>Ga0126338_10000926_pt1 | contig 17682 bp, 13 predicted proteins | sample OrbCmetagenome_2_FD_92529 | JGI IMG/M metagenome (GOLD analysis project Ga0126338, IMG submission 92529) | Coral microbial communities from Petempiche,Puerto Morelos, Mexico - Orbicella C C metagenome | ecosystem: Host-associated > Invertebrates > Cnidaria > Coral | place: Petempiche,Puerto... | reverse complement strand
GTTGTTGACATCTGTTAAGAGGCATTTGTTCTAGGTTAGTGTACCAGCTTTCCAGAGTCAGTCGTTGAAAATAGTTTGTACTGTAGGTTAAGCACTGAGCAGAGTCCCAGTCAATGTTGTGGTCTGTCAGTTGATGATGTACAGCAACGTGATTGTTGGCATCACCATTTCTCATGGCTCGTTTGTGTTCAGTCAGTCTCGTGTTTAGGTTTCTGCCAGTCTCACCAATGTAGGAAGCCTGGCAGTCAGAGCATTTGATCTTGTAAACTGCTCATGCTCAACTAATTTTTTTATTCTCTCTCGAAAGGTAACAATGAAAGGAAAAAAATCACTGATATCACCTGGGAAAATGAAGAACGAAAAAATAGGAATGAAAATGAGAATCCAATTGTACTTACTTTGCTGATCAGACAAGAAGCTATATAACTGTCTCGAACGAGAATCATCAATAACTTCATGAATTCCTCACATATTCTTTTACTGTTGCGTTTTTGCCAGTGGGCTTTAAATTTAACTTAACCTACTGATTAAAACCTCAAGTCAGTGGCATCAAAATTGTTACTGTTTACAGATGATCCATTTTCCAAGTTGAGTGGCTCATAGCCACTTTGATCTCCTTTTCTAAGCTTTTTGCAGCTGTGATTGACCAGCTCCCAGTTCAAAAAGTTCTAAGACAGCATCTTTGAGACAGGCAATTGTGACAATGGAGTCTGAGCATTTTTGTGCATATTACAGGCTCCATTGAGCTGATCACTTGATGATATGGTTATCATTGGAAAGATCTTTTCCTCCTGGAGAACTAGATGGTGCCAATTTTGGTCAAAAGAGATGACATCAGAGGTGGAACAAAGGCCAATGCTTGTCACAGTGGGTTACAGGTGGCACAGGAGTCAATGGGTTAATGTCCTAGTTTGCTAAAACTTCTTGTTACAGCTTTGGTTAAGGTTACAGTATACCTTCAGGTTGGCAATTTTCTTCAAATTTGGATTTTTGGGTCAAAGTAGTGGTTGAGGAAGAATCTCTAATTTCTGAAAAAATTTTTTAAAAAGACTAAATATTGGTGGAGAAATGGCAGTTTTACATTTTTGCCGGAAGTAAAAGTTTACCTCTAGATTGACAGTCCTATGGCGCATATGCAGTCAACAGAGACGATTTTCGTGGGAATTACCTAAAGGGGGATTCATGCTGACGTCATTGTTTACATTTTTGCTAATTTGCATACGGCAACATGTTAGATATGAATTGACCTTAGGCAGCTAAAGAGTTAGTGAAACTTAATACATGGTGAAATGTTTAGCTCTTTGGGTGTAATATTCAAGGAGATATTGTCTTTCGAAAACTACAAAATTTCTGGGTGGCAAGAGCACTAATGAGCTCATACATTCTTTGTAAAATTTTGAGTTTTCAGACCTGTGTTGCACAAAAAGTATTCAATACACCAGGCTCATATTCATTGGCAGAGTTTATGGTACTATGATCTTTCAATATTCAGAACTGATTTATTTGTAGCTCCAACAGAAACTGAATTGCTTATGCTAAGGAGGCAAATATTGTAAACAAGGATTCCCCTATATGGATGTCACGAATTTACCACTCAGTTGATTAGCATTGTTGTTCTGACTACCAAGTATTTTGGTATTAGGTGTAATTCTATTAACCTATAAGTAAACATAGACTACGTTAAAAACAAGGACCAGTTTGAAAAAGCGAAAACAGCGAAGAACGAATGGAAATACATCAATAAGTGAAGAAGTGAAAGTTTGCCACGTGGATGAAGCTATAGCTATTGTATAAGGCAGGCAAAAAATCAAGGTAAGAGAAAAGAAAGGTTCTGTAAAAATTTAGGAACTTGACAGCAGTAAAAGGGATGTTGACAGAGACCCTGATGAATCCGATATGGACGAATCGTTGGACTCATTGAGACCCATTGAAACATTATCCATGCTCAGTTCACCACGCACAGTTGCTCTGCTGCACTTTCTTTTATTTGTTTTCTTCACCAAGCCACTCTAGCGTTCATATCCTTTTTCGTCTTCCCCATTTTGCCAGAGTGACCAGCTTCAAGAAAAACCGAGCTACAGAAAAATTAGCTCTCCACCTTTGGCACCTTGAATGCATTGCAAAACACAAGGGTTTTTTGGAGATTCGTGTATGAATTTCACCAGGAGGTTAACTGTAGTAAACTTTCCCTGCACTGAAAATGTTCTGTAACTTTTTACTGCAATTGAATATGGCAAAACATAGACTTGTTTTTCAAGTACTTTGGGCCCTGGAACTGAAGAAAAAATGAAACTGGCAAAAAACAAAATGCGCTTTGACTTGTAGCTTTCGAAAGGTGATTTGGGCGCTCGCATTTAGTGGTCATGAAAAATTTGACAATTCATTTTATTTCAAAATTAGTGGTATAGTTTGATAACCAGCTGTATAAGCTTTAATTTGATATAGGGGTTTAGGTACCTACCACTTAAACTGCACACGCTACAGCGCTTGCACGTGAGACACCCCTGAAAGTATACGGGAACCTTAAATATTGATACCTTAAAAGCAATGAACGGAACAAAAAATGTATTTTTTTTTTCGATTTTAGCAGTGCTTTTGACAGGCAATGGATTAAGACAATTAAAGAACAAAGAACTTTATAAGGCGGTCAGCTGTGACACAATAACTGCCTCATTCCCAAGAGTTCCTCCTTGACTGGAGTGAGGCTTGCCCATCAGAGTGGATGCCCATGGTGTTGTGGGCCTATACATAGCTCTCGAAAATCTGAACTCAACCAAATCATTAACCAGTATAGCAAGCGTTTCCATGGTAAAGTGCAAACAAGTAAAGTCTGTTCACACAAAACTACACATATGGGTGAGAGCGAAAAAAATGGAGTGGGAGGTAGCTTTGTCAATATATTTTTTTTCTAGACCCAATTTTCACGTAGCCAGAATGTTCAGTGTTTGTACAAGAATGCTGGCTACTTGTGCTTGCTACACAAGCTACCTAACCATCAAGCACTACGCTCCTTGTTTCGAGCTCTTTACCGACAAGGCACAACAGCGCCTGCCAACAGCACGTAGAAACAAGGCAATGAATACATTTTGTTTCAGTTCTTGAATTTCAAATGACTTACATCAGTAAGAATTGAATCAGGCAAAGGCCTTTACATTCAGAAGTAGATTCACAGAGCTCTTTGTTTGAGTTCTCCTAAACTTTAACGAGTGTTTCGTTAACTCAGTAGAAACCCAGAGAAAATGTGTTCAAGATTGTTCTTTTAGAAAACACTATCTCTTCTTTTTTTTTCAATGCCATCACTACATCAAGTGCTCTTGCTAGTTTTTGTGCTTCTTACAAGTTATAGACTGAAGTATAGCTTTTAGCATGTACACTGTTACAGGGTTTTTTCTAAATACATGTCATTTGTTGCAGCTGCCTGAAAAATGCAAAGGCCTGTCAGAGCCACAGGTGGAAAATTAGTAATTAAAAATTAGATTGATTTTGTACACCAAAATATTACATTCATAGTAAGGTGCAACATTGTCATTTTTAGTGGAAATCACTGTTAAGCTTAGAATATTGGGAAAGATACCTCAAGTAACCGAAATGCTAGTTCCTGATAAAAAAAAAACGTGATGACATACTAAAAGACTGTGACTGAATCTGGTAGACTTTTCATTGTTAAACTCATCACAAATAGATGAGCTTGGGAACTGGTGCCTGAAAGGTTAGCGGGGAGCAGAAGCCCTATGCGGAAGGGGAGGTATCCATGGCAACCCTGGAAACGGGAACCATCCCCAAAAGCACCTGATAACTGGCACCATCATACTGAATGAATCAGTGGAAACAACTTACCTGACCCATACTTACCTAGAGACCAGCAACAAAGAGGGAGGAATGGGAAGGGGCGAGAATCCGCAAAGATTCGCCAAAATACAAAGCAAATGATCCGCAACGATCAGCTGGCAGCACAGTACGTGCAATGCAATGTGACACAACAGCCCTGCAAATCTCCAAAAGGCTGCCCCGCAAGTCACATACTGTAAAAGGGGAAACCGCTGACTGCATTGGTTTGAGTCTAACTTTGCCTAAATCATATTTAGCCACATTTAAACTCATCACAAATAGATGAACTTGGGAACTGGTGCCTGAAAGGTTAGCGGGGAGCAGAAGCCGTACGCGGAAGGGGAGGTATCCATGGCAACCCTGGAAGCGGGAACCACCCAAAGGAAACCTTTCTCCAGGTGCTTGGAGAATGGAGGGACCCGAGAACAGGGTGACCTGGAACCTCTAATCCCCAAATAGACCCCAGCACCTAGCCCCACACAGATAAAGCGAGAAAAGGAGCAGCACACACCTGACCGTGCAGACGTCCACCTGATACTGCATGTCCGAGAAGCTGAAGGCACTCTGAAGCAGAAGCAAGATGCGGGCATTAAGAGGCGAAGCAGGTGACCAGCAAAGCCTAAGCCAGCATTGAGCACAATGGCACAGGAACCGTCAAGGGTATCTGGCTGGGGGGCAAGTTTGCTCTGCTGCTGGGCAAATGGCCTGACAATAGCCCGATGATCTAGTAGTCCACAGCCAGCGGAAGTGGACGCAGCCCTAGTTGGAGATTGATGGCCACTGAGAAGACACCAGCTCAGTGGAGAGGGCTGCTAAAGACTCTGACAGGGTCCTGATGTAAAGCTGATAGGCGGAGCTTGACCAGCAACCCAAGGCTTGTATTAGGTGATCAGGAACTCCATTGTGTGCCGCCACAGTGGCAGCCCCGATGTGGAAACTGTGGCTAGAGAAGTTGCCTGGAATGTTCGTGGAGGCCAGGATCTGCCAAAGCCAGTTGAGTGCAGAAAGAGATAAACTGTGCTTGGGCTGATGCATAAGATCGACGTGTAGAGGGGGCAAGGCCTTGGGTCAAGAAGGAGTAGCACTGCTGTTCTAAGGCGGAGATATCAAATCTGCCAGGAGTTCAAGGGGTACCAATGTGGGAAGAGGCTGCGCATCCGGAGGCAAGTGCCGAAATTCCTGCCAATTGAAACAAGATAAGGCATCAGCTAATTGATTGTTAACACCAGGTACATGTTGGGACAAAAAGGAGAAACTGTGATGCGCAGCAGAAAATAACAGACTGTGCAGCAACTGCATTAGGCAAGGCACTCTTGACGTTCTGGTATTTAAGATGTGGACTACTGCATTGTTAGAGCAGACAGGACATATTTCTTGACCCAGAAATGTCCCCAGACATGAGCTGCGAGAACTATAGGGAAGAGCTCCTTGTAGGCAATAGACTGCGGCTGCTGGGACGGAGCCCAGGAGCCAGCAAACCAGTGGCCCTTCATGTACGCTCCATAGCCGATTGAGCCTGCAACATCGGACGACACTTCAATATCAGCCTTGGGCAGCAGTCCTGGGAAGAGCCAGAAGCTAACACCGTGCCAATCCTCCAAGAACTGGTGCCACCATAGACGATCCAGATGAAATCATATTTAGCCACATTTAACTCCGTTAACTTCGTGTAGGGGTAGCTAGGGGTGTATATGAACTCCCTTGCAGGGTAGGCGAGGCAAGTGGCCCTTCGAAAATACTAAGAAATTGCCTTTTGCCCACTCTCCAAAGATTTCTTTGGTACCTATTGTGTTTTGGTCCTTTGCATATTGTAGGGGATAGGGAAAAGTTTTGTTTTTTGATTGCAACGTCAAAAATGAAGATGGCATCGTGTGTCATGGTTTTCTTCTAGACGGCAATATTCTGTACTTAGAACAAAAGCACACCTTTAAAGAGATCAAACTGGTAAGGAATAGACATCAAGAAGACTCGACCTATGGTTAAGAGGTTGATAATGACGTAGAAGCAATGATATTGTCCTGTGGGTTGCAAGAAGGTCTGAATCAAAGGTGTTCCTGAATACTTGTAAACCAAAACCACACTAGGGAACACTGTGGACAAGTTTAAAATGGACTTTCTTGTGTACAGTATGGAAATATCGCTAGTTCAACTCAATGTATCCCTTATTAAAATCAGCATTCTCTTCTGGAGGAATTGTTTTGGTGTTATTTTATTTATATAAATGTTTCAGCTGACTTTTATGTCCTCAACAGATCAACAATAACAATTATTTGTAAAGCACAGAATAAAACATAATTTTGGAGAACACTTATATCCAAGTCACTATTTTTCGTGAACAGGTCATAGAGTCCTAAAGTGTGAAGTCACAAAAGAATAAATTTGAGAAATTATGGGATTTGGTGCCATTTTCTAATAGAGCGTCCTTAAAAAAGGGTCCTTGCCAAAAATTAGCTCTTAATTGTAATTCCCAGCCAAAATATAAAGGATGAAAATTTGGTACTGCCCCAAATAAATCTCTCTAATTTTGAGTCAGTTCTAAATTGAAGGAAGTGAAACAAATTTTGAAGGGTTTGTATGGGATGCTATCAAACTTTGATCCCGTATATCTCTATCGGGAATTGCAATTCAGAGCTAATTTTTGGGATGAGGGCATCTTTTAGGATCCTCTATAAGAATGTGACATCATATCCCATAATTTCAAAAATTTTATTTTTGTGACATCATCCCTTTAGGACTATTTACCTATTTGTTATTATGCAGCATTATAAATATTAGCCTCATTGCTGCCATTAAGTGAAGTTTGCTGACTTCGTACTTTCTGTTCGGAACCGCTTGTTTTCAATTGTTTACTGGAGGAAATAAGTAATTACTTAGGCAGAATATAACTTCCCTTTTCTTTGTTTTCCTCTTCCTTGTTGAGTTCACTATGATTGATTGGCAAGGAGGAGTATGTTGGAACTACAATCCTGGACTAAAGTAGTTTGGACGGTTGAGCTGGATCACATATTCCCCATCCCTCCTAATCAATGTTGGAAAATGTGGCATTTTTCTCAAAAAAAAGGGAAAAAAATCACCCGATTATCAACATTGTAAGTGCGGTAGGGGAGAAGTTATTTCGTGTCCCAACTTTTTTGTCAGTATATTTGGCTAAGCGCTATCTGTATATCATTTAATTAAACTCAGCCAACTAACTGTTAACATGATGTTTCAATCTGCAGGTACAGATGAAACATTAATAGAGACTTTAGTGGAAAACAAAGCAGCCTGTGTGGAAGAGGCAGAGGCAGCCAGCAAATATGTTGTCAGTGAGGATATGGAAGTGATTGATGATCTGGAAGAGGGTAGTGAGGGTGCCAGTAATGATAGTGGAGATTTTAGTGATGCAGATGGAGGAACAGCTACACCCTCTTCATCAGGCACTTCAAAATCAGAATCAGGTAGAGTGCTGTTTATGTTTATGTTTTTTTACTGTATGTGTACAAACCACGGCTGCAGTTACTTATAGTCCTGTACATATAAGAAAAAAGACCTTTGCCTAGTTCCTAGGTCACCTACCCGAAAATTTGGTGCGGTCAGTCCCTTTTAAATTAAATGGTCCCAGAAGAAAGTGAGACAATGCGAAAGTGAGGGACTTTTCTCATCTGATTGGTTTTCATTGTCTGGGTGGTGCCAGTTTCAGTAAATGCAGTGTAAAGCTCTCAAAACCAGAAGGGTAGAAGTAAACCAGTTGTAATCACTCATAAAAAAGGTTCAACATTATATTGTGCTATTGATGATGTTTAACTGTGTCAATTGCCACAACAGCAAGCAAAATTTTGATTTTTAACCAGGAATCTGTTTTATAGTTTGAAGCAGAGTTCCCTCTCATCAAGTGTTATTTGCGATCTGTTGAAGTTAATATCATTGAAAAAATCTCAGATTTTAGTGGTACCGTTTATATTTTTTATCTGCACAACTGTAGTCAACATTTTGGAAATCACACAGGAAGAATATACATCATTCCAATCCTTCGCAAAAATTACTGCTTGTTGTTGTTATTTAAAATATCTAACTGGAACTTATTCAGCTGTGACCTAAAACCTTCTGGAATGTCCTATTTCTCAGGTAATATTTAATTTTAGAAACCTTGCAATAATGCTATTTAATTCTTTGGGGAATTTCTGGAAATTCCATGTGTACTTGTATACATGTAAGAGCATGAGTTTAGTCCATAAGAGAGCAATGGAAAATGTAATGAAGCTTAGTGCTGCTGAGTGCTGTAATCCGAGAAGTTAGATAAACGAGATTGTTACTGTTACCAATGGTCAGGAGTTCTGTGTGGAAGCAACCCTGCACTGCATTGGCACTCCTTTCATCTTCCTTCCCTTCGGCAGCATTTTGAACCATTTAGGTATACTAGTATAATTAAATTCTTGTTTATGGTTGAAAAGAAAATTGGTGTTTTGAATAAAACAAAATTGTTCTTCCATTTTCTCATGAGATATTCAACTTTCCCCCATGCATCTCTAAAGTTTTCGAGAAAACAAGGGTTTTATGTTACGTACCTATGCAAGGAAAACAAAAGTATCAAGTTACAAACCTTGGCGTGAAAAGTACAGTTGTCACATTTGCTACTTCAATGTATGATTGAATTTGAAATGAACGAAAATCAACATAAATCACCGGAGTAAAATTTGAAAGCTGTTTTGACAAACAGTAATTGTAAGTTATTGTTGAACATCAAGTGAAAATACACGCATATGCACTGCTAAGATTGTGACAAGATTATATCGTATGAAGGTCTCTGTCCAATCATATTCTGTAAGGGGGAAAGTCCTAGGTACCAAAGTAAATACAAACTGGGAGTGAACCAGGCGGGGGTGAGGACATTTGTGACTATCGTACCAGAGCTATACATTGCACTCTGCAAATTAATTTTTTTCCACAGAAAAAAGAAATAATTTTTTTTTAGGAGAAAATGAAGACATAACTCGCAATTGAAAACATTTCAAATGCGACCCTAATACAGCAAAGTGGAGAATGAGGAAAAAATTTCAAATGCCACCCTAATTAACTGAAGAGAGGTCAGTGGCAGTGAAATCAAATTAAAGGCAGCCATGTTTGTTTAGTCACTTTTGTGAGAAACCCTACAGTATTGTGCAAAAGTAATGCAAGCGAAATGCATAAATTTTGTTCTTTGTTCCAGTGATTTTTCGATGAAAGTTCGCTCAAAAGTTTCATTGAAATTTTGTGGCCTGTGGAGCAATAATTTGCTATAACAAAGGATGATATTTCTTTGACTTTTTGATAAGTTAACAAAAAATCACGACCACTAATGATAATTCACCAGCCTATACATGAAATTTTGCAAGGCGCTTAAGTGCAGTTCACCAGCGTTTGCGCAATTTTTTTTTTGTGACTGATCAATGTACCAGCGAAGAAACTGTCATGTAACTTGCGCAAGATAAATTCAGATTCATGTATTTGTTTGTAAACTCATGCTGGAGAACAGGGTATGCAGTCTTCGATCGCCATATAAAGTGATAACATACAGTCACATGCCTAAAATTTGCGAAAGGTTTGTAAGCAGGTTCGTTCTCTTGAGTTCAGTTTCATATGCAGAGAATTAGAATGTACTTACCATATTATGAAGACAGCGAGCTCAGTTTTTTTCCACTAACAAAACAAAAACATCTCCAGTTCTGGGTATTAAGCCACTAAAGCAAACAGCCATAAACAACTTGTGAGGAACTTTCAATCAAAACACACCTTTCTTTAGCTGGATACACCATGCGTTTCAATGGACGTTTCCTGTGTTTTGCAAAGTGGCAGCAATACATACCATACCATTCACCAATACAGCCTAAACTTCATAAACAACGGTTACCGAAGCCTCCTTTAAGATAAAAGTTTTTAGGTTCTTTACTTTTATAGAAAACTAGAATTACAGCTGCTGTTTATTCAATCCCAGCCCCTCGTCGTTGTTTGTTACAAAAATACTGGGTGTACTTTTTTCCATTTTTGTTGCCTATGTAGTATTCTTTGGGACTCTAAAACTTACAGGGAAAAACAATTCTGGAAGACCTCCTTCACAGTATTGCAACCACGATTCATTTCTAAAATTTATCACGAGTTTGCCTTGCTGGTGGCAAGATCTGCGCGTGGCGGACGAACTCACAGTAAATCCACGTTTTGCCAACTTCTTTGGATCTAGTGGCTTTTGATCTCGCCATTTTTGCACATCTGCTGATCTATACATGCTTTTGCATCTGTAGACAGCTTTACTGGTCTTCTCAAGCACGGTATATCTGCCACAGAAACACTGATTCGTAGCTCAAATTCTTCATTAGTCTTTCATTCGTAGTGCATGATTCTTGGTCATGAACGGTTGCTGTGGCAGCAAACAATGCAAGGCCATGCAGAGACTGTGGTTGGCACAAAAAATCGTGTGGTTCTACACGCTGTAAAAATGGCATTTTGGCAAGTGTATTCAGTGATTCATTTCAAGTCTTGTATTTATCAGAACTGTGTGTTTTGGGGTTTTGTATTAAGTCAGCAATTGAGTGTTCCTAATGAAATAACCCAGGTGAGTTTCATAGCTAACAGTTCATGGAGTTGTCAAGGCTGTCGCCTAAGGAAATTTTTAAGATGCGCTTTGCGCTCCTAACTTCAGAAATTAGGAGACCCAGCCACTTTTTTAGGAGCCCAAAATTTGCCGTGGTCAATCCAGGGGTTTGGCGAGGTTGGGGAAGACAGGGGGGTTGGAGTGAATTGTAGAAATTTAGGTGCGGGGCCTGGGGAAGAGATTTCCTATGACATCAACATGGTCTAATACCAATCAAACTTTTGAAATAAAGCGTCCAACAAAGTGATCAGGTCATGACTGAGAAAGAATACTATTTATGGTCGAACAAATTCAATAGTTGGTGTCAGAGAAATTCGGGGAAATTTCTTTGACATATCATTTCAAGCGAAATTTCTTTTAAAAGCCAAGAAAACCCAGGAATTTCGTTGAAATTAGCTTGTATCACTTTTGCACAATACTGTATCTTTGTATCCATTCTTCATGTGGTCAAAAAACACTTTTGAGCCTCCTCAAATTAGGTCTTGTTTATCAGTTCATTTTCAGTAAAACTAAATTATTCCTATTCCATTTCTTCATCAGATGTTTAATTTTCTTCCATTTTTTTCCAGCAGAGAAAAAGAAAACAAGCACATCTTCTGTGTGTTTCGAGAAAACAAGGGTTTCATTTTACACTCCTTTCTGAGGAAATGGAATCAAAAGTATCAAGTTCCAAACATTGCGTGAAAAGTGAAATTGTCACTTTTCTACTTCAACGTATTACTAAATTTAAAATCAAAGAAAATCAACTGAAAACACCAGATTAAAATTAAAAGCTGTCTTGACAGACAGTAATTGTAAGTAATTTTTGGACCTTGAATGAAAATACACACATGAACACACTGCTAAGATTATGTCTTATCAAGTGGATTATATCTTATCAACATGGACTCTGGAATCTGGACTCTGGATTCTGTGTTTTAGGGCTGCCCCTTTCTGTTCTTTCATATTCTGCAAGGGAAAAGCTGCAGCTGACTGTCAAGGTGAATACAAACTGAGAGTGAACTGGGCAGGGGTTCTGGGACCAATCCGTAGACAATAGCGAAGACCCCAGGTTTTTATCTGTAGGCAAAACTTTAATGTGTGGGTTGGATTTCAGTTCCTGAAGTTCTTCTCGCTCCTGCTTTGTAAGATTGTTCTTCCAGTGTGGTATGTTAACCGCAATGCTCTCATGTGGCTCCTGGCGGGCAGCGAAGAGTTTGTCTCCAAGGTCTGGGTTTTCCCGCGGTGGATTCCAGCCAGTTGGGATATAAAGTCTAGGGTTGAAATCCGGGTCTTGTAAACAATTGGCGAATTTGTGTTGAAGACAAACTCTCCGACAGAAGTCTGATCTGCAGGTCAAACTGAGCAGCATTTGGGTTGGAAGTGAAGGTCTAAACTTTAATCCCATGCCAAGGACCTTGGACTGCCGATCAGTAAGCTGCAATGATGTTAAGTTATGGATTTCCAAGTTTTGTGGTAATAAATGGAATAGCGGTCTTCTAGCCATCTTGAACAACCCTTTTTTCTTCAGAGAATGACTGTCTATCTTAGGTGATCGGAACCTTTTCCTCTGGCGTTTTTTGACGACAATCGAGGTTGGTTAGAACGCTATGCTGATTTCGATCTGGATCTTTGGCCTTCTCGGTTCGTGGGACAACTTTGACGTTGCTTGCCACTGTGTTTGTTGCCAGGTTTTTTGCCCACGAGAGAGTCTTCAAGATTCCCATCTGGTGGTTTCGTAGAGGCCATAGCATGAAGGACTTTGTTTTGGGGCCCACGACTGTGGGCTACAGTTCGCAGAGTGCTACTCACTAGCTAAGTTTTTATTAAAAAGGGGCCCACAGTTTTAGCTAAAACTGTGGGCCCAAAAATTATATTTCAGACTCTGTTTGAAATATATGAGACAACAAATGGTAGGAATTTCCTGGTTATTGCTTCAAACCACTTTTTAATGCCAACAGAAGGGCGAAGCCCCCTAAAGAAACAATAAAGGGGCTTGGGTATACCCACAAGGTCCTGGGACCTAGATCTTGTGGTCCCGTGATGCTTCGGTGGCTTTTTTCCTTGTGCTTCAAACCATTCAGTAAGTATTTTGCTTTTGCCCTGCTTTTTTACAAATTCTAACCATTTTTTAGGTTACACCTCTGTGTTTTTACACAAAGTTTTCTTTTAGGTGGTATTTGTTGCTTTTCAGGATATTTAAAATCGCTGAACATGTCCCATAGAAGATATGAGTTGGGTTAAAGGTCTCGCTCATGGTCGCCATCTTCCCACCAAAACTCTGTTTCATTGCCTGACCCACATCATGAAGGGTCCCCGCTGAAACGGTGTAAGGACGAAAACGATTTCCTTTAGAAGATTCTTCAGTCGATTGAATGTCTTTCCAACCAAATAGACTCGTTTGAGTCCCAAGCTAATCAGCCAGAAACAATTGCAGATACTGATGATGATGCTTTGTCGATTATGGTTGGTGAAATGTCAGGCTTGGAGATTAGCCAATCTTTGGCGACCGAAGTGTCTTTTAAGACTGCTACTACACCCGTTGGGGCACCCGTAGAGCCTATTAAGGCACCCGTAGAGCCTATTCAGGCACTCATAGCACCTACTAAGGCACCAACAGAGTCTATTAAGACATCTGACGAGGCTGAAAACTCAACGAAATCTAGTGATGATCATGGGCTGTTTGACCCAGTTGCCAAGTCAACCTCCCAGAAACCATCAGCTTCTTTCTCCAAGTTTCTGGATACTAATTTTCGGAGAAAATTATCTTTTATCTTAGCAGAAATCTCTTGTTATTTTGGATGACTGGGCAACTCCTGAAGTGGATGCATTCTCTGCTCTAAAACTTGATCAGCAATTTAAAGTGAAAAAGTTTGTACAAGAAAGGGATAAGGAAATGTTTAATGTTCAGTGTGCTTTCTTAATTGCCACAGGCCCACTTTGTGGCCTTCGTGATTGTATCAAAAATGATTCAGCTCCACCCTATGAGGAAATTAAAGTAGCTTTTGAACAAGCTCTTTGCCTTTTAGGCTCAGCCAATGCTCAGCTGTCTATCCTGAGACGACAGAGAGTCCTTGCAGCCATAAACTGTTCGAGGACAAACCTCGCGCAACTAGCTCTGCCTAATGCAAAATCATGGCTGTTTGGAGATGATTTCTCACATGAAGTCTCACATAACCGTATCTCTCCAGATAGACAACATGACCACCATCGCTTACATCAACAACAAAGGGGGACATGTTCCCCCAACTTATGACTCTGGCCTTAGAGATGTGGGATTGGTGTCAGGAAAGAGATATCCTTGTGATAGCTTCTCACATCCCAGGAAGAGACGTCTCAGCAGACAAGGAGTCCAGATAATTCAAGGACATGAGCGAGTGGAAGTTGGTCCAAACAATTATTCAGCCTTTTCTGCTGAATTGTCAGATGGATCTGCTTGCGAGTTGTGTAACCAACCAACTCGCGGATTACATCAGTTGGAGACCCGACCTTGGGAGCCATCCACACAGACGCCTTTACGATAACCTGGGCTCCTCTACAGGGCTATGCCCCCCCTTCAATGTGATATCCAAAACCCTGAGGAAGGTAACAATTGACCAAATGGATCTAATTCTTGTTGCTCCAGTTTGGCAAGCCCAGCCCTGGTGGCTGGTTCTGCTGAGACTTCTAATATCTCGGCCAGTGTTGCCACTGAACGGTCCAACCCTCGTAGTGGACCCGACCAACCTGAACCAAGTTCATCCAATGTATCCTCACCTTCACTTGGCCGTGTTTCACATCTCTACCAACATTTCCAAGCTGCAACAAACGTTACTGATCTACTCATCGCAGCTACTTGTACCTCCACCTCCTTGTATATCTGGATGACAAATTGATCCTCTTTCGTCATCTATAAGTGACATTTTAATTTTCTCAACAGAACTCTTTAACAAAGGCTTAGCATACCGATCACTTAACGTCCTTCATTCTGCTATTTCGTCAACTCATCCAAAGATAGACAATTTTTTCAGTGGGTCAGCATCCTTACGTTACTAGGTTCCTTAAGGTGGCTCCGTAGGGTAATCATTTGTGGCGTTGCGCGCGCAAGTGTTATGTTTTGAATGCCGTTTTTGCATTCATATTTACACCCAGTCCTCTCAAACTAATTACATGTAATAAGCAATGATTAAATAGTGTTTTACTATCATCTCTGTTAAAATAATTGGTTTTAGTCTTGAATTTGAAATGCCCAGACAAATATGTTTTTTTATTTTTTTTATGACTTGACTTGCGATTTTCTTGAATTTCCTTTGGTGAAATCTTCCAAAATTTTCACAGCATATTGCTTCCTGCGGGTCACGAATTTTAAACACGAAAAAAGTAGGGTTTGTAAAGGCAGGTTTTTTGATTTTTGCAAAGTTACGTCTTTTACCGCTGTGAAAAAACTGGTCTTTCAGATTTCCCTGAAAAACGAGCTCCAACTAAAGTAAAACATTTACTACCAATCTGCCAAGTTTTACAAAATTTCACCAAAGGAAACGCGAGAAAATTCACTGTCAGTTTTGCTTGTTGTGCTCATGTTGACGTAATGAAATATCGAAAAACACTGACGTTTTTCTTTGAGAGCGCGGAGATTACTTGAGCTTTCGTCCTCAGTGTGCGTGCAATCTTAAAACTATAGGGAGCCACCTTAAAGGAGCTCTCAATAAGCGTCCTCCAAAGCCCAGGTATTCCCATACCTGGAATGTTGATGTTATGATTAAATGCATGATTTCTTTGGGAAAAACAGCACTTGTTCACTTAAGGCTATCTCAATATGAAGTTACTCACCCTGTTTGCATTAACCTGTCTTGAACGGATTTCCACCTTGGCTTCGCTGGATCTCAGACATTGCAGTGTCTTTCCAGAAGGGGTGTCTTTCAACCTCACCATCCCTAGAAAAACTGGCAGTGCAGATAAACCAGCAGAAGCATTTTTTGCCCACTTTGACCAAGACAAGAAGCTCTGTCCAGTAGATTGTTTTAGACAATATCTAAAAATATCCAGGAACGTTCCACCCGTTATCCCATCTTACCTTCCTGACAAGTTGTTTATTTCATTTAAACGCCCCCACAAACCAGTCACTTCTACAACATTGGGATGTTAGCTACGAACCTTTGTAAGTGCAGCAGGAATAGACAGTCAAATTTTTAAAGCTCACCCTATGCATGGTGCATCTACGACAGCGGCTGCCAATGCATTTGTCCCTTGAATATGCATAGTTGTATTCTCATTCCAATGAGGCCATCAATCAAAGGTGACTATTAACCCTGGGGTGTTAAATCAATGAAAATCAAACCAGGCAATTAATTTACAGTATTAATTTAATTGACATTGATGTAAATTGGTTAATCATTGATCAATCATTACATGTAAATCATAAAACTTGTTTGACAAAATATCAAGTCTTGATTTTCATACTGACTTTATTAAGTGGATGTTATCATAATCAGAGCTCATGACTGTATTAAAATTAAATGTTATCAGTTGTTATAAGTTATATATCATGGACCATTCATTTTTTAAATTAAATAAAATGATTGCAGTTGAACCTCTCTTTACGGACACCTCTCTAATATTGACACCTCTTTATTACCGTCAATTCCTTTGGTCCTGGCAAAATGCCCATGCACTTTCTTTAAATCAGTCTTCTATACCGTGGAGTCACTGCACAGTAATGGCCAATAGTGTATGATATCTCTGCGCAACAAATTTTAACATTTGCATTAGTACATTGCTAATGTCGAATGATTTCTCTTTGTGTTAGAAAATGCAAGTGACAGAGAACAAAAACTACAAGAAGAAAGGACAAAAGTAAAGAGAAGGAAAAGAAAGGCTGCCTCCCCAGCAGTAGCAACCAAATCTAGTGATGAAAGTGATAATTCTTCAGTTGATAGTCCGCTTCACGTTAAAAGCAAAGTGGCAAGGGCATCATCCAAAGCCAAAAACAAGTTCAATTTAGATGACTTCTTTGATGAGGCACGATACTTTGTGATGAAGAGTAACAATCATGAGAATGTAGCACTTTCAAAAGCCAAGGTACAGTAAGTCAGCTTGTAAATATTTTTTTAAATAATTTCCTTTTTGAGACCTGGCTTTGCCAGAGGGCATAATAGAGATGGGGTACTTGATATCAGACCCGATGTTCCAGCAAATTATTGCTCAACATGCCACAAAATTAAGAAGAACAAAAGGGAACGAAATTGAGCATTTCTCTTGCATTACCTTTGCACTACATGTATACTGTATAACTCCTGTGATGCCATGGAAGGTCCTTTTGATGTATTTCAGCTTTCCAATGTGATGCCATTGACCATTGAGAAGAAGAGTGTATAATGTTTGGCCAACTTATGCACATTAAGTGTCAGGTTGAAGTGGAAACAAAGAATAAGGGCAAAAAGCAATATTAGAATAAGAAGGGGAAAAGAATGGCAATCACAATGATTAGTTTGGGAGAAACCTTATGGGTGTATTTTGAAGATGTCAAATCCTAAGATAGATACACTTGAAACCATTATAAAACAATCTTTTTTTCCTTGTCAGGGTGTCTGGTCAACTCCCAAGGCTAATGAAAAGAAACTGAATGCAACATTTAAGGTGAGGTTAAGCATCATTTTCCTTTGGAATGAATTTTTAATTTGTGTAGCATAAATTTAATTGTTTTCTAGTAAACGGAAATCTTGAACACATTGCTCTTCCTTTTAACTCATTGACTCCTGTGCCGGCTGTGATGAGCCTTGGCCTTTCTTCCACTTCTGATGTCATCGCCTTTGACCAAAATTGGCATCATCTGTGCTCAACTTCAGCAGGAGGAAAAGATCTTTCCAATGATACCCAGATCAGAGTGATCGGCCCGATGGGCCTGAGATATACGCAAAAATGCCCAAAAAGTTGAGTGAAAAACTCGGAGCAAAATTTCCTGCCACTACACGTGGCCACTCCATATATATGAAATAATTCATATTTGAACTGCGGTTGTTGATGAAAGTGAAGAATGATCATGGCAGTAAATTTTCCAATTTAAGCAATTGGAAAGAAGCCTGAAAAAAATCAGGGCTTTGCAAAAAGCTTTATATGTCTATTTATTGCGTTCGACAGGACGCAGTTCTAATTGCGTAATGCGGAAAATTCGAGATCTGTGAATCCTACCCTACCCTACCCTACCCTACCCATCTATCTATCTATCTATCTATCTATCTATCTATCTATCTATCTATCTATCTATCTATCTATCTATCTATCTATCTATCTAT
>Ga0126338_10000925_pt1 | contig 17682 bp, 7 predicted proteins | sample OrbCmetagenome_2_FD_92529 | JGI IMG/M metagenome (GOLD analysis project Ga0126338, IMG submission 92529) | Coral microbial communities from Petempiche,Puerto Morelos, Mexico - Orbicella C C metagenome | ecosystem: Host-associated > Invertebrates > Cnidaria > Coral | place: Petempiche,Puerto... | reverse complement strand
GCAGTCAGAGAGTGTCAAGTGACACACTTCAGTCAGTGATCGCATCCGGAATGTAATTTCCAGCCAGAACTGATTAGTAAAACCACAGTGTAAGCTATTTGAACACCAAAAAAAATTTTCCAGTTAGCTAGCTCTCGATAAGCTAAATTCTCAGCAAGATTCTGTTTAATACTAAAATTCCCAGCCAGCTCAACTTTAGTCTGCAGAGCGGATATTTTGCGGAGCGGATCCGACGGGTACTCCTGCAGTCGGTTAGCTGCGGGTCGAGTGACCTCGGGCAAAGTGTATTATAAAGCGGCAACCGCTGCCAGGTGATGGTTTTTGTCAGCGAGTTGTACACGTGATGCTTCTTTTAGGACAAAACCCAGCAAAAGTAAAATTTCAACATGGCCAGACATCCCCGTTATTTCGTAATTTTTGTAAAAAATACAAGCCGACCGGTTCAAGTCTCCCGACATTCCATGTATCCCTCACGCTCTTGACACATGCAGATTACTCCACGGAAGAACCTCTATTGCTAATAAAATCCTTAAAAAAACTAACTTGTACCTAGCTGAGCCGACCTCCATGCAGCTGCTGACAGGCTTGTTACGTAATTACTGGCCACACAAGTTCAGCTAGCATGGTAAAGATGTTGTCACGTGCAAAATTGATGTTTTGTGAGTTCTCACGTGCTGTTTAAATTGAACTTGCCGGAGAGTTCCGGCTTTCCCGGTATAACTGAGTCGTTTACTAAGGTGTAAAGAATTCTCAGTTGATTGCAGAGTAATTGTATCGTATTTTATCAGAACAGTGCTTAATTTTGGTAAAGTATGTCCAGTGCCGAGTTTAAAATCTTTACAACGATATTCTGGCCAACTAAAAACAATTTTAAAATGGTATTAATTTTGTCACTTTTATGAGAAAAGTAAAATCAATAGAAACAAGAGGACATCTTGTATTTCAGTAAAAATAAATTATCGGTGTTTATTTTGTCTTTTAATGTGCATTGTTAAAGGAGCTTTTTGTACTCTTAATATGTGAGGTTTATATCTGGTGAACACTCACGGAAGACCTCAGACGACCGCAGTTCAGACCATTGAACTGTCAACTGAATGATGGAAGATAAAATCTGGGCTAAACAGGTCTTGGCCGGGAATAGATTAAGTGCGATATCTGAATTGCAAGAACACAAGGCTACTGAAAGACAAGGAAATGCAGAAGTTTCCAAGACACACCAGAGTAGTACGGCCACGGAAATGCTGCCTGGAAAGAAGCAGATACAATTTAGCACTACCGGATAATTTTCCGCTGTTTTACCCGCGGCTTATAGCAAATGCTCCGCTCATTCGCCGCTCAAAGGGACTCCCTGGGAAGATGCTGCAATCAGCTCTGTTACACAAATGAAAAGTCGAATACTAAGGTGTAAAAGAGGCTTAAAAGAGCAAGAACACATTGAATTTTGGCTGACCTTTTTTGGCTAGAAACTCAATTTCCGCAGACATCGTTGACAGGGGGAAGACAAGGTCAAGCATGTACACAAAAGTGACTATCAAAACTTAGAGGCAGTAACGATCAGTGTTTCGATTATAAGTGTCGTGAAAGTATTTATACGTAAATTTAAGGTGAACTACTGGGACTTTTTTCATGTGCAAAGGGTTATTTTTAGCTTTGCATATACTGTAGCTACTAAACAATGCTTAATTTTTTCCATAATATTATTTAATTCTTCACGGATGTTTGTTCTGTCATTGATTCGAATAATGGTGTAAGATTAAGGAACATTAGGTCACAGACTAAGATAACTGGAATTCCAACCATTAAATCAATAAAATCAAAGAAAGCTGTTGAACGTGTTTGACCCGCTTAAGGTCATCAATTTTTCTTTGCAGTTAGGTCACAACCGTTGAATATAAATTGCCTATTCTTTTCTTCAGTGTTTTAGACCTAAGCTGTTACTGTACTAAGACATCAAACATTATACGCCGCCTTATGTCAGATCTGTCATGACATTGATCAGCTAAAATATTTCAAGTAGGTCTTATTCTCAAGGAAATCGCTCTAGTTATTTTTAGATATGGTACCCAGTTTTTGTCGCCGATTACGCATATTGTCATGCGCAGTTCGGGTACATTTTCTTGAAGCCGCATGAGAATGCGTGTAGAGCCTCTTGGGCTGTCCACTTGGGCAAAATCTGCGTCACAGGGTTGGATCTTTCTAGACCTCTCTGGAATTTCCGAAACCAGGGGCCCGTTTCTCGAAAGCCCCGGAAACTTTTCGGGCCCGTAAAGCCACTTTTAGTTCATATCTAAAAACGGAGAAGTGTATACGCCTGAAACTTCTTGTAAGAAGAGAACCTCTGTTTATATTAAGAAAATGTGAATAAAACAGCTCTGTAATCGTAAGGTTCGAGATTTTGCTATGGCTTTCCGGGCCCAAAAAGTTTCCGGGCCTTTCGAGAAACGGGCCCCAGGAGAGATCTAAAACTGACGAGAGAAATTACCTTAGGAATAAGGCCTCTCTCTTACCCCTTATGCTCTCTTGCCCTTACCTAAAAATTTTCTGAAGTCTCGTAAGAGGTTTAATAATAATATGTAGATCAGTCTCTACTGGATAGAACCATTAAGGCTTGATTGGTTTTCTTTTAGAACAGTTTTCAGTTTTTGAAAGTAATACAGCGAGTTAGTCGCACGTGTTTCCCTTAAACCTTTGTCACCGGTGTACTTCCTCAGCCTCACACTTTCTGTTTGTCAAAAGAGGAAAACTAGACTGGGGGTTACTTGGTTTCGCTTATATTTTATGGCATTCTCAAAAAGTTATTTAATTTAAGCGTGTTGAGTGAAAAGCGAGTTATTTCAATGGACTAATCACTCATTGACAGCTATTTTGATTTTGGCTTTTAGATTTGTTAAGCCGGTTTTAGTTTCGTAGTTTTTCGTTTGTTTTAAGTCATCGAGTCTTGTTTCCTTTTACGGGCTTCTCTCCCCAGGATTTCGCGCGGCCGTTTTCTTCCACGTGGTTTTCTTTCGCGTCACTCACGACAGACTGAGCGAAAGAAGAGCTACTCTTAGTATAAGCTTTGTGCGAGTCTTTCGATTCACGTGTCCAAGTTGTTTGTCTTGTCTGTTAATAGTGTTCTTAATACTAGAACTATAGCTTTCATCTGTGATCATGTTTGAGTATGTCCTGTTGACCTTGGTTAGGCCCGCCACTGAAGTTCTTGTTTAGGCGCAACCTCGTTTCCAGGGCCTCTCATCTTGCCGCCCTCCTCTCTCGCTCCGGGGTGGCGGGAAGATGGGAGGCCCTGGGAACGAGGTTGGTTTAGGCGTTGATTCTAGACGGGTGAATATTTTATTAATAATATCAAGTGCTTTGCTGTTCATTTCCAGAAGTCGCATGAAAGTGTTTGGGTTAGTGTCCAGTAAAGATGCCTAGTTCTCCACGGTCTATCGTCCCGTATGCCCACACATGCCTACCGAAAGTGTGTGTATTTGTTAGTCAATCAGAATGAAGGTGATTGCCAATCAGAATAATTTTCAGTTTCAAGAGCAGCACATGCGATCGTTGTCTATCAGCGAATAGAAAACGATGAGAGAACCAATCATATTTGCGGACTTCTAATAGGACACAACTGACTGGCTACTAAAACTCGAGGGAAACAGAACTAGCACGAGCTGTTGACGTAATGATGGCGCGAGCAAAGAGAATATGTTATAATTACATTTTGATGATCAAAGTAAACGAGTTTTCTTGCTTTTGTCGCGGAATTTTCTGAAAGAAATAGAAAACATATTTTCCGTGTTTCTATCAAGCTTTAGTATAAATCTACTAGCGTTTCATCATGAATGCCATTCTCTGATTGGCTACGCTACTCACTATCTATTCTGTTGAAATAGAAACACTCGTGGAAGTTTGGGAGAACTCGAAAAAGCTGTGGAAACAGCTCCCAAACTTCCACTCGTATTTCAATTAAACAATTAGATTATGAGCTCGAGATTTCTATCGCGTGATAGTTGACGAGGGCGCAGCCCGAGTCAACTATTACGCGTAGAAATCGAAAGCGAATAATCTAATTGTTTTAATTTAAATCTACTAGTCGTTTAAAACTTTATCTAAATGCTTTTCACAGGCACTTCGCAAACGTCAGGAAGGGGCGTTCATTTTGTTAACAAGGGTACACTGCTACGCTAGTCACTATCTATCACAGAATAGGTAGTGAGTAGCGTGGCCAATCAGAGAACGGCATTCGTGATAGAACGCTAGTAGATTTATACTAAAACTCGATTGAAGTCATAGAAACACGGTATATGTTTTCTATTTCTTAAATATAAGTAAGCACGTCAGTTTGACGTCATGAAGCACGTCATGTTACTAAGCAACAAAACCTCTTAAGTCTAGTGTTTGGAAATCGAGCTGTTAATACGATCTTTCATTATTTTCACATGAAAATATAGCGGTAGTTGTACCGACAGAGCAGTCTTTGCCGAATTGACTCGGAACGGTCAATTCCCTGTATGAGAAGAATATTCATCACATAAACATCCAGTCCAAGATGATGAATAAAACTGCCATGATTCCCTGAGGGAATAGTCCAGTTTCGAGTTCGCCATGACCGCTGATTCAAAGCACTGAGAACTCATTTGCACAGGGTTAGCCTCGACCTAAAGTAAAATATTCACAAATTCCAGCAAGAAGATGACCTGTTTACAGCTCTGTGTATTGTTTAATTTTCAAATTTGTGGCACCTTCCCGCCGGTATTTGTGAATATTTTTTTTTAGGTCGAGGCTAACCCTGTGCAAATGCGTTCTCAGTGCTGTTATTCAGCGGTCATGGCGAATTCGAAACTGGACTATTGGCTATTTTAAATCATTTAAGAAGGTTTAATCTTAGATTAAACGTTCGCTTTAATCGAGCTGAGATAAGTAAGCAAGTCTTCTCAAGTATTTCACCATTTAGAAACCCATGAATGCAAGTCCCTGAACTTACCTTACCGCTGATTTATTTAGTTCCGTCTGCTATGCTAGCTAATAGAAGTCGACATTTTTTGAATATCATAGTTTATGTCATTTTGAACGTAAGATAACGCAGTAAAATCCTGGCCAATCGGAAAATTTATCTTCAAAGCTCAAACACGGTACTCGAGAAATCAGTTTTGAGAATTTGGTATTCTATCATGATTGGCACTCATTAAACGTAAACGATGATTTGTCGTATTCTCTTAACCGTCTATTTGAGATGCCTTGATGACGTTAGGTAGATCATTCTTGGGTATTAGACATGCGCACTCTGCACATGTCATTGCTTTTAGAAAAAGACACCACGGCGCCTTGTGAAGCAGGAGGCCAGTCTATCGATCAAAATCTTCTGTTGAGGACGTCTTGAAGACACTTAAGTATCGCCCACATTTCTGTTTCTGCTTCAACATTGAGGTGAGTTTAGCATAATAACTGGTTATGGTATTTCATGCGGTAAAGCGTAAAATGGCGCGCTCTTCCATGCCTCTTTTGATAATTTTTTTTTCGTTTATTACGTAACGCCGGAATTTTTGTTGAGTCTTGTCTATGAGAGTGAGATTCGAAAATTCCCTTCAGCTTTTTCCTTGGCATATCCACGGAGTGTTTTCAAAATCAAAGGACAGCCATTATTGTATATTTTACTTTGAACACAGAGTCGTTGGGCGCTTTAACGTTGTGGTTGTGCCATATTCAGCACATTACAAAACATAGCAAGTCACAAGTTAAAACAAAACGCTAATTTTCATTCGCATTACTCCGAGCTAGACTTAGCGAGTCAGTCGACAAGTCAACAGCCGTAAAGCATCGCAGCCCCTCACCGTCCTTCCGGAACAAATTCTATTTTTCGCCCGTTGCCATTTTCGCACTAACAACGAAAATAACAAAAACAGTCAAAGGAAAACCAGCTGGTTGCAAAGCTGTGTTCAGTTGAAGGATGGCCTATTCCAGCTGTACCAGTACAATGAAAACGAGTAAACGTTATTGTTTAAATGAAGACAAGGATGTAACGCCACTAGGTAGGTGAGTGTATTCCTCCATCCCAAATACTAAGCGACCAGCGAGCTAAAAACGAGAACGAGGAAAAACATGGCAGCCTGGCTGAAACATCAGTTCTTCCATATTCAACAGACGCGTTTTTCGATTTAACTCGTCACCCGATGGTTGAAGAAAGAAAACGGACAAATAAGGAACCGCACACAATTAATGCAACTCCGTATATCGTATGACAATTAATTGACACGTTGCGTCATTGCGGCAGAAAGATGTTTTTTGCTCAGTTAATCATAATTTCAAATCATTTTGGCGATCCGCAACCGTCGTTTTTCAACGCGCTATGGTAAAATTCGTTGGTTTTTTTTTTCATATTGAGAAACGTTTCAAACCACTTTATCAATCGTTAAAGAGAATCTCAAAGCTGGATTACAAAATTCAGACAAAAAAAAAAAAAAAAATAGCCAGCGACTGCAATACGAAACCGGTAAGCGCGGGGGAAACTTCAGTTATTGTAAAACTGGACTAAAATGTTTTTCAAACAATCCTTTCGCTGTATTTGTCTCTCTAATATTTGAATTTCATTGATATTAAATTTAAAAAAGTGCTCTGAAAAATATTGCTTTCTAATTTCTAGTGTCGCGAATCATACTTCTTCATACTTCGCCATATCCCGGATGTTGGCGGCGAGATAAACATACTTATATTCGTAAACAGACCTTTGATGTTAAAGCGCCGTCCAAACGAATTGAAACTTTCATTAAAAAAATGTTAAACCAAATGAAGGCAAATTAAGCCTACATAACGACAACGACATGAGATGGGCGTTATGTCGTTGTGTTTGAGCATCCTGACATAATCTGAACAGATAATAGCAACATAACAGCATTTATTATATAGACACGAGTGTTTTACTGGAAAATACACCACTCGTAAAATTCATTCGAAACTACATCCGGCACTCGGGTTGCGTATTTTCCATATTCTCACTAGTGAAGATATCGATGATTTCACTGATATCAAGTTTGTCTCTTAAATTGTACTTAAATTCGTTGGTATATGATCAAAACATCTTCGGGTCTCCCTCGAAAGTCTTCGGCAGTCTTCGGTAATCTTCGGAAATTTCCGGAAAATGTTCAGCAACGTTCGTGTGACCTTCGGACACGTTTTGAAGAATCTTCGGAAATCTCCGAAACGTGGTCGGAAATCTTCGGAAAATCGTCAAATACGCCGTCATCAGTATGTCTATATAACAAAAAGAACACAGACTTGTCTCACCTTTCGGTCTCACTTCTGAGTCGATCGCGACGGTGTTAAATCCTTCGGTTCAAAATAAGAATCACGTTCAATTTTTTTGCAAGTCACGTGTAACGGCAGTGCCAGAGAATTTCGCAATAGTTATCAACAATTTTTATGCTGCTTAAGTCTCTTTGGTTTCAACTAAGGCTAGTTACTCAGTTGTATGGTTTCCCTTGCGTGCATGACGTTTCCACTTTTGATGTGATCAAATAAATGTCATCTTTGTCTGAATACACTGTCTGAGAATGTTTAATTTCCCTGAGTTTGCTGGTAAAAAAATACCCACGAAACTGCACGGAAGCCGTTAATTTTGCAATGCTCTGATTTTCAGTGGTGCCATGTAAAAGAGTTTTACTTAAGTAACTAAAGCAATCGAGAAATAACAGAGAAATTTGTCAAAATCGAGAAAGAATCCCATGAATTTTTACGCACCATCTTGTCATTCATAATGAGCTGTTAGTCAATCATATTGCAGCCATAACACTTTCCTGAAGGGTTTTATACAGCCTGTACAAAGTTTCGAAATGTTAAAACAGCCACCTTGTGAAGTGGTTTAAGCTCTCAAGGAGCTATTTCCGGGAGAAGGTTGTAAGCGAAAAACAAAACTCAGATTATCTTGGAGTTACAAGTTTCACTTAGCTTGACAAAATAACCGGACCTCTATCATGTGCCGCTCAAGCCAGAATATATATTCAACTATGAAAGAGATTAAACGTGATTCCTCAACAGCAAGCAGTGAAAGTGGCAATGTTTCCATTCTCGACCAACAGAACAGAGAGCCAACGACAGCTATCAAAGAACGACCCTTGCAAGTTAAAAATGTCGAAGATATTTTAGGGAAGGACACAGTTTCACCGAGTGAAACAAGCCAGGTTTTATTGCCAAGAAGAAAAGTTTATCACGTCAAAGATCAGGACATCAGCATCGCGCTTGCAACTTTTCCAGAATTCTTTCCTCAAGGACTGGTCATGGACCAGGACACACTAGCACAGTCAGAGGGCCAAACATTAATAAGCAAAGGACTCCGTGTTAAGAAACAAAATTTACAAAATAAATGCGGAGGACTGGTACTGTGGTACATTCGGGAATACGGACTATAAACTGACTAGTTCATGGAAAGGAAAAGTACTTAGCGTACACGTGCAGCATTTGAAGCTATAAAATGTTTTAATTGACAGGGAGGGTTTTGAAACAATGTCAGTAAAGAGTCACTCTCGATTGTTCTCAATTTAATCTTGAATAAATGCTAAAACGTTGATTTACCGAGTTGTTGAACGCTAATTCAAATCTGCCAAGAAGTGCTATACTGTTCTGTACAGGTAATTAAATATAACACGCACCTGTCCAATTAACGCCTTTTATTCTTTTGCTTTGCGTTTTTTTCGCTGCTTTTTACACGCGATCGCCTTCTCGTAGTCGGTGCATTTTTCCTCCATTAAAAAACTGTTGAATGGTTATCTCGTTGTTCCACGAGCACCCACCCGCAGCTGGAAAATAAGGACAATACAAGCATTGATTAAAATTGCAATACAGTCGTCAGGAAGCCTGTTTGTAGCTCTAGTCTCGACTTTCTGAGTCCCCTCCTAGACGAAAGCTCCTTATTTTTAAGTATTTCTTTCCTAAAGAAAGATTTACGTCTTCCAATTATAAACTCCTTGTGGTATTCTTGTATGTACTGATCTGAAATATAGACCCAAGCACTTTTGAAACGCAAACTTTCTCCCGACAATAAGTCATTCCTCCCTTCGCCGTCCCACCAAATAACCGTTTTGAGCTAAGATAACCCCAGGGTCCACTTTATCATTGGAATGTTAGGCTGATCCAGTAAATCCAAACCGCGAATAGATTATTACAGCAATTTTGCCCTCACTATACAACCGAACACACTCAAAGGTCGAGGCATGGGCGCGTTGGTCAACCAGGCCTAAGATATGTTTTTATTGTGCCAATAAGCTTACAACAAAGTGGATAAGAGATATATCAAGTAACATCCTACATGCGCCAAAGCCAGACACGTAAACCCCAGAAACCTCTTGTTAGGAAAAATAGGGACCGTGTACCCCCGACCAAACGCAGTGGCACCATCTTTGGGGTTTTAAGGTTGATCTATAAACAACAGAATGAAAAACAATCAGATGACGCTAATTACACAATAAAAATAAACCTTATGCGAAAGTGTTAGTGGCAAGGCTGACCGTAGAATGTGACAAGTTTTTCAACTATCTCTTTTTACAAACGTACTACCATAAGCCTTCGCGTACTACGCTCGCACCCAGTTCTCTGTTCCGTGTCGGCAAAATATTAATTTATGTCAATACCGATTATCACAAATTACATATTGGGAAATAGTAATTTGCGTGATTCTTGTGTAAAATTGTAAAACTGATTTTTTTAGTCGGACCGTCACACCTTTCGGTCTCACTTCTGATCTTTTCAGTCAATGTTGATTTTCGCGACGGCGTTAAATCGTCCGGTTCGAGATGAGAATCACGTACAAAATTCTGCAAGTCATGTATAACGGCAGTGCCAGAGAATTTACCAATAGTTATTCAATCAGCTTATGCTGTTTAGTCTCTATTGTTTCAACTAAGGCTAGGTATTCAGTTATACGGTTTTCCCTTGCATGCATGACGATTCCACCTTTCGACGTTATCCATTTTGTTGTGATCAAATAAATGTCTTTGTCTAAATACACTGTCTGAGAATGTTTAATTTCCACTGAGTTTGCGGGCAAAAATACCCATAACACTGTACGGAAAGCCGTTAATTTTGCAACGCGCTGATTTTTCAGTCGTAAACGAGTTAAAGTAAAGTAACCATTCCAATCGGCGAGGGAAATTTGTTCGGAAAAACTCTAAAACTGATCGCAATTCTGGTTTCAGTTATTTCAGTTATAACAAACATAATAATCTAGTGGCTTGTCTGGCGTTTTATTTGCTTACACACAGCAAAAGGTAAGAAAACAGAAACACCCTGCAATAGCGATCACAGGTTTAAAAAGTGAGACTAAGCCCATTGTGAGTAATTTCTCGAAAACAAAAACACAGTATTTTTGTAATAATGCTGCCAAATTTGCCAGAAAACCAGGAACTTTATTTTTGGTTATCCTAAAGGAAAAAAAACAAACACGAAACACAGCAGATTAAAATGTAGCTTTTGACCTAATTGTGGACTCAATTTTGGATATAACCCGGCTAATTGTTCTCGGCAGTTTATGATTTGCCGTTTACCTCACGTATTCAAAAATTGTTCGTCTTTGGACCTCTTTTCCAATATCTGCATGAAAACATCATTTCTTCAAATTGCTTAACTTTCCCTTTTCTAACTGTTCCAAATTTAAGAGAACGGAGAAACTGTGCTTCGTTTTGAATATATTGAAATATGTTGACATGATAATATTCGCCGCTACTGAAACAGACAGAATACTTGAAAGCAAATTATTCGTTTTATAAATCAATTATCATTTCATTTTGTTTGGTGAAGAGCTGTTAAGCTATAAAAACCATAGTTTAGAAGAAAGAGGAAAAATCTTTTCCTTTTAGTTGTTCAGTCTTCCGAATCGAACGCACAAAACGGAACCAGTAATATATGCGGATTCCTAACAAGCTGCAACAATGAGGTGTTAAATTAATTTTCTTAGCCTAATTAATGACTTTTGTCCGTTTCTTCTGAGGGGGCATTTAAATTCAGGGCACGTAATCCACATCCCAAGCTAAAGAGTTGTAATTTACTCTGCAGACTTTGAAGGAACTTCTGAAGTCAACACCACTGTGTAGTCCATCACTGGCAGATCAATGTGGCTTTCCATGGAACAAAACGTCCAAACAGATCTGTTAGAGCCACAGAGAAGTGCGAATGCAAGCGCAGCTTCAGACATGTCGAACGAAGAAGATGAACTTCTAAACTTGCATCAGCAGCAAGCAGAAACGTTTTCACTGGCTATAGTTTCTGTTGCATCCAAGGAAAGTGAAAATGCATCGAAAAGAAGCCAGCAGAAGACAAGCAGAAGGGATATTACTGGAGTTCAGGTGCAGCCAAACAGTGTTTCACTTGCTTTCGGCGCAAAATCCACTCTGCGAGGTACGCCATGGGAAGAGGCCCTTGGTGGCGTTACACGGCCGCGCTCGAAAAAGGCGGGAAAACCAACTCAAAGAACCGTTAAGGAGATGGAGATTATTTCTTTCTGGACACAATTTTTTGGTTAACCGATCATGCCGTCTTCGTGTTGGGTGTCTTTTAAAGTAATTAATTATAGCAGAACGCTTGGCAAAGAACGACATTCAGTGGTTTGTCTACGGTCAAACAAATTTTATAGTGTTGAGGTTGTCTGTGAAATAGAGAAAGCGACATTTTAATAGCTTCTGTAAGAATGATGTAGAGAAATTTATTTATCATTGTCTCATTTACAGCGAGTTTGCTGGTCATAAGTTATATAGGAAACTGATGTTGCATTTCTATACATAAGATACACAAAAAATAATAATTTTCCATCTTTGTAATTTTGTAAAATAGCTTCGACAACTGATGTAGTTTTCTGAATATGTGAACTCGCGATGCTTGTTATCATGTCCGGTCAACTATGGCTTACCTAGGTTCCCGCGGTTTCGTCTTTTATATTTTTTAATCACATTTGAGCCGTCAGAAGAACAAAGAAGAAAGATATAAAACCCCTTGGCCAGGGTATCTTTAATTGAATGGGACCGTCTTTCCGGCTAACGTAGTTCGCCGTTTAAACGTTTCAACAATTTTAAACTTCTATGTACAATCTTCTGATTTTGAGGTATTTGTACTTATATTTGTATTTACTAGATCAGTATTTTATCGGACAATCTGTATTTATTTGGGTGAGGCCGGCAAGAAATCTTGAAAAGCCAAAGAGATGATATGATTCAATAAAAAGCGGTGTTTCCGATTTGTGTGACATATAATTTGTTGTATTATTTATTATCTTCTTAAAGGAGCTAAGTCACGGTTTGCGCATATTGAAAAATTCAGCCTACATTTTCCAAGTTCGTCCTTTGTAACCCGTGTTAATCTTCTCCATCCTTAACCATCCTTGTTCCTTCATGGTTTATTATTATCCCTTTGGCGTTTTTCTATCTTATTAAACTTTTATTTTCAGGTTTTCTTCACTTCAGAGGTAAATTTGTACTTGGCTAAAATACTGTGACTGAGCTCCTTTAATTAATTTTCTTGCTATCACAACGTTGGCATCTTATAACTCTTGTCTTGTATGAGAAGTTGAATGAGTCGGTTCTTAGCCTTGGCAGCCTTTCAGTTTAAGTAATTGAAAATGAGGGAACCCTAATTTTTTCGTGGCTTAATTAAGTAGTTCGCCCATAAAAAAAATGTGTTAGTTCACTTATAGTTTATCAAGTTTTTAAAGAACTCCCTGAGAAATCTCCGAGGTTTTAGTAACGTTTGTTTCTATAATGCTAATAAAAAGCTAATACCTTTTCAGCAAGGGCGGCACTCGTTTATAATTACGTCATAGCCGAACATGGTGAGCAGTAGTTGCGTCACTGCTTACGTCAAAGGGTGACTAATCCTTCGACTTTCGGGCTTCACAGCTCAGGAAAGCCAAGTTAATAAAGCTTCAGTCACTTTTCAGCGGTTTTAAATACTTTTGAGTTATCAACACTTCACTATTCTTTTTTGTTTCATTAAAAATCGAGTGTCGTCAATAAAATGCTTGTATGTATTGCCAACTTTCAGGTAGACATAATGTCGAACGTTGGCAGAGTGAGCTAAGTTTACTCTGTGACTGACACTACTTGTCCATCTTATCAGGTACTCTGCGTCCAGGATCTAGGACTAGCATGGTCATTTAATCTAATATCTTTTTAGCCCAGTGCGAGGGCCGTATAGAGAGAATATCGGCCCGATATCTTGACTATGCGAGGTCTTTTCAGAAAATGTCAACTGCCGATATTTTCCCAGTCAGGTACCGCGGCTTATAAGAGGTTTATTACACGACTGAAACTTTTTTGAAAATATCCCTCGATCACTGACTAGAAGGACATCGTAAACTTCAATCGTGCAATTCTGATTGAGAGAAGACTAGCGTTCACTCGCAATGAATTTAAGTTTACGATGCTATCTAAAACAGAAGTCAGGTGATAGGCTTACGCAACTGGCTCGCCCTTATTTCCTCAGATCCGACGCGAAAGTAAAAATTTATTTGGGGTTATTTGTTAAAGACTTTTTGCCGAGCTGAAAACCTTTGTGAGTCTCAGCACTTCCTACCGGCTGGCTGCCTACAGTATTTGCTAATGACTTTATTTTCCGGCAAGAACTGCTTCCTTTTCTCTCATGCCATGAAGAAACGATTTAAAACAACTGATAAGATGAGACTGCACGCAGTCGTTAATCCTAGAAAAAATTATACAGTTGCTCATTACCTCTCCTCTTTCCATGGTCTGCGGCCACGGTGCTCCCCGTTTCTTCTGCGCGAAGCCGTTTTGAGTGACGTTTTGAGTGTCAGCCCTTGGTCAGAGCAATGGCTTCAACGAAGGGCTGACTGTGAGTCCGATGGAGAAAATCGTTCAACTAAATTAACACCGTCGGTAGCAAGTAGTTTTGGTTGTTCTATACTTTATGTAAGTAGTAGTAATAATCATTACCGGAAGTCCCACCGGGGCTAAAACAATCTTAATTTTGTAACCACGCCTTGTTGTTTAATGCTCAGTGACCGAGCCTCAATTCGCAGAATGGCGATCTCCCTCTCTCAGCTAAACTCCAGAATACCCGGCCACTTATTAGCATCTCATTGAATAAGAATAGCAACTATTATTATATACCTCGTTCTTCAAAGCACTCCGGCACATGTAAATCAAGTGGCCGGGTATTCTGAAGTTGCTCCGATCTCTCTCTGACTAGTTTTATGGAAGTGTCTTTTTCCCGTGTAACTAAATGAAACCATACAAAGATCATGTTGGTGGCTAGCCGAGGAGTTGGCTGACTGATTTAGTAAGGTGAGAAAAATTAACTTCTCATACTTTCGTTATCAATACGTTTGTCGTACTACATGCCAGCCATCAGCTTTTATTGGATCGGTCAGTATAAAACGCAGACTGCGGACCGGAGGTAAAATGCAGACTGAAGGGAAAATGCAGACTGCAGAATGTAGACTTTTCAACTGAATCGTGTTATCGTTTCCATCATTGAAAGCTAACCGTAAACAGGCTAACTGGAGCGATGTTTAGGCTAACCCGGTTAAGTGATATTCAGGCTAACCTGAGTGATATACAATCTATCCGGAGTGCAGCCTTTCACTGCGATCACAGGCAGCCCAAGCTTTCTCTATGAACCACACAAGCAACACAATATGGCATCGAATTATAAGGGTTTATATGGGATTTTCTATAAGATATCCATGGAGGTAGTTTAAAGTGAAAATTCTCAATAAAAATGGCTTACCTTATTCCATGGATGTATTGTTTGCTCCTGGTGTGGTTATTTAACCGCTTTAACTTGATTTAAGCGACTTTTTTGAATTCCGGTTTTCCCTTCATAAAAAGAGGACAAGGCGAAACGCCTCAGTTGGGACAGCCTGCCGAACGAAGTCAAAAATCCCAGGCTAAAATGTGCCCACAGCCACAAATCCACCGCAGAATTCAAGGGCAAAGGTTGATCTTTCATTTCAATTCTCTAGCCACACAATCGCAGCCCTGTGAGTGATGCCAGGCAGCTCTTCGTGTCCCCAGTGAAACGATAAAACGATGGAAGAGCTCTGTGTCCATTTGATCCACTACACAATGACCGCTGAAATCGGCTTGGTAACCTCGTCATGTTGGCAAACCAAGACTCGCGGGGGTACTAGACCGCAATTTGTCAACCAAACTTCTTGTAACACCAAGGGGTTCTCTCAGGTCGAATTTACAATGCAAAATAAAAATCGTACAAAATGCTTTTGCAAAATGGCTTCAAAACCAAAGAAACAAAAGATCAACGGTGAAAGTTGCGTAGAAACTGAGGACATACAATCAGTTTTGAAGTGGAAGTCACTGATTTCATTCTTTATCTTCAGACTCATATACACCAGGCTGATTTCGATATTTATCATGTTGTCTTCGTACCAAGTTTCCTCACTTCTGGTCTTTGAAGGGTATGATCATTCTGAGGGGAGCTGCACGTTCCTCAGAACCTTGAGCAGGCGATGCTTCTGACACCTTTACACCAATGAAGTGACAGTTCAGATGGTGGATTCCACAAGTTCTTGTGGGTAGCACAGTTGGGAGAAGGTCTCCTTAATGCATTCACATTTGAGATGGATGTGAGTTTAAATGCACGGTTATAAAGCATTGTATTTCACAGCGCCCATTTGTATTTCACGTCAGTGAATCCGTGGATGGATTCGATGGAATGTCGATGATGGATGGTGAAATTCACAAGTTCTCGTGGCTAATGCAGTTGGGAGAAGGTCTCCTTAATGCATTCACATTCCAGATGGTGTGAGTTTAAATGCACGGTTTTAATGCATTGTATTTAACAGCGCCCTTTGTATGTCTTGTTGACAAATCCATCAGTGGATTCGTTGACGGAATGTCGACGATGGAAAGTGGAATCCACCATATGTCATTTCATTGATGTGAAGGTGTCAGAATCATTGCCTGCTCAAGTGTCTGAGGAACGTGCAGCTCCCACCAGAATCGTCTTGCCCTTCAAAGACCAGAAGTCAGCAAACTCGGTATGAAGACAACTTGGGTTCTTTAATCAAGAAAATGACTAACTGAGCTTTTATTCGTGCCAGAATAAAGTGGCCGTAATAACGAGGTGGCTTTAGGGTTTCACTATAGAAGTTAAGGTGGCTCCCTATAGTTTTACGATTGTACATGCGCATAGAACAAAAGCTCAAGTAATCTGCGTGCACTGAAAGGAAAACGTAAGTGTTTTCTGATTTTGGTGATGTCAACACGAGGACAAAAAGCAAAACTGACAGTGAATTTTCTCGCGTTTCCTTCGGTGAATTTTTTTAAAATTTGGCTCAGCTGTAACCACATACAGTTCCTACAAAATACCTCATTTTTGTTAACATCTGTCAGAGCTAATCTAATATATTTAAAATAACGACAAATTACAGAATGTTGGAAAAACCGTCCGAACAACCATGACTTTTTACCGATTCAAAATGTTAGGCAATATCATTTCCATGATGTGGCAAAGTATGAAAAAATTTCACCAAAGGAAAGTATAAATATTAAAGAAATTAAGCCAGAATGTGGAATATATGTGCCTGTCATTAGATGAGTTGTTGCCATGGTAACAGCCTTAATCCAAAGATTGACAACCAAGCTTTATTTTAACAGTACCCATACTGGTAAATCTCTACAGGGTAAACTTTAAGAGAAATTAACTAAGTTTCCTTTTCTAGTACGTGCTTAATAGGGAGGGTGTTCATAAATACTTTAGGGAGCCACCTTAAGGTGAACCTTAAAGGCTTAATGATTTTTGCCCTAGGGTGAAGTGTCAACCAAATAATGTCTTGTCAATATTATAAATTATTATCAGGACAGTTTTAGTAATCCTGTTCTTAGATCTCTAGTTCTTATTACTAAATTAATAATCAGTAAATGTTTCCATTGCTTTGTTTGTTTCAGAGTTTCTGTGATCAGATATCCCTCAAGGGGGCAGCATTGCAACTGTATAAATGATAAAAAGTTTGTTGTGTCGATGATGGAAATTTTGTCATCTCAGTGTTGACTCCAAAGGAATACATGAGATGAGACATTAGGTGTGGTAAGTCAATTATTCTGAGATTTGAACAGTATCAGTAACTGTTGTTATTTACACTTGTTGACATTCCAAATGGAATTTTGGGCTTTTGCAAAGTCTGGCATCAATAGCTTGATGCCCTTCAAATGAGAAAAGAATTGAACAAACAACAGAACCACTGCCCCTAGCCACAACACAACAACAGCTGCTAATAAGCAAAAGAATTACAAGCTTATGAGAGCTGCTACACTTCAGGGCATTTCAACCTAAAGCTAAAATCTACACTGAGTGTATCGGAGGCAATAAATGGGGCATCATAGTCCTGGAAGTGTAACATACATTTCATTCACTTTTGCTTTGTTCAACAAAATGGCAAACATTTTTGTAGACTTTTTAACTTATGAAACACAGCACTATGTGAAGGGAGCTGCCAGCAACCAAATTAGTTTCTGAAGAACTGAGTCATGCTAAATTAGGTTCAGAGGTATGTTAAGTCTGAGCTGGACCAAGTGATCCATACTGCCTGATTTTGTCCCAGTTTCTGTAGCATTAAGGGCCCATTAATTGAATGGCTTGGTGCAAGACTGACGTAAGTGACTTTTTCGGGTGAAAAATGATTTTTTTGTTCAAAAGCGCCCGAATTTTTGCGTGTCGTCTTCAATTGAGTAGAAGAGCATAGCCCCG
>Ga0126338_10000924_pt1 | contig 17683 bp, 15 predicted proteins | sample OrbCmetagenome_2_FD_92529 | JGI IMG/M metagenome (GOLD analysis project Ga0126338, IMG submission 92529) | Coral microbial communities from Petempiche,Puerto Morelos, Mexico - Orbicella C C metagenome | ecosystem: Host-associated > Invertebrates > Cnidaria > Coral | place: Petempiche,Puerto... | reverse complement strand
TAGTTATCTAATACCGCAGAATCCCCTGTGCACATATATGTAGATTTAATTTCATGCACCTAAAAGCGTTTAGAATTGGTTTTCTTATCGTCGCGCTTTGCGGTTTGGAGACGTATGAATATAAAAAAGTCAACATATTATTTCGTGCACTCTTGCAGATTTTGCTGAAACAACAAGTGAATTAACGATCGGGCTGATTTTTCTTTGCATTACGTCAAACAAAAGATGTACTTGAGTTGCTAAGGAACAAACGCAAATGGGTCACCAAGCGAAAAAAATTAATACACAGCTTGCTTAGATCACAAAACAATTCCATGTGTGAACATAGAGAGCTAGTAAATGAAAAAGAAACTGAAAGTGCCTACTTTCGCTTTTTTTTTTTTTTTTTGGATATTCAGGGCAGGAAATCAGAGTTAATGAGGAAGTAAATGGCGTTTCCTGTAATGCATTTCTGAACGTACGAATTTAACAAGCTCTTCAAAACCACTTCTAAGAAATTTCGAAAAGAGTTATATACGCCCCAGCACCCAGGACCTAATGTACAATTAATTCATTATTCACGGCACCACTGAAATTAACTACACATGACGTAATGCCGCATCACGTCACAATTAACCACAGGTCACGCAAGCGTAATATAAGAGTTTGTATGGAGAACTGTGACTAAAATATAGGAGTTTGTATGGAGATCAGGAGTTGGCATTAAAATTCGTTCAATGTATGGGTAATCTACCAAATTAAGACTCTTGAACCTTCAATGGTGTCATTTTTTCTCATCCTGGAGAGTTTAAATGAGATTTGAGCAAATTTTGAAAATGTTGTCCTATGGTGTACCGTTGGACAAATATTTCAAAATTCGCTCAAGTCTCATTTAAACTCTCCAGGATGAGAAAAAATGACACCATTGAATGTTCAAGAGTCTTTATTCAGTAAATTACCCATACATTGAATGAATTTAATGTCAACTCCTGATCTCCATACAAACTCTTTTATTTTAGCCACAGTTCTCCATACAAACTCTTATATTACGCTTGGGTGACCTGTGAATTAGCCTTTGATAGGCTTCAGTCATCTGACTTGTACCGTTTGCCCACAACCCTTCAAAATATATGAAAACTATACAAACTATTGATTCCAGGGAGGTTTTATTATGAACCAAACATGAAGATAAATTATTCATAAAAAAGCAGACTTTGTGACAATACATCTGCATAGGGCAGCCTCTACAATGTAATCTTCATTCATTTTATTTTCATAAATATTTACCTATCCCCAAATGTCCAAGTTTATTTGAATTAATGTATAAAATCATTTAAATTTTTATTTTTATTTTTCAGGGCCACTCATTTCAGTGGAGTCTGGTCTGAATGGGAGTTTTATATCAAACGCAGACCACAAGCTGTCCAACCCAAAAGGCCGCCAATACGCCGAGAAAGATGATGCTGACTTCAATGTTTGCAGGATCAAATTAAGTTACTGTGCAATAACTAGTTATGAACAATTTTTTTTTTTTCTCTGAGAACAACGATGACTTTTTTTCTTACATATTTAGTAAAATTTGGGATTCTTAAGTTTTGGAAAAGTTTTGTACTGTGTGTTTTTTATAAAACTGTAAAAAGTAATGTACCTTTTTACTGATGTCACACAATATCAATAATTTTTTTTGTAATTTTCAAATAGACAGAAATCACCTCCATAGTTCAATTTATTATTCCGAATTTAGTAAATCCTCAAAGTTTCATAAGAATCTGTTACAAACTCATAAAAATATAGGACCCCAAAGAAATGTATACCAGGGGCAAGTGTTGTTGTTCATTCAACTAGGTGTCACATAAGATCTCAGATGTACATAACTGGTTATTAAGAGAATGTTTTTTAATTTATTTACTTGGAAATTTAGTTTCAACAGTTGAAACTACTTTGGTATTCTCTTAATAAGCTCACTGATGCTAATAACAGGTTGTTGTAGATCTATATTTGTGAATATCAATTTTATAATTTCAGCTATTTATTATCAATGACTTGTATGAAAATGTTTTGTTAGTGTTCAACCTTTGCCTTGTGCAAGGTGTGCAATTGAAAAGACAAAAAATAATAAAATATTAGAGTAAAAATTTCTCGTAATAGTTTCAATGTGCTAAATTAACCAGTCCTAGGTGAAGTTGCTTCATTAAGCGAGTTACGTACAACTCTGGGCAACCCAGTTTAGCTTTCCAGGTTGACTTTCTCTTGGTCACATCATAACACTTACAACACTCTGGGGTTGAGAACGGGTCAGTTTGTGAGTCAATGGGTTAAGGCCTTCTTTTCTCTCCCTTCAAAAGAACTTGAAGGATATAAACCACTCCTAAGTTTGTAGAGAGTTTACATTCAGCTTCAGGTTTACTTGTGCAAACAAAGACAAATCAATCATACCTTCCTAGAAACCTTTGTAACAATCTCATTGTGATGCAGGCATATTTCGTAACTTCAGCTGGTATATATTTTCCCATTGTGCAAGAGCCATTAACCCAGAGTCAGCTTCACGCAAATTATAAAAATATTGAAATGAACCAATATTAAAATTTTCTCGATGTTTTGAAGGTAAAGCTTTCAATACATATTTGTTCACATTTACATAGAATACCCTTAGCTTGTTAGCCATTAGATAGAGTAATACCATATTAAAAGGCCTCTGAAGACAAGAATGATTCTCCGAGATAATTTCTCTGTTTATAAAGTCAATACTTATTTCCTGGGAAAGATCAGATTTTTAATTCTCTTCACCTACCAAATTGAATTTCTAATCACATAGCGAGGAGAAGTAGGATCATCATCACAGATGACGTTCCGGTTAAATAATAGCATCTTTAACGTTTGCGTGCTGCAGTTGTAGGTCTCTTGTTGATAACAGATTGATGGAACAGCTGGTAAAATATATTCACTTTCTGATGGCCACTGTTTACATACAATTCAAAATCAGTAAAACGTATTTGCTACAGGTTAGAACTGAGGGGGGTCAAAACAATACCTGGCTGACGTTAAATCAGTAGATCTGTAGAACTATAAGCTCACGAAAGTTGTCTGAAGTTTCACATTTGAGCTCACCATCTTGTTAATTATACACGAGGAAATGGATGTCTTCTGAATCGAATTTGTAAACTTAACACACGATATAAAATGTCTAAGTTTAAATTGACTTTAGAACGAGAGGTTTCCACAATGATGTCCCACAGGCGAGCCGCCACTACAAACTTAGCTAGTTTAAACATCTTTTATTTCCTGCAACATCGTGAAACTCGTCGTGTAAAAACCTGACATTGAATATCCGGGTGAACATCCTTCTAACAAAAAGTCAAAATCAATCGCTACTTAGCTAGAAGAGAAAACAAGATACACCGTTTTGAGAATGAACGATCTGAATTACCAACACAAAAAATAAATTATCTTAGGCTACAACACAAATAGAAGACGTGCAAACCTTTGCAAATCACAATTTCGTCAACTTATTTCGACTTCGCACCACGTTTCTGGAGAACAAAAGATATTTACGGCAAACTGTCGTCAGTGGAGGATTATGGTATATCCGAGGTCACGTGGTGTCGCCACATCGTGGAGGCGCTTGAGCTGCGCCCCGAAGCAGCTCTGAGTGAGGGCGCCATAATGAAGAGGGAAAAAGTACGCGGTAGTTCTCGTAAACGAAAGAAGTTTCATTTCATTTAAACCCATAAATCAATGTGTAAGAGTTCTACCAAGAACATGGTAATATTTGTTTTCGTTGTCGATACCTCTGCGTCTATGAACCAGAGAACGTCTATAGGCACTACGTTGCTTGACGTCGCGAAAAATGCCGTGGAAACCTTTACAAAGGTAATGAGTTTGCCCTCTGTTCAATCTGAGGCTTAGAATGACAGTTGTTTTATTTGCCTGACCCGTAAAATTTGTCTTGTTTAGTTTCGTCAGCGAGATCAGGCGAGTCGAACTGATCGATATATGTTGGTGACGTTAGAGGAGCCGCCAGGAGCAATAAAGGTATGGCCCTATTGTGAGCAGCAATGAAGCTCCCATCGCCGAGATCGTTGGACCGTATTGTACCTCGGACGGCTCGTGTCAGCGCAAAGAAATCGCACATGAAGGAAATTTATCTCCGGAAAAAATGCATTTCAAGCCTTGGAAGATTGTTGTTGTTAATTTACCGGAATTTTTCGTGTCTTTTGTGACTTTGTTTAGTCATGTTTACGACCCTAAAGGAATTATGGGTATTGTTTTGAAGCGATTATGTTGTAAACATATAATTGTTTATATTGACTCCAAAGGCTAGATTATGTTCTTAGATTGGTGTTTTCAGTGTCCCATTAGAAAAGAAAAAAAGTAAAATTGCATTTAGAAATATATTTTAACACGTTGTTCTTATCATTTGTCCTAAAACTGGTCGCAGGCTTATTTCCTGCTTAGAATTTTGAGCCTATATAGCCAACTCTTCAATTAGTCTGTCACTAATTTCAAGATGTATGACATCAGCCAAACATAACAATCCTTTTTTAACTTGTGCAATATTATTATTTATGAGGTTGATATATTATTAAAAACTTTTTTTTTTTTTTTGCAAGGCTGGTTGGCGAGAAAATCAAGTAACTTTCATGAATGAACTAAAGAATCTCCAAGCAACTGGACTGTCAACATTAGGGACTTCATTGAAAGAAGCTTTCGATCTTTTGAATTTGTATCGTCTGCACTCTGGAATAGATAACTACGGAATGGTAAGATATGTACTGTAATTTGCGTAAAAAGTTGAATTGGAGCAAATCATGATTGGGTTACCGGGGTATACCTGGGTTAGGTATACATGAATTTACAAGATTTACAGGGATATTTATGGGTAATGGAGACCTGTATTAAATTGAGAAATATCAGGATGACTTTATGGTAGCCAACAATGAATTATATAACTCACTAGCGCTGAAAATTTGACTTTCTGTTATTACAGGGACGAAATCCTTTCTATGTTGAGCCAGCGATGGTAATTTGTATTACTGATGGCAGCAAACTTTCAGGTCAAGGTGGAATACAGGATGAGGTAATTAATAGAATTGATTAGTCACAGGTATATCAAAAGCTAATAAATTTTAATATAGGTATGACATGGCCTGTTGGTGTTTTTTTTTTTAATTTATGGTGGGAGGTTTTCTGATTTATTTTCCTCTGCAAGCTTTTAGTTTCTGTTTTGGATAATGTTGTAGTCAAATATGATAAGTTCTACACTTGAAAATCTAAGGGAGATTTTTTCCCTTATTTGGTAGAAATGCACATGCTTTGCAGTCACTGTTGTACAGTTGATGAGGTGTTGCTGTTTACTAAGCCATAACTAGTTACAACCTACTTTTTAGTGGTTGGGTTAGTCAATCTAAGGAAATGGAGTTCTTGTAACTTTGACTTGATCAATAGATTGGTTAATAGAGAATAGACATTGAAAAGTAATCCAGTTTGTTACTGTGAAGGAAATAAAAAGCACTGTAAGTGATAAAATTTTATATGATTGATTAATTTTCTTTTTTTAGCTTCATTTGCCCATGCATACGATGTTGCCAGGACATGAACTGACAACAGAACCATTTCGTTGGGATCAGAGATTGTTTTCCATCATATTACGCATGCCTGGAACCAGAAGTTCCATGCCAGGAAAGATCGGAATACAAAGCAATGAACCTGCCATTGCTGCCATGTGTGAAGTCACAGGAGGTAACATCACCTTTTAGGATTTTTTTTTTTCTTAATCATTTTTGATTATTCAAAGATGCAATTTTCTTGATAGAAATTTAAACTTGTCTCTGGTCATGATTCATGTTTATTTTCAGGGCGATGTTATAAGGTTACGTCATCAAAGTCTTTGGGACAAGCTTTAGAATCTCTTGTGCAAAAAGTCCAGTGTGGTGTGGTAATTAACTTCGAGAAGATTGGTGGAGCCAATAATCCCCCACCACCACCCCCTGAAGGTAGAGTAACAATCTTTGCTTCCAAATCAGCAAGTACCAAACATCACACAGTCAACTATTGAAGTCAGATGTCTGTCCTTTCACTTCATACGATTTGGCTAATTTTCACTGCCCACACCAATCATTACAATTTTTCAATATCTAGATAAAATTAAAATATAAAAAATATTTTTGCAAAAGATTAATTTTTTGCAAATTTGTGCATTTAACAGAAATCAATAGCACAATAATTTTATTCTAAAATACACTTTACAGCATTTATAACTTGTCTGTACTTTAAATTGACTACTTTGAGATTTTCTCTGTAGTTAGCTATTTGTAGGTCTTGGAAGTGCCGCTCAGTCGTCCGAGACAAGTAGATTTTCCTGCTGGGCAAGTAGCTTTTCACTCTCAGTTGCCCAGTGGACAAGGGATTAGGCAAGTCTCCTGCCATCTAAAGTAGAAAAGGAGTAAACAAAAACTTGCCCAGGGCAAGGTGGAATTCAAGTTTTTTTTTTTTCAAGTCCTTTATTTTGGCATTTCATTTTGGTATTTCAGATGGAAGTGTTTTGTCATTTTATGGCTGAAATTTTCTTACTTTATTTTATTTTGTTTTATTTTCACTTTTTTTAGTTGTAAAGAACAATATAATGGAGGCACGAGAGACTGATTCTCCAACTCCTCCCCTCTTGATTCATAACCATGTCATGAACAATGTAGACTATGTCAAAGATGAAATAAAAGACAAGAACTCATTTAATAATGAGGAAAATCATGTGAAGATAGAAGGGTCATTAGCAAGGTTTGTCTCTCGGAATGAAGTGTTTTATTTTAGACTGTGCTTAAACGCTGTCTGTCACTCTAGTAAGAGTTGGTGCTGTAATTAATGGTATTTCTTACTCTGTAGTCTGTTGACTGATCTGTAATTGTTATTTGTATATGAAGTCTGCAGTATCTTTCAAACTTAGACTGTACATACATGTCTAGATGTCAAGTTTGCAAACTCTAACTAATCTCTGTGGCACTGAATTGTAATCTCTCTACATGTATGTGAACTCATTTTTGTAGTTATCGCATCTTTTGAATATCAACTTTCGATTACAGGTAAGCTCTATAATTTAGACTGTTTTTACCAAGTACAGTGTATAATAAGAAGTTTTTTTCCACCTATCTGTAGATGTCAACAGGCTGGAGATAGCATAGCTCCAGCACCATCAAACAGCTTGCAGCCTGATGATGCTCTTGGTAGTATGGGAATGACAAGATCAACAACATCCTCCCCAGTGCCACCAAGTGCGCAGACTACAGCATGGATGAGTTGCCGCCGAATGATTTATATCAAAAGCTCTCCACCATCTGGTCACTGGCCTGTACCAGAATCATTCTGGCCAGATCCATCAATGCAAATACTGGTAATCATTTTCTTGCATCTTAAAGGTTTAGATCTCAAAGGTTTAGGGATGTAGCTGAGATAAAACAAAGGTGGCTTCTTGACAAGCTCAGCTGGCTTCTCTGGCCTGTACACCTTCAAAATTATGCCAAGGTTTTTTAACCTCTCCAGTGAAGTTTCAGCCAATGATAAACTCTCCCTTCAGCTGGTGAAATTAGCTAGTAGTCAGCTTTTAGCTATATCTCAGATTGTTAGTGCTTCATACATAATTTGTGCAGCAGTAACATAAACAGAAACATGCATGTACCAATGATAACCAAAATGGCAGGGGGAGAACATTTAGAGGGAATGCTGCATTACAGAGTAGTAACCATTTTAAGGGCTCAAAAAAATGCCTCCCAGTTGTCCAGAGGTAGATTTTACTTCTGGGCAAGGAACATTTCATCTCACTTGCCCAATGGGCAAGGGATCAGGCAAGTCGTCTACCAACTAAATCATTAAAAGAGCAAGCTAAGACTTGCCCGGGGCAATCATTATTTGTGAGATACTTGTCCTAGGGGTTAGCTGTCCAGAATTTAAGTTTTTTCGAACCCTGCATTGTGGGTGTAAATTGATTAGATAAATCCATTACAAGTATGAAGCATGCTTGGTGGTTTGGGAACCTCTATGCAGGAACATTAGCAAAACAGTGCTTGAAAACAGAACTTGTTTCAATACTCAGAAATAGAATGAAACCTTTGGAAACAGGCACATCACTGGTGAATGGTCTTATAAGTCCTCATCACAGCTTGAACCTCCCTGTTGTGGACACCATTTAGTCCAAAGTTGACATTTGTGGTCCCTAGGGTATCCACTTGGGAAGTACCTTGATTTTATTCAAGTTGTCTTGTGATGCTAGTCACTTAATAATTTTTTATAAATATAGATCCTCAGTTTGAACGCTTACTGTAAATTGAACTTTTTTTTTTACCACAGAACAATTTTAGTAGCTCATTAACGTCCTAAATGATTTGTTTTTTATCAGCCTTCACGAGATGCCCATCCCAGTGTGTTTTTTTCATGCAACAATTCAGAGCCATTGGTCCTTGACAATCTGCCATTTGACAAGTATGAGCTGGAACCATCACCGCTGACACAATACATCCTGGAGAGAAAATCACCATCAAACTGTTGGCAGGTAAGTTGGTAATGTACGAAGTTGTTGTGAAAATCCTGGTAGTTTTGAGAAGGTCAAACTAGTTAGGCAAAATCAATCCCACAGCAGATCACAAGCCCTGTGTGTCTTGAATCAACACCCCTTAAATAATGAATAAGCACCAGTATTGAAGTATATTTCCAGAAATGACGACAGCTGTAGCTGAAGCTAGGATGTGTTTATATTTAACAATTAAATTATGAGTTGTGAGTTGTTTAAAACTTTGTCTAATTCCTCTTCACATGGACTTCAGGAATGCAAAGAATCAGCTGCCATTTTGTTAATAACAGGGTTCGTATGGGTCCTGGAAAACCTGGAAAGTCCTGGAATTTTATTGTGGCATTTTCCAGGACTGGAAAGTCCTGGAAAAGGGTTACTGGTGCTGGAAAGTTCTGGAAATCTGTTAAACTCAAGTAAAAAACATGAAATGTATGGCAGACAGTAAGGAGAATTAACATTAAGATAATGGGAGTGAAAGGGTTAATGTGAATTTTAGAGTCCTGGAAAAGTCCTGGAAAAATCCTGGAAAAGTCCTGGAGAAATCCTGGAAAAGTCCTGGAAATTTGTTTCTGAAAAAGAGTACGAACCCTGTAATAACTGCGCACTGCTAGTCTACTATAACTATCTACAACAGAATATTATAGATAGTGAGCAGCATAGCCAATAAGACAACAGCATTCTCGATAGAATGCTAATAGATTTATATGAAGAAGTAGTCTTACACTGTTGATAGTGACACACTCTCGACCAACAAGTCAGTTGTGCATTTAAATTTTCTTACTGTATATGCATGTGTTCATCTGTTCTACGTACTGTATGATTCAGTTTGGAACAGTCATGTCTATGGGAAACTTCTATTTCCTAGCTTTCCTTTTTAGTGAGAAAGTTGGTTTTACTTGTTATTTTCAGACATTCATTTTGAACAGCAGCAAGAAAGTTGGTGATATGGGATTTCCTTTTGGTTACCTAAAGGCTAGCAGTAACCTTCAAACAGTGAATCTGTTTGTTATGCCATATAATTTCCCAGTGCTATTTCCTATTGTAGGTAAGAATATTGCCAGTGAAAGTTGTAAATATGTTAATTTTTTTTTTTTGCAATCATTGACAGTGAGTTTTTATGGAATCATTATCCATTTTATCTTTGTCTGGAATTGATGAGAAATTTTTGAGCTTTTGATAAGATTTAGATTCTGATAGGCAATGTCTAACAGTTTATAAGAGAACCATTTGCTCCTTCTCTGGCTTTGTTTATTTATTTTTTTCCTTGCAAAAGAAAATTACGAACAATCAAGAAATAATTTATCCTTCATTCTTGACTGTATGTTAGAAGCACTCCTAAATCAAACCAGTTTGTGAACAAACTGTGTTTACACAGAAAAACTTGTTAGCTAATGTTTGTTAACTGTTTAAAGTCATTTTCCTAATGCTGTGGATTCCAGAGAAGTGAAAAATGGCTAATGATTCTGTCTACTTTAAGAAACTTCATGTTTCCAAAGTTTGATCAGAATTACACTTTCATCAGTTTAACATGTTGCATGAGATTCTGTAGCAGTAAATAGCAATGTTTGTTGCAAGTCTTGAGGGATGGGCTGTTACATTTTTTGAAAGATGAGCAAAGTATCTAGAAAAGAAACATTCATTTATGATGATCTGGCTTTAAAACTATTCATTCCTTTTGGAGATTGTTTAGAAAAGAGAAACATCTCTGCCGTGTCGATGATTGAAAATTAGGTTTGTCACCTAAGAGTCTGTTCTGGTTCAATCAGCATTCTATTGACTCTTATGAAACTCAAGGTAATGTGTTGTAGATGGGATTACTGTACCTTTCTGTGCTCCAAAAACTTAACAGCCCATCCCTTGTCGAATTTGTTTGTCTGGTTGTAAGTTCTTGTTTATTGAGTACATTTTACAAGCTGGCTGCAACCTCTGCAGGAGACTCGCACAGCTTCTCCTTGCAAATGATGGTCTTGTTGGCCAGATATTTCCTCTTCACATCTGAGGTTGGTTTGTGCATGTGTGATCTGTCATTCACTGTCGTTGTTTGTTGTGATTTGATGTAAGTGTGGTCATGTCATGTATACATGGTATGTGATGATCTTTGTTATGTAGTTGTTTTAGTATGAAGTTTTAGTGTAATCCCAATTTTTCAAACCTTCAAAGGAGACGAAAATTGGGTTCAAAAACTAGGTAGTTTGAGAAATTGGGGGGTAAAATTATGTACAGTGTTTGATTGAGGGAAGGGAAACAACTTTTGGTTCGAGTTTTCAGGAGGTTCAAAGAATCGTCACCATCATGACATATTTATTACAGAAATATTTATTATAAAATGCTGCTTCTTGTTAACATAGCTTGGTGCAACAACTAAAGAAACTTTGCAATAGTTTTGAAAAAAAGCCTTGCCTGCTGTGCAACTTACGTTTACATAAACATTGATTTCCTTGAAATTTTTATCTCGTGTTTGCATCAATCAGCCTATGTAAACTCATGTGGTATTTCCTTTTCAGTATACAGGTGTTATTGTTGTCGTTGTTTTTACTTAATTTCTATTTACGCACATGAAAATGTGGAAAATAACATAATACAGAGACTATGACTGTTACATTAAGATGAACTTAACAAAAAAAGAAACAAAATAATATGGATGGCAGACTTTTTATTTTCCATTGATGCTAAAATTCAGAGAATGGTGATTGATTGTTTAAGGCAGAACTTACAGGTTAAATGCCACAAATACCCCAAAATAATACGGGGTTTTAAAGAAATTGTGAGTGGTTTCTGAAGAATGCCTTCAGTTGGCCTATTAAAACAGTGTATTACTCTCTTTCAGATGAACTAGTTAAAGTTCACAAGATGAAACCAACTGCAAAGTGGAAAGAGAAATTTGAAAGCTATCTTTCAACAATGCCAAACTACTATGCAGGGGTGAGTATTGTACATGTAGTACTGTCTGATTATTATTTTATAATGATCTTGCATTATTTGAGGTCATTATTAAGGAAACACCCCTTAAATGTTGAACATCGTGGTTGTATAATTTAGCATGTTGTACTACAGATTGAGTGGTATCTGCTTAAACACTGGTCGAGGTCATTGTGTTGTGTTCTTGGGTAATTATGACTAAAAATGTTTAGTTGAGTTTTTGTTTTGATGTTAAAATTTTTGTTTACTCACTTACACATTTTTATGTTTTCATTTCATGACCAGCCTCTCCGCAATGCATTTCGCCGCATGGGCATTCCTCCAAACATTGTTCCAGATCACTTGGACTCTTTCCTAAGTTACACAGTTGTAAATTATCTGAAGAAGGTCAAGCAGCAGGTGAGATCTGGAGCGAGGGAGATTCAAGAGGGCTAGTGTGAGATCAGAAAGAGCAGGGAGGGTGCAAGGTGGGAAGGGAATGGAGGTTTCAGGATCAGGAAGAGACAGTAGGGAGATTAAAGAAGGTTGTGATAAGATCTGGGCCACATTTCTTGGAAGCCCCAGAAACTTTTCAGGCCCATAAAGATATTTTAAGTCAAGTGTATACCGGTACACCTGAAATGTCTTGTCCTCTTTTCAAATTAAGAATATATGAATAAAACCGCTCTGTAGTCATAATGTTTGAGAATTTGCTAGCTACTTGTATGGCTCTCCGGGTGTGAAAACATTTCAGGAATTTCGAGAAACGTGTCCCAGGACTCAAGAATGGGTGTAAGATAAGGAGGAGAGGGAGGCAAACATCAGAAGAGTAGTGTTTCAGTTTCATTTTCAGTTATTATTATTTTACCATGCAATATATTAATAAAAATAACTGTGCAAATGTCAAAACTATGAGGCCAGGAAGCCCAAGGATGCCAAAATGCTTACAGTGTATGTAAAGGCCCGCCTTTAGAGAGAAGATGTAGGACTTGTAAATTTACATTTTTTTTTTAGTTATATATTACTAGAGTTAGGGGCCTGGCTACCTGAAATACCAAGAGAGTTAAAAAGGGCAGGCAGCCAGGTCTACAGATGTATTAATACAAATTTTAGGTCGGTACACACACACACACACAACACATAGCAAGCAATAAATAACAACAAAAACAACACCAAAGGCCAAAAAAGTACACACAAGCACACCATGAAGAAGTAAAATATGCTTATACCAAGAGAAATGACTTAAGTTTAGAGGTGAAAAGAGCAATATATATAAAATTCAACCTGTGTAAAATTAAATTCAGAAATGTTGACATGGTGGCTGTATGGAATGTGCTTGATGTGTTGCTGTTGTGGTTTTGTTTTTAGAGCAAAATGGAGACTGATAGGCTGATATCCCTTGTCGGCAAAAACCCTGCTGCTAGAGAAGCAGTACAAAGGCCACTGAGGTTAGTATTAATATTAGAATATTGATATTGAACTATGAAATAAAGGTGATTGTATAATATTTTGCTTTATTGATATTTTGATTTGCATTGTGCAAAGTGCCTCTTGTCTGGAAAATTATGATTGTGCAATTAGAAATGCTATTTACTTAAAATTATATTATGCAACTTCTGCAGTAATCTTTTAGACCCAAGCTTGAATTATTATTATTTATCCAATCATTGCTGAATGCCATGTGTACATATTTTGTACTCTTTATTTTGTTCTTAATCCTAAAAAGCAGTGCATGTGTAAACTACAATTTACAATATGAATCTGTAATTTATTAATGGTGTCTGTTATTCTTGTGTCACCTGTCTGCTTGATTATAATGTTACTATTAATAATAAAGTCATTATTGAAGAATTATTGAATAAATGTTGTGTGGTCAATCCTTGTGAAACTGAGCCTTTTGGTCATGTACCTTCACATCACTGTAGAACCCTGCTTTCTCGAATTTGGTTGTTTTGAACTCCCGCTATCTGGAACTCAAATCTTTTCCCTTTGTTTATGCTTTTTCAGTCACTTGCTAATGGCTATCTTGAAGCACTGACATCTCAATCTATTTTTCTTTTCCCTTAAGAGATCAAGATAGCAGGATTCAACTGTAGGGTGCTTGGAAAATATCCCCATTTTTGGGTCTACGCAAGCTGTGGTGCATTTTTTTCTTTTGACATATTGTGATTGCTTTGGCTACATTCTCATTTTTCAGTGTACCAACACGACATCTGCCTAAAGCCAAGAAACAGGACTTCCGTAAGTTACTGCACAACAACAATTATTCCTCCAGTACTGATGATAACCGAGTGTCAAGGTGAGTAAAAATGAAATTTTTATAAAATAGTAATTATTACGACGACTGAATGGTTCAAAGCCTTTTCTGCGGTGTGATTAAAGTATTTTTAAAAGGTTGGGAAAACTTGGAACAATAGCCTACGTGAATTAGACATCTCTCTTTATTTGCTCTCTTCATCCCCTGAAAATGATGTCTGAAATATCATGCCCATACTGAGTAGGTCTGAGTAAAATCCCTTTACAGCTGTAGCATCTCTGAAATTGGTGGTAACTCGCCAGTGAGGTAGACATGATTAAGCATTCAGTAGTTATCTTTAGCTCATGTAATGCCAAGAGGGAATTTGAAATTTTGGTAGAACTTCAATTGGACCCTGCCAATTCAAACTCGATTCTTTTGAACTCCCCATCATTTTGAACTCAAAACCATTTCATTTGGATTTGCCTTTGAGTCATTTTCTGCTCCTACTATTCTGAAAAATGTTTTGTTTCCCCTGAGAATTCAAAATAGCAAGATTAAACTGTATTTGAAATAAAATGCATTTAATCACTGCTGTTTTTTTTTTAAACTATTTTCAGTGAGACAGATATCAACATTCCAAATGCGTCATCTCATAACATTAAACAGGTTTGTGGAAGAAATAAAATAATGTTATGCTTGGTAGAAGTGTGGGAAAGATTTGTGATCAATCATATCAGCTCTTTGAGAAAAAATTTCAAGTTCTCCCAAAATGAGTCACACTGTCCAGAATCCACTGGTATGTGAAAGGTCTTGTGTTGTGCATTTTGGGAGAAGTAAAAGAACTTTTAACAAGTGGCTTGTGTCACTGATTGATGAAATTGTTTTCTCAAGTTGAAGGGGTGCGTGGAAAAAGACCCTACATGACATCTGATAGACTGGAAGATTCTCCCAGCAAACTGCTTTTCACTTCCTTGTACAGAAAAGCAGAATTTGACATGATCAAGAGTCACTTGGGGCTTTTTCCCCACACCCTTTCAGTTGGTGTATTGAACTTGACCTGTTATTCTATCTGTCTTTAACGAGATCTAAATTTTTATCATGATATCCTTACAGTTGTAATAAATTCTATTATTTATAAGAATTTGGCAGTACATCAATGCAATAATAACTCTACTTACTGCAGAGCAAAAAGCATAATCCAACTTTTTGTCTGCTGCAGCTGAAAAACATTTCACACCTCAGTAAAGTTGTATGTGATGGAAAGGTGGATTAATTTCAGTGCCAGCTAGACTCCAAAGTCATCCATATGTTAAGGGAAATTGTAGCTTCCCCCCCAAAATGAACAGAGCTTGCAGATATCTCACAAGATCACATAGTTATGAGAAACTCAGTGCCTAGTCAAACGTTTATAGTCCAACATAGTTCGTTTCTCAACTTTCCTCTTTTTTTACTTTAGAATGTCAGAACACAAAGCTACAAAAATCCATTCGACATTTCACGAGAAGAGCTCTTAGATCAGGTATCTAGGATGAGAATAAACTTTTTTCACACAGCGGCAACATCAACAAGACTACAAGATGAAGGTAAGTTTTCCGTACCTTTGGATTTCTACAGTAACTGCAGATCCGACTCATCCCAACCCTTTCCTCAGCCACTGATTTTCTGCTCTCTGGTTTAAGGAGCAGCTCACTGCCAGCAGTGATTATTTCTTTCCATTTTCTCATCTATTAGTGTCAGTGTAAAAGCAAGCTTAGTCGTGACTTATGCTAGCCAGTTTTTGCATTTTACAAGACTAGCTTCAAATTACCTTACTAATCAAAATTAAAATTGACAAAAGTAGAGAAATACTGAAGAAATACATGTACCCATACCATGTTGGAAAAGGAATAAGAATGGTGAAGCATAGGGTAGCTGTGAAGTAGCGCTTTCAAATTAGGTATCTGAAGCATATAAAAAAAATATATTATTCAGTTTTTTTTACTCTATTTAATCCCCTAGTTTCTTGGTGCTTATTTAGAATCCTGGCAGAGTAGAGATTGGCACTATACCCTATTTCTGGTTACTTGCACCACTTGCTTTTCAACCAGAAAGAATGGCTGAGTGGTGAGAGAGTTCACCTCCCACCAGTATGACCCAGCCTCTAGTCCAGTCCAGTGTTATATGTGGGTTGAGTTTGTTGGTTCCTCCTCTGCTCCAAGGGTTTTCTCCCCTCCTGAAAAACTAGCCTTTTCATGTTCCAATGGACCACTTTCAACATATTAAAATTCAGCTTGACAGCAAGGCCTACACGACACAAACAAAGGAAATTGAATGATATGTTTATTCATTTCTTACGTTTGTGTCCTCTGGGCCTCACCATCAAGCTGAATAATATTATTATTTTAATATATTGAAAGTAGCCTATCCAGCTGGAATTGAGGGTCTGAAGAAAACTGGCCAGTGAGAGCTGATGAGCTCCCCCTCTAAAAAAAAGTAATTTTTTTAGAATGTATTTTTAACCACTACAGATGCCCGTCACAGTGTAGCCATTGCAGAGATGGGTAATTATCAGGAAGTGCTAAGACAAATGAGTCCCTTGCGTGAAGTTGATCCTGGACAGAACAGGGTGCACATGTTTGGAAATCCTTTTAAACTGGCTAAAGATCAGGTACAGTCACAAATTAAAGAAGAATTCTTTTCTTTTATCATTAATAGCTTCTTAAAAGTGCCATTTATTGTTATACCATATGCTTCTCACTGTTGATCAAAATGGCTGAAGCATTTGCCTCACCTATTGACAATGATAATTTAGCTTTCATTAATTTATGCGATTTAATTTCTTTGTTTTAAATTCCCAATCTTCAGTGATATAGTCATTCAACTTGAACTTCACTTTGTTTTTGTGTATACTGAGTGAACTTTGAAGAACTTAGTTTACATGTGCATGCTGGAGAATTAATGCATCAAGATTATTTCATTCTAACACTGACCTTTGAGCTGAAAGATTTTACAGGTGTAATACTTCATGACTAGCTATGTACTTACATGTAGCTTCTTATCAACCACTGCAAGTAAAGCTGACAGTTTTATCAGAGCAAGAAGAAGACATTTTTGAAATTGTTGACTATAGTCACTCTAGAGGAAAACTCTCACATTTAACAATAATAGGAACTTTTGGTTTGTCACATTTAACTGCAAATTGATTTTGCATTAAATTTCCAGCGAGTGATGGTTGACGAAGCAGATGTAAATGAAGCCATGGCAGGTCCTCCATCACGTAAAAGACCTCCTATGGATAATAGACCTGGCTCTCCAAGGGACAAAAAGAGACAGCAGGAAACACCACCTGTACGGTGGCCCAATAAAATGAACCAAAATGGAGGGCCTCTGATAGGTCCAATCAACAACAAAGTTCCACCTGACAAAAACTTGTCAAACCAGGATGTAAAAGCGAACAATGTCTTTCCTGGTCACCATGGGGTAAAACGGAAACACAGCGAAGGAGGTGATGGAGTGCACAAGTCACGGAAGTCGTCAAAAGGTTTAATAGACCCACAACTTGCAAGGCTTCAACGGCTTCAAAACAAAGGAAGATTAAATAGGAAACATCAACCTGTGACAAAGACTGATTCAGTTAATTCTTCCAAGAATGACTTTGTCTCGTCAATTCTTAAGGAGGCAGTGACTTCTCAAACTAGAACGTTCTCAGGTCAAGGGGGGCCTTTGCTTCATTCCAATGACAATACGCTTCTTAAAAACAAATTCACAAACTCAGAAGCACCAGAGGTGTTTGTTGATGAAGTTGTGAAAGAAAGAGGCAAGGGGCCTTCGCCAAGATTGCTGAAAAAGCAACTTGCACGAGAAGCAATGGAGGAAAACAGACTCATACGCAACACCATATTCAAGGAGATCAGACTCCCTGAAAGAAGTATGTTTGTTTTCTGTAGTGTTGTTGTTGTTGTTTTGCTGTTGTTTTTTGTTTGGTTGTTGTTGTTCTTTCTTCTTCTTCTTCTTCTTCTTCTTCTTCTTCT
>Ga0126338_10000923_pt1 | contig 17688 bp, 10 predicted proteins | sample OrbCmetagenome_2_FD_92529 | JGI IMG/M metagenome (GOLD analysis project Ga0126338, IMG submission 92529) | Coral microbial communities from Petempiche,Puerto Morelos, Mexico - Orbicella C C metagenome | ecosystem: Host-associated > Invertebrates > Cnidaria > Coral | place: Petempiche,Puerto... | reverse complement strand
TGTGATTGGCTGTGAGTAGGCCAGTTTAATCGTTAATAATTATTTCGCTCTGTAGTGTAAATTAACGCTCGCGCGTTCGTAATTTTCCTAGTCATATAATGAGTAATCGTATGAAAGTTCGAGTAATTAAGATTTACACTACTTATGATATTTGAAAATTCTTTCAAATTACACTCGCCTAAAGGCTTGTGCATTTTTAAGACAATTTTCAAATATCATTCGTGGGGAGGGAGGGAGGGGGGGTTAATCTGAATCTTGAATCTGACGCCCTCTGGTCAAGCAAATATACTGCATGCAAAAGAAGGTCAGTGAAGGGTTATTTTATCTCACCTCGCTCAAACGGATATCTTTTACTGTGAAAAGCAAGACTCAATTGAACATACTTTTACTAACTGCCAATTTGCAAAGACGATCATAAACAATGTAATAAACTGGGTTTAATGCTACTAACAAGACAAAACTTACTCCACCAACTGAAGAAAACTGTTTGGTATCATATCTGGCCCATCTGAAGAAGAAAAATTAAATGTAAGTAATGTGTTGTAAATAGTTAACTAATCAGTATGAGACATATGTAGGTAATGTAATGTGGTTCTGTGGGAACAGATGTAACAAATATTAGAGACAAATAGAAGTAATGCTAGAGCAGGAAACAAAAGTAAGTGACATTTTTTAAGTGGTATATGAGATAACTATAAGTGATAGGTTAAGTCTGCATACGAGCCAAGTGACCCATCAGACCGGAGCTTATCTCTGGTTTCTGTAGCATGAAGCGACTAGGAGTATTTCAAACTCCCCTCTGGATGGGAGGCTAGTCCATCGCAGGGTTACCCCCAGCATTAGGCTCGCCGGTACCCATTTCTACACCTGGGTGGAGCTGAGAGAGGCACTGTAAGAGTAGTGTCTTGCCCAAGACTACAATGCAATGTCCCCAGCCAGGGCTCGAACCCGGGTTACTCGATCCGGAGACGTCGAAGTCGAGCGCACTAACCTTGAGGCCACCGCGCCTCCAGGCTATAAGTAACGGTATTACAGAATAAATAAAATAAAAATGAAATTAAAAAAACTCACCTAGCTCACAGGAAATCCATATAATAAACCGTAAAACAACTAGTAAAAAGAAAACTTGTAAATACATAGAAATTTATTATTTGTGTCTGTTGTGGTTATGAAGCAATTCAGATAGTCTTTCTTTTTTTCGTTGGAATATTAAACTTTAAATCTCAATTAAGGAAAGAAATTAAATAAGATGTGTTGCTGTACTTTACGCCCTCTTTATTTTCATCCCTTTTGCAAATTTTCCGAGTGTACGGAAATACTACTTTGTAGTGTGTCAGCTTATCTACAATGCTATCAAATTCTGTCATGCGACTTACACTTAATTTTGTGATCTAAGTTTCAATCTTTCTTATCTTTGTTCTGTTAATATGATTTATAGTTTCCCCTAAATTATTATTTCAAGTTTCTTTTCGTTGAAAAAGAAAGTTATATCCGGTAAACAAATGAGTTGAGATATCGTGACAAAAGCTTAGCTTAGCTTCGCGAGAGTCATATACCACGTGCCCTTGAGAACATCAAGAAGGATAGACCAGATTCTTTTACATATGGAGTAGAAAGCAGATAAGATTTGAAGGAAAGATTTTAAGGTTTGCCAATGAACTTGGCAATCGGCCTTAATTATATATTCAAGTGCTTTGTGCTCTTAGTGTTGACAGTTTCTCGATACATATATTTCTTTAGATACAATTCAGTGTGTGGTATCCCGGTATATTTTTAGAGTCTTGCAGTATTTTGCAACTATAGCAAAAACCCGGCGAACGATTGCTTGAATTTCAGTCGTCTCTTGCGGTTTGTGCGACTCGAGAAGACGGTTGAAATACAGACTATAGGACAGTGATTTATGCTGTGAATCATGAATGTAAATGGAAAGCGATACTTCACGCTAAAAAGCATGCAAGTAAGGCATGCAATAGACCATCTGACGTTTGTTGTTCCTGAAATATTGACTGTCTGTCATGCTCACTTAAAACATACAGTAAAATCCCGATTTCTCGAACCCTCATTTTTTCTAACCTCCCGATAACTCGAACCAAAAGTCGTTCCCTCTCCTCAGTCGAACACTGTAAGTTTACCCCCGATTTCTCGAACTCTTTGATTTTTCGAACTTATTTACGTTTCCCTTGGAGGTTCGAAGGTTCCACTGTAGTTAATAGAGGGAGGATGGTTATAGCAAACAAAGATGCCAAGATTTATGTTAGAAGGTCTTCGACCGCACACAATCTTTTGTTTTGCGCTCATACGTTGTGCATTAATTACGTAACCAAAACGTTTCTATTGGTTTATTCCTCAGTCAGTAGTAAACAACAATTGCGTTTTGTACACCGTCAAGGCCAAAAAAGTGAACAAGCAAACGACAAAGAACTTTGTCGGATTTAATGACGATTTCCACAGTAATTGAGTATGGTTAACGAGAGTAGGAAGCGGAGAACGACTATAGATAACCTGCTAAACCGGTTTCCTAGAGTATAAATACCATTGGATATCTTGGTGTATTCGTTTCTAATGTATTAGCTCTTCGCTAAGTTGAGTTGAGTGATAAAATTAATTTACAGACGGCAGTTTGGCATAGTGAAGCATTAATCAGTTAGAAATTCCAAGCGCCCTCGTCCAAATCCACTGTCACCTCACTGCATTGCATTGTCAAGTTTAGTGCTGAGATAAAAAAAAAAACATCAACTAAGGGACAATGTGTTGATGTGCAACTAAATTCTCAAAAGTTACTTTGAAACAAAGCTTAGAATCACAGTTACGATGATTAATAGGCTGTGAAGCCATTTTTCTTTTCAGAACTGTGTCAAAATGAATCAATAATGTTGGTGATCAAACGAAATGCTAATTTTAAAACAGGTGATATTTGCTCAACATTGCCTTGAGCTATCACGTTATCACAAAACGTTGCTGTGAATTTTCCTTTGAAGGCTCTAAATTCAAGTTTGAAAATTATCTTTAAAATTGATTGTTTAATGGATTTTAACCGCATTTTCGTAACCGCACTCTCAGTGAGCTGAATAAAATTGAAACTGCGTCTGCTGCTGCGAGAGGTAAATTGATTGATATAATTTTGTGCAGCGGGCTTAAAGAACATCCATTGTTTAAAGACAAAAGGTATTTTCCAAACAAAATCGAGTGGTTATTTGACACGAAAAACATAGGAAGCCGTCTTAACTGGAAGTTTGTTTTTCTCTCCCTTTCATACTGCACACAACAACGACAAATTTTAAGCGGAGGGATACATTGGCATCAGAATATTCTTTGCTCGCTTTGTCCGTTGAAAAATTCATGTGTTTTTTTGGCTGGTCAATTTGTGAAGATACATGAAACATTTGATCAAATTAAAGTTAAAATCGTTCCATTTTGACTGGTGACTCTTTTGTAAATAACAACTGACGAGCCAAAGTAGTTTTCCTTTTGCTCAATGCCAGGACGGAAATTAAATTTCACTGAAAACCCAAAGCGGCGCATAAATAAATAAGAACGAAGTTGAATAACAGCGGAACAAGAGAGGAACTCTCGTAAGCCTGCTGCGGACAATCACGAGAACCAATCAGATCAAAGAAACACTTACGACTTGGGGTGAATTAATTCAACAGAATACATTCATGCAGAGCCGGCTACTAAGGTATTGATCACCGTTTTATAAATGAGAAGTTAAGATAGCTGCGTCTTGACCTGGCTGTAATGCGATGTGTTGTGCGCAGACCTTTGGCATTTTGGTGGTGAGTACACGTATGTGTTAAAATAGACTTTTTTTCGTAGGAAATATTCCACCAGTATTTTGCGTAACTCTGATATATACTTCCTGGGCATATGCTAGCTGAAAAATATTTTCCGTCCGTAAATGCCTATGAAAATTATTACTAAGACCCTGTCATCCTTAATGAGTTGTATCGTAGTCTGCAGGAATCCAAGCGATGAAATAAAGCTGATATCGACCGGGCGACAACGGTTATGTACTGATCGGCTGATGTCTTTATCCACTGTTGACTTATTTACTTTTGTACGAGTGAAATAACGAACATGACTCGAGGTTTTGTATTTGAATATTTTATAGTTTTGTTTCACCAAATAATCACAATGCTCTAGACTAAGGGAGTGGAAATATTCATAAACACGCCGTTAACATGAAGCCAAAAACAATAATACAGCGTCTTTATTGGCAAAAAGAAAAAAAATAGGTCATGTGTAATGAATGTTTTGGATTAATAAATGGTCATCCTGGGTTGCAAAGAACAATGTGCGTTGGCAATGTTTTTATGACTTTGTTAAGAAACAACGCGGAGCGAGCGAAGGAGTCACTTTAACCCTCTAACAGACCTTACGTTCTTCTCACTCAATTTTCCCAACCTTTAACTGAAAGAATTGTGTGAATATCACTAGGGAGATTTGTTACGTTGATATTGCCACTGGTAAAAGAATTAGCAAATATCTCTCTAATTATCTAAAACAAGAAAGCATGGAAATTTCAATAGAATTGTTCTAAACTCGCTGTTGGCGGCAAATAGCGGAAAATATTCATCAATCATCCTTTCTTTGCATCGAGTGCATTGTTATTTCACCTTTTCTTCAAAGCCCAATCTTGATTTGACAGCGAACTCATAACTTCTTTCATTAAAAACACCCGTTGTCCTGATTACTCGGCTTCTTATGAATAACTTCATTTCCTTTTAATCTTAACAAGCCAAAAAACAAAATTTCACTTTGATGTTCGACTGAACAAAAATGATTTTTTCAAATTAACGTTTAGATACCTCTAACTAGATCGGTACTGAGTAATTAAAGAAACAACATTTAAGTCAAAATATTGGAAAGAAAGTCGCCGAGGTTTTTCAGACAAATGTGTTAATTATATTCCACTGCGATGAATATTCGTAAAACAACACGTAGTATGATGAACAGTCACATATTGAAAACTGTACAAATGTTTCTTTAATGTTATGGAAAAGAAAAATATTAGCGTTTACTGTTTAACACATAACAAGCACTTTTCAAGAAAGAAATTTTTTGCCAGAATCTTGATTATTGTGCAAGTAGAAAACGTGTGAGAAGATTAAAAACGTGAGAAGAGCTGACATCTTCAAGTGTTTTATATTGGAATTTATTTGCATCTTCGTGCTATATCATCGGTAAATACGTCTTCCTGTCTAATGGGGTCTTGTTATTTGTCGACTGCTCTTCGATAACGCTATTATCTCATTAATTAGGTTTCTGAGCTTCAGGAGAATTCAAGTGAAATAATAGTATAGAAAAATACTTACGCGTGCTGGCTTGACGCATACAGCTAGAATATTTAGAACGTCTATTAATTATTTATTTATGAAAATGTTGAAATGTTGAAATTGTTTGAAAATCTTCAATGTTACCTACGTTAATACTATAATATAAATCAAGAAATTCAGTTACATCTGATATCGACCTTTTAGTGTGGGAATATAAGCCTCCAGGCAAAGCTGGACATTTTCCTGAGCCTTGTCCTATCCTGTCTGGTTATAACAATGCTCCAGTCTGCTGTTCTTTCAATTATAATCGAAGTTTACTTTCATTAGCCCTAATAACTATCATCAATGACAACAACAGCAAAATCAACAAATCATTACAGCACCACTGAATAGAAAAGCGGTGGGATTGCTTTTCTATACAGCTTTTATTCCGAGGCTGGTATCCATGTCAGTTATTAGACATCTTTTCTCTTCTCTGAGTGTGCAGGTAATTGTCTATAAGTTAAACAAAATAGGGATAATTAAGAATTGCAAAAAAGTTTCACTGATAAAAAATGGTGGATGAGTTGGATGGATTCATAATTCTGAAAAACAATTTTAAAAGAGGTTGTTGCAAAAATGACATTTTTCTATGTTTACTTTCAACCAAGAGTCTCTTGTTGCAACTGGATGTATGAAAATGTATAAGAAAATTCCACTATCACTCATCCATACATCTTCCGTGATATTATTATAATTAATTATTATTCTAGATTTTTCAGAAATAAAACCTCATCAAACTATTGTTTACAATATGAGTAAGGTGCAATTTCTAATATTGAAATAATTAAGCATTGAGTAAGTTAAAAAAAAAGTGTAGAACATAAGGAGAGAGCATTGGAAGAAGAAGTTATCTTGACGAGCACGTCCCACCTCGTTAAAACTTGTTTTGATAGTTGCAATTTGTTGAACTAAAATTGTGCAAAATTCATATTATTCGCCGCTGAAATACTTTTAGCATTCATTTTCGTCTAATTCTAAGGAACCATATAATACAAGCTTACTGAACACAAAAAGTAGTACGCACACGTGTTAATCGATTGAGATTGAAGAAGATCAATTAGGACGAATTATAAACGTCGAACTTGAAAAGATTATCCGCATAATTTCATGATGCTCCATTCTCGGTTAGTTCCCTTCATGTTTGCTGTGAGATTCATCCCGTTATAGAAGCACAAGTGAAAGTTTGGGAGAACGAGAAATGCAGTTGGAACACGAACCGCAGGCGAGTGTTTCTACAGCTTTTTCGAGTTTTCCCAAACTTTCTCGAGTGCCGTTTATTTACTTCACTTAATTTAGAAAATGCTGCGATTATAATATAGGAGAGTAAGCCGTTTATTTCGATTATCAAATTGTAAATTCTCGTTACTCATGGCATCATTAATTACTTCAACAGCTTGACCTGGCTTTGTGTTTCTATGGGCCGGGAATCTTTTGTTTTTTTTCTACATTTTCTTCATTAGCATAAGCGATTCAGTTTCTGATCAAGCTACAAAAATATCAGTTCTGAATGTTAAAAGAAAAATTTGAATCCGAGATATTCAATATTTTTTGTACGACACGGGTTTAAAAACTCAAAATTTTACAAAGAATGGATAACCCGGCATTAGGGCTTTTGCCACTCAGAAGTTTTGCAGTTTATGAAAGCCCATTTCTTTCTAAATCTTACACCCAAAGAGCCAAAACTTTCACCAGTAGCTAAACTTCACAAGCTCTTTAATTGTTTCAAGTCAATTTGTATCTAAAGTGATACCTTCTTTGTGCAAAGTCGTGTGTTAATCAGGAAAAATGTAAACATTGGCGTCAGAAACGATCGCTCTTTTGAGTCTATGCAGTTGGTTTCCTTTCCTAGCGAGTTTTTTTTTCTTCTAAAATGACCTAAATGTGGCTGAGATCCACCCAAAAAACAAGTAAGTTACTGAATGTAAGGCTTCGACGAAAGTCCAAAATGAAACGCAAACACTGTTAGCAAACATGACTGCAAAAGTTGACTTTTTTTTCCGGAAATGGAAAATCGTTAGCATAAATATTCTACTAGACCGGAATATTAATTTTTATCTTTGTTTGCTGTTCAAACTTGGAAAAAAAAGTAATAGAATCTTTAATGGATTGTAGATAAAAATTGAAATTACTCCCGCAATTTATCATTTGTTCGGATATTGATGTTTTGTAACTTCAAACATCACTATCAAAACTAATTCAGACATATTGCAAATACGAGATGAAACATTGACATTTATAGAAGGAAATTGTGTCTACTTTTCTTGTTTTTCCTCTGATATTTGCCGTCCAAGCAAATTTACCATTAAGAATATTTTAATGTATTGACGTCTGTAAGTAGGTCACGCAAATTGCTCGGAAAGTATTAAAACATAGATTTCGCTATGGCGATGAAATAAAACTAGTAAAATGCACACGCTATTTCATATTTGCTTGAACCAAGTTAAATATGTCTGACATAAGGTATTGACAGCTTTCCGGAAGAGGAATAAGGTTTTAATTTAATTGTTGTTTGTTTCCTTCTGTCCAAAACGGAATAACGAGTCTTATTAGAAAATGATCAGGAATCTTCGGCAATGTGCATGGCTCTTCGGAAAGCTTTAAACGACTCTCGGAGATTGATCGTCTACTCGGAAAATTTCGGAGGAGTAAAAGACAAGAAATACGTGTATGCCTTAGTTCGAATTTATCGTCTGACAAGCCTCGCTTACACTGGAAATCGGACTTTTTGTGCAGAAATTTGTAAGGTTCGCAGACTTGCCTAATAATATTCGGCAACGTTGCTTTGAAAATATAAAACCTGCCAATTAGTGTCTGAATTTCACTATTTATATCTGGGCTAGGTTGAAAAATATTCTTATCGTGTAAGTAATAACTGAGTAAATTCTGTAAATGGAACATTGCCGGAACCGATCTTTGTTCTAGACAAATAAACGTAGGTCGAGGAAGCTTTCTCTTATACAATTGCAGAAAAATCAGTCAACAATAAAGGAAATGCAGTTCAAAAACTAATGGGACAGAAATCTTGAGATTTTTTTCGCGATATACATATTGATTTAATTGAAATTTTCTATCTCATGTCAATAAAAGCATAAAACACGACAGCACAAATGTCTACTTTTTACTTTTAGTAATTACAAAAATGGTTTGGTAATTTTGGGCTTAGCAAGAGTCTGTTCTTGATTGAGAAAAAGAAGGTCTCACCCTGCTGGAATTTTCATGCCTTTTATATTTTATCAATGCGGAATCTAACAATAAGTACAATAAATATTCCTTTGTTCAGAAAGCACAAAAGGCTCTAAAATGAAATTTAATTTTGCTCATAGGAAGTGGGCTTGAATATAGACATCTGGATAATTTTTTATATTGATTTCTTGACGTGACATTTTGAGAACTGACAATTGAAATTGTTCAAAAGGAAAAATCCTGCTGGTTTGATTCAACCCTCAAATAATGACGAACTTTACACGAGATATCCGCCTATAGATAATTGCATTCGATAGCCCAGATGTGATCTTTCTCAGTGCCTGGTCAGACAGACATTAGAGAGAAATATATCACGACAATAACTCAAAAGCCTTTAGTGTTATAACAATTTTTCTTTCTAATTTTTAGCCTTGTATGAAATTTCCGAAAAATATAGATTTTTAATTCCAGCATTTTTAGTTCCGATTTTTAAATTACGAAGTCAACGTTGATCAGCGTAAATGCCAGCGTTGAAGTTGCAAGTAAGAAAAGCGCAGGTCTCAATACTTTCTTCAGGATGGAAACTCTTTTAATAAGTTGCATTTTTTTTTTTCAGTGTATTTTCCTGATTACTGCAACTCAGCTGACGATTGCGGATTTCTCTTCCTGCATCCCTGAAGGTAAAAAATTGTTATATGTTTGTTTATTTGTTCAGAGTACTAAGGCTATGATATTTCACTTATTACCTTTCAAATGAAAATTTTGCACCGCATAGCGACGAAAATTCACAAGTACAGTATCTTAGGAAATGGCTATTTGGTTAAAAAGATATGGCTATTTGTTTTCCAAAGTAAAAGAATATCGAAAGAATATTGTCATTCACAACTAAGTTTGTGAGTAGTCTTTCACGTTAATAAATAAAATTGAAGTACACCACAAGCCAGCGACCAAAATTTAAGAGCGTTTGAAAATTGTGTTTTGGTTGTGTAGCCCCGATAGACTGGAACCTTAAGAGAATATCAATGAACAATACGCTTATCCACAACTTAGTTGGCAAGGAATTTTCCATGTTTATGAAATAATGTTGGAATAAGGGCAACGCAAGCAGCTCGCAGAGAGAGTTTGTAAAGGAGAACTTGAGGGATCCATAAGATTTATTCGTTCTAATCTTCTCGTAGAATTCAAAAATTTCGTTATTTCACTCTAAGCACCTGAAGTCCCAAGGCCTCACTATATAGTTCTTAGAGATAAAAACAGCATTTCAAAAGGGTGGCTTTATTTTTAAAATTGTGAAACAAGTGTTTTCGATGTCGCTCTTTTATTGTTTCCATCACAAAACAGAGTATCGTGGAGTTAGACGGGAAATTTGGAGAGGGCTCAGTGGAGGTTGGTTCCTAACGCATCTGACGTCAGACCCAAGATTTCCCAACTCTCCAACAACAGTACAAACCATCCCCACGTTCACACCGCCGAAAAACGGCGACAAGTTTTATGGGCAGAGACTGCAAGCTTACTTTATTCCTCCCAAGAGTGGAAACTACGGCTTCCACGCCACCTGTGACTCTGAGTGTGCATTCTATTTAAGCGTTGACGAGAAGCCTGGGAACAAGAAAGAACTCATCCGGATTGATCAGCAGCACCGGACTGGGTACGACCAGTGGGACAGGTAAACGGCGCATGTCTTGAATTTACACTGTGGAAAAGAGATTTTGCTAATTAAGACGAGCTCTGCTTTCCTAGAGTAGACTAGACTAGACTTGGTAGTAAAACCTAGGGTTGACTAGACTAGACTAGGCTAGACTAGACTAGGCTGGAATAGATTAGGCTAGAATAGATTAGGCTAAATTAGAATATACTCGACTAGACTAGGTCATACTAGTCTAGACTAGTGTACGTCAGGCTAGGCTACGCCACTTTGGACTGGTCTAGTCTAGTTTCAACAAGATCAGACAAACGACTTAGTATTGTTCTTCTCAAATTTTTCCATTCTTTGGAGGACGTTCGGCTCGGTAATGGAAGACATCTTGATGTTTTCTTTTTTCTTTTTCTTTTAATCAGATATCCAGATCAAACATCTTGTTTTCAACAACTGGAGCGGGGAAAGTTGTATTACATAGAGGCCTTACACTGTAACTACGTTGAAAATGATCACGTGCGTATTCACGTCAAATTTCCCGGATCAAACACTACAAAGTCATTGGACAAAGAATACTTGTTTCTTTATTCGCCAGGTAATGATAACTATACTCAGTACAACTATGTAAATGATGTTTTATCCAACTTCTTACAGACAAAGCAAGATAAATAGGGATGGCGAATGGAAAGGTCCTTCAGAAAATGGATATGTCGTAGACTTTGAGTCAAATCTGATTTGCTTTTGCGAAGCTCAAAGCTTTCTTAATGTCTCAATAAGGAGATTGACATTTTTCTTAGACAACAATGATTTTATCAGAAAAATGTTTTGCCTTAGATATCAAGAACGCATGACACATTCAGATGCCGACATGTATCATAAGTAGTTTTCTGTCATATATTTCCGCAGGCTCCTCGGTCCAGACCACTTGTGTTCTACTAAGACGCTGTGGCGTCACTTGTGGCGGGGGACTGAAAACACTTATCACTACAAAAGAGGACCCTATTAATGGCGCATGCGTCGAGCATGAAGGCACAAACAGTAAGTTTAATAAGTAAATTCGTAAAAAAAATTATAACTGCTCACCTACAGCTCCTTCTATGCATAGCGTGCTTATGACTGCGGAGACTGCGTTGTTCAATATTTTCCTACAGAATACAGGCAAACACAGTATGAAAACCAGTATGAAGAACTCTGTAATAGGGCTTGCTATCACGAAGGTTACATCCGATCCGGAAAAAGAATTTCCTCCAGATATTTATATTTCGTCATCGATAGTCCATACTAATCTTTGCTCTTTTTTTGGTTAGTTATTACTAATTTGTTGTTTGTCTTTCTTAGCAATGATGTACGTAGTATCGTATCTTGAGGTTTATTGCAGTATTGATCATGATGGGTCATAGTGCAAGGTAGTTAGCTTAACTTGGATCTAAGTCCATTTAGAGAGCAGCGACAGTTTGTTAGCCAATGATGACTGAAATTGCGTTAAAACTGAGAATGCGCAGGACCAGCCGATAATACATCAATTACACAAAAAAAGTCTTCCACTGCTCTGACAATATTTTCCAATAGTCTCTTAAAAACAAAGAAAAGAAAAGTTACGACACATTTTTTTTTCTTGCAAGCTAAATATATCTTCTTGATCTTAGAGGAAGCTCCCTCTTTATATGTGGATGCCTACAATGTAACAACTTCGACAGCAGTGATAAGATGGCAACCACTCAAAAGAACTGAATCTGTGTTTGATTTCACTGGGTACAGAGTCAACCTTAAGTCCGAGAGAGACACCAGTCGAGTAACACTGGTGAACACAAACGTCAGCTCAATGTTTTTTGATGGTTTACACACATTCACTAACTACTGTGTGACGGTGGAACCGTTAACTGTTTTGGCAAGCACTTGGGCAGAAGACTGCCATGAATTTGTTACAGAGGATGATGGTAAGACAACTTGATTTATTTCAGATGTCTTGAGAAAGGCCTACTCTTCTTCGATTTCAAAAATACCTCCTCTATTTCCGTCCACACAGACTAATTAGTCAAACAAAAACCTCCCCTGACATTTTAAAATATGCACAGTAGAGATAACAATAACAACAATGCTTTATTTACTCTTGACACTTAATACACATTTGCGAAGAAAATTACAATAACCTAGGGAACAGATATGTGTTTAAAGTCGAGCCAAGGGGATAAATGAACCTGGCGGTTTTCGAGATAAGGTAATTTAATAGCGTGCTGGATAACTTGAATATTCAAGCCGACTGTCAATGCACAGAGCTAGGATGATCTTTGGCACAAAGAAACAAAATTAAATATTGAAAAGTACTTATTTGAGGATGAGTCAGTCGAAACAGTTGGGGCACTCTTTAAGTTTTCAATTCAAATGTCTCTCGTTTTACAACGACATCACAGGACATTGCTCGCCAAGTTTCAGTGCAGCGGAACTGGATTGACTTGGAAAATTGAGAATTGAGATGGGGAAATATATTTGAAATTTTGTGACAACGCGAATGATCTGTTAAGATCCGAAATTGAAGCAGGTTACGCGTTTTTTCGTTCGAGAATTTATAAGCTAATCACCCTTGCAATTATACAACTAAAAGAATTTCTTTGATGCCTTAAGTTCCAGACCTGCCACCGCAGAATATCAGTGTAGAAACCACAGACCATTTTGCTATCACCGTGAGATGGAAACCGATTCCGGATCAAAAGCAGAACGGTATTGTCCTCGGATTCAGGCTGACGTTCAGGACTATGAGCGCAATTGGTCATTTAAAAGAGCCACGTGATATAGACTCTGACCAATGGCAACGCTTCGCAATTGTAGTGGACGACAATGTGTATTTTGTAGTCCGAGACGTAATACCTTTTACGTGGTATTGCATCAGGATGTTGGGATTCACAAGAAAAGGAGATGGACCAGAAAGCTCGTGTGAATTTATACTCACAGAGGAAGGTGGTAAGATCAAACAGTGGTGTAGATGTAGATATAATGGTAACACACATGGCCCATTGAACTTCCTTTGTTCCTGTTGTGATTATGATCGTTCGGTAACAATGTAACCCGATTTGGTCTAAACATGGAGTGAAAAATATGATGATATCCAAAAATAGTCTTTCAAGACAAGCTAAAGGAAAAAAATCGAGTCTAATCACATTTCGTCACTGCTCTGTAAGCATTCAGAAACTGTGCGCCAGTGAACTGACACGAATATTAATTAACCCATTTGTAACAAGGCTGGCAGATTAGTTTTCCTCCCGTTCTCGTCTTATTTATTTATCAGCATGAGGCGTTTAATCATGATAATCACATGATAAATTGCCTTCCTTGGAAATTTTCGTAGCACTTGAAAACAAGATTTGAAAAACTCAAATCAGTTTAATGAGTGAAAATTACCTAGTGAAAAAATTTTACACCATCTTTTTTAATTCAACTGAATTACATGCACCATAAAAAGCACGCGAAGGTTCAGTGAAGATGTTCAGTAGGTTAACGAAATAACTGATTAAACGTCTTTCTCTCATAGTCCCCAGCCGAGCGCCGGTTAACATATTAACCTCACCGATAAATTCCACGTCATTCTCTGTTACCTGGCAACCAGTACCTCTAGATCACGTGAATGGGATTGTTATTGGATACAAGATATTACTTGAAAACATGGATGACGCAACAGAGGTGTCAGTTGAGACTGCGCACGTCAATCAGACTATGACAGTGCTGAGGGAATCAGAGGCGGCCTCAAGATTCTGTGTGAGACTTCTGGCGTTCACAAGCAAGGGAGATGGAAAGAGGAGTGACTGTATTGAGGGGTGGACTTGGTCTGAGAGTAAGAGCCTTAACCCAGAGTTATTACTTACTAATTTTAAGTAATACAGTAGAGCCTCGGTAACTCGAACTCGGATAACTCGAAATTCCCCGCTAACTCAACCAAGTCCTATTATCCTTGGATTTGACCTCACTTTTCAGTCATTTTAACTCGGTTAACTCAAACACGGATAACTCGAAATTCCCCGCTAACTCGAACTAAATTTTGTTTCCCCTGATAAAAATTTACCCCAATAACTCGAATTCTGGTTCATGTAACTCACCAGGGATGTCATCCCATTAGCTTTTCTTGTCCTGTAATCGGTAAAAACACTCAAAACTAACACCACAGCAATTTGATTTTCATTAGTACAACCGACCGTTCACATATTTGACAGTCATTTCCCGATCTTATGAGTCATACTGGGTGCGGTCCCTTTAGCTATCACTGTATACTGAAGTGCTGAAAAATCAGTAAACTATCAATTATTAACCCCGCTAACTAGAACTGTTTTTCGTTTCTCTTCAGAGTTCGAGTTACCAGGGTTCTACTGTTTATCAAACACGAAATAACGTGTTTGACCACATTTCCAAGCACCGAGAAGAGAGTTGAATATAACGAACTTTGGGGTGTTTGATATATCTTCACAATTGAAACTAAAACTAAAGAGCAAACTGAGAAATAAAATCGTATAATTCGTACAATTCTATATTTGTAAAGATAGTAAAATTAATCATTCTCTAGCAAGCAGTGTTGCGCCAAAGTGGAATTTTTCTCCTCTGTCTCAACGGCTCTATGTTTCGTAGCCATGTTAACATCTTCACTTTTCAACTGTAGAAACTTTGTTTCCTAAAATGAAAGCCATCAATCACGGCAGCCCAACCGACATCACAATCACATGGGACAAACCACGTGACGGGGTCTTGAAACAATTAACGCATTATCACGTGACTTACGAAGCAATCAGCATGGCTGGCCAAAATGTCACCAACTCGTCCCAGTATTCCGTGAACGTGAGCGCAACGTCGCAACATGTGTCATTGAAAGATCTGGCGACATACAGTACTTATGAGATTACTGTGAAACCTGTTATGAAAGATGACAAGATGGAAAACAAGAAAGTCATTTTCGCAAGTATATAACGATTTATCATTCTTCACTTTTATATTTAATTCCTTTTTAATGTAAGACTGTGTATGAAAAGCGCTTCCGCTCTACACATCCTTTGAATTGGGACAGATATGTGAATAAAGAGGACTTCAACATGGGACAGGAAACACTATGCAAGGAACTACTTCTTTGCCAGATCTCTGGCAGAGACAAACGTATTAGACAAAACTAAAAGTGTTAATTAGCGCTGCAATGAAAGGTAAAATAGGGCAGTTTTTATGGCTTATAATCTTGTTTGTAAAACCAGTCCTTTACATTCTACTATGCTAGAGCGTAGTACTAAAAATAAAATATTTTTAATTTTATCGTCGTTGTTTTTAGAATAATATCTCTAAGAGACGATATTGTAGCTACTAAATCTGTGAGGGATTCATCCATGCAGATTCGCAGTTGCTCATCATTTGGTTCAATTTTTACCTTTCTTTTTTCTAGAAACTTGTCGCTGTCCACACCTTATGTTTGCCAACTGGGTTCCCAGTCCCCCATACGTCATCCAAGGCCGCAGTAAGCCTCGTGGTCTAATCCCAGAACTCCTCGCGCACATGCTTCAAGAATCTTGTGGCACGTGTTACAACTACAAGACGTGGAACATAAGTTACACCGTCAACACAACGGAAAGCATCAAAGAACCCGATCTCCGCTTTAAGGCTGACTTCCGTTTCCCAGTCAGGTCAGCAATTGGAAAGACAACCTACAGGGGCTTCCACCCTTATGTCCCACTCATAACCGTGCCTGGCGTGGCCTTGATGACGAGGAAGAAGACACCTTCAGGATATGCCCGAGATGTGGGGCATTCTGTGTTGGCGGGCTGGCCCATCTTTGCAGTTAGCATAGTGTTGGCGGTCTTAATTGGGGTTGTCATTTGGTTTGCGGTGAGTGATCTGAGGAAGGCGTGGTTTGTTGAGCAGTGAATCTTTGAGCATGCGTGCGTGCGAGCGTACGACAGTGGGAGTGCTCATGCGCGTGGATGCGCGCATGCGCTTCTTGCTCGGCCAACTACATCTAAATTGGAACTCTTAAATGTCTAAATTCCTGGGTCGCCTTGCCTCTGCTAGGAATTTATTTGAGGTACTCAGAACTTTAATTATAATTCAAATTCTTAGATTTATAAAATAATTGCTTCTTATCGTTTTGTAGAGCTCTAAGAGGTTAAAATTGATATTGTTTTTTCAGATTGGTATGTTCTCCAATTTATAAAGTAGAACGTAATGCACCACAGGCAAATGATGTAAAGTCATGCTTAAAAATAAAGTTAAATTTTATGTGGAAGTTGAAGTAGATGCTTCATTTTTCTTATATCCAGAGATGCACGCCTTGAGACTTACTTTATAACTGTTTTTGCTTCTTCAGGAATCTGAATCTAATGGTCAGCAATTCAACACCTATCGGTTTCATAAAGGAGTAGTGGAAGGCATTTGGTGGTCATTTGTTACCATGACAACAGTGGGGTAAGAAGAACTGTACTTAAGTCTCATTTGCTTTCTTACCCTCAAAATCTTCTCGGTCGTTTGACACAATCGGTTTTCCCTGCTTTGTTAAGTTTGATTTAGGAAGCAGCGTAGCCGAGTGGTTAGGGCGCCGGACTTGAAATCCGGAGGTTGCGGGTTCAGGTCCCGCTCTGACCACTTAACTGAAGTTGTGTCTTGGTAAACCCTAGTTCAACTCCTCATTCATGCTTGTAAATAGCCAACTGGTCTGCCTCCCGCCAGTCGCGATTTTTAAACCTATTATGTTTAGTTGATATATTTGTTTCTTTCCGTTTAAATAGCATGCCTGTGAACTAGCTAGGTGTAGCTAAGCGCGTTGACCACTATAAACAAGAGCATTTGAACATTTGAATATTTTTTGAACATGTCATCAGTTATTGCTTGTTTATTCTGCTAGGTATGGAGACAGATACCCGAAGACAATTCTGGGTCGTTCAATCGCCATTTTGTGGTTTTTGACCGGGATAGTGTTGTCCTCTCTTCTCATAAGCACCATCACTTCCTCCATGTCTGTGCGCATTCTCGACAAGCAATTGCATGTAGCCCGAGGAAAGAAGGTGAGCAGTTCTATTCGCAGCTTCTTAGAGAATTCTTTCTTTGTTCTCAAGACTGAAGTGTCTCTCTAGGCTTACTCAAATGCTTTGTTCATTATGACCGGTGAACAGGGGATGACCTTTTGCTCAGTGAAAGAAAAAGGAATGCTCTATTGATTCGAAAGTGAGAATAACAGTTGACTGAAGTTTGATCGTATTTTGACGTAAATGATGGACTGTACTTATTAGAGCAGTTTTCAACTGAGTGTCGTGAAACCAAAACCAAGGTAATCACTCTAGCCAATCACAAAGGACTCAGAAAATCCTGTGAATCAATCAAGATTCGAAGTAATTACATGTAGCTGACGCGAAGCGCGGGAAAACGTTTGCGAACGCGTCATGATTGGTCTTGGTTTTAATTCTGATTGGATGAAAAGTGGCGCGATATTTTTAACCTGATCGTGCAGCGCGGAAAGTGCAAAACCAAATACTTTATGACAGTCAAGTGAAAGCCGCCCTGTTGTTGTTGTTGTTGTTATTATTATTATTATTATTA
>Ga0126338_10000921_pt1 | contig 17700 bp, 9 predicted proteins | sample OrbCmetagenome_2_FD_92529 | JGI IMG/M metagenome (GOLD analysis project Ga0126338, IMG submission 92529) | Coral microbial communities from Petempiche,Puerto Morelos, Mexico - Orbicella C C metagenome | ecosystem: Host-associated > Invertebrates > Cnidaria > Coral | place: Petempiche,Puerto... | reverse complement strand
ATTGTAACCTGCCAAATGAATCATCACATGACCTGAATTGCGTGACAACAAGGATGTACGCACGTTAGCCAAATCCGTATGTTGACCTGTTCTAACAACCTTACAATATCAGCTCTCGTAACCAACCGCCATACATTTCTTTTCATGTTATTGCTCAGAATCTGGTACTACATCAAGACACTCTTCTCTTGGTGAAGATTTTTCTTTTTTTCGCATTTCACAACAAAAGAGCATAAAGGTGTTTTTTAGTTGTAATCAGCAATGTACTGAGAAATTAGACACCGTCATCACTTTTTGACGATGCTGGCCGAAGCAGTGACGCCCAGTTCACACTGGCGACATAACGACATAACGACCAAACAACATAAATGTGATCACAAACATAAAGACAAAAGGAAAAGATCAGTGTTTTTCTTCATGTTGTTATGTTCATGCTGTTATGTTGCTATTATGCAAACATAACGATATAACATCTTACGTATGTTGTCATGTTCGTGTCGTTATCTCGCCAGAGTGAACTAGGCCTAAGAGGAAAAACAGGGGACAAAGTAATGAATCATCACTGACAAAACTAATTTGTATCACACCTTGCTAACACGATTTCTTTCTCTTTCTGTAGCTGCACTTCTTTTAAGTGGATCTGTGATTTGAGAGCTCCCCTGATAAAGGATGAAACAAACACGGAGTGATTACGAAAATAGAAAGAAGTGAGATTCACATCAAATCAGGGAAATGCAGGAGAGTTAAAGTCTGCATACGAGCCAAGTGGCCTGTCAGGCTAGAGCTTATCCCAGTTTCTGTAGCATGAAGCGACTAGGAGTATTTCTACTCCCCCCTGGATAAGATGCTAGTCCTTCGCAGGATTACCCCCCCGACAATTAAATTCGCTGGTGCCCATTTATACACCTGGGTGGAGAGAGGCACTGAGAGTAAAGCGTCTTGCCCAAGAACACAACACAGTGTCCCTGGCCAGGGCTCAAACCCGGACCGCTCGATCTGGAGGCGAGCGCATGAGGCTACTGCACCTCCCACTGATTCACATCAAATTAGTGAAATACAGGCAAACGTGACATCAAAAGGAAGCGAGCAAGAAAGAATAAAGAGACACAAAGTAAAGAATCACGAAGAAACAACCAAACAAACAGAGACAGAAATCATATCTTAAGGAACTGAAGTGATAGTACATCCAGTTATTCAAAGCAAAACGGCCACGTATTCCATATTCATCATTTCTGGATACCTGTTGTCAGTGTCTCCTGCTGATCTTCTCCAATCTATGCTTTGGCGTAACATTTCGTTGTCCTGAATAATTCTCTTTAACTCGCTCTAAAATAGCCAAGGTAAAAAGTTTCTTAGTATATGGGCTGAAAGGATTAAAATTTCACCACAAAAAACAACTAAGCGCTCAGCTAACACACGCACAACGTTCTCATAGAATCCTACAAAGTATTGCTAACTTCTTCTTCTCCCAAGGGCAACTGTTTGCCAACCAGGGAAGCTTGAGTACAAACTAATTTTGGTTTATCGCAAATCAGTGATATGGGCTGGAAAATCTATAGTTTTAGGGATGGACCATTTTATCTTTGGAGGGTGGGGGTGGGTAATTTTGAAAAAAAAAAAAAAATCTCGCAAGCATACCTGTATCATGCATATGCATGTCTGGAGAAAAAAATGTCCTAGTGCATGAACCACCCCCCCTCCCCCATCCACCCTCAAAAGTCAAATAGTCCACCCCTTACCGTCTACCAGTCAATTCCTGTGATTCTGATTGGCTAAAATTGATCATGTGACATTTTAGTGTTGAATTGCAGAGGGCCATTGCCAGGTAATGGTGCCTTGGTAGCGAAGAACTAATTATAAGCAGCTTCCTTGAAAAGATGGTCAGACAGTTACCTTTTGTTCCTTCAGAAGCAGTTCACTTGGGCTCATTTTGCTGGGTGATATTTTCTTGGTCCCAGGACTCTCCCAATCACCTTCCTGTTTTGGCAGGGAGGAGGTTGGAGATAAAGTACGAAGTTGATGTTCCTCACTGACTGACTCATATTTGCCCGGTCCCTGACCGGGTAGAGAGCTTTGGCATCTAGTCTCTTCTCTTGGTTCGTCTGGCATCGTGTCAGAGATGTTCGTTGGAGATAAATCACTTGCTGAACTCGCACTCCAAGATGGCTTCATACAACTTTTCGCACAACTACCAACTGAAGTGTTCTTGACTCTTGCCGCTTCTCTGCTTCTTGATTCAACATCAGTGTTTTCAGGTGAAAGATTAACTGGAGAAGGACTTGCATTACTTGTTGCTGTATCACTGCCTGTAGATATGTTTTTCCCTACTGTGTCTTTGTGTATCCCTGTAGAGCTGTGAACAGACCAAGTCTGCTCTGGAGGCAAAGTTGAAGACCTCCCAGTATTCATTTTCTCCAAGTCACCACAAGTTTTAATATTCACGATGCCAGGTTTGTGAAATCTTGGTGCCATAGACCGTCCCCTTCCAGCAGCACCTACGCCACGCCCTCCAGCTGGAGGTCGGTACCGTGGAACTGGGTTTTGCACAGGTTGGAAAGGCAAGCCAAATGGTAACCTTGATGCCAGGAGCTGCTGTTGTGTAAATGCATTTGGGTCCCATCCTTGAAACATGGCTGGGTTGAAGACACCAGGGGGTACAAATGGTCCATTACCAAACTGCTGCCTTGGAAAGCCAGGCTGCTGGAACCTGGACGCAAGCAAGTTTGACAGTAATGGTGGAACATGTTGGTGCTGCCCTGGCCAGTAAGGGGAGTTACCCAATAATGGCTGTTGCATACCAGGTCCTATTGCTGGAGGTGATAAAAGTGGCTTAGGAGCTGGAGGGCTTCTCAACGGCTTTTGCATAAGGGGTCCTATTGCATTTGATGGAGAGGGTGCAACAGATACAACAGGAGGTGGTACAGGTAGAACAGAACCTGTGATACTGTTGTCCTCTTCATTCTGAAGAGGACGTACTTGCTGATGATGCCTTGTAACAGGTGACAGTCTTGCAGCTGAGGGTACCAACTCTGTATTCTCCTTCTTCGTGACATGAGAACCATGCACAACATGTGTTTGCTGCTGAAGTGGTGATACACTACCTTGAGCAAAGGCTGACTGCTCCCTTGGAGAATTCCACTGACTGGAAGACAATGCTGTTGTATTATTTGTAGCCGAGCTTCTAGAGTCTTGTACTTCCACTCCCACAAGGGCGTTTCCTCCAGCACCTGCTTGATTGATGATCTGATCCGGTGGGGGTAAGTAGCCTGACAGGGATGCTTCTCTTTGCTGGACAGATCTTGATGGATACTGCACTTCATTGCCATTAAGAACATTGGAATCAAAGGAACACAGTCCCATTCCTGACAAGTCTTTCGGTGGTCTACCACACACCCCATCTTTCATCGCGGGAGTTTCTAATAAAGACATGTTGCCATGCTGAAGATTTTGTTCAGCCATTGCAGCACTACTACCTGCTTTACCACATGAATCTACATCTTCAGAGCAAAACGCACAAGAAGAACTCAAAGGATGAGAGGGCGAAGAACTTATGCTCTCTGACAGGCTTGATTCCGAAACATGTCCTCTTGTCGGGCTCTGTCCATGACAAAACTTACAATGTTGTCTCAGTGGTCTTTCAGGTGACAGTGAACCAACACTAACAGAGTCACTAGCATTAGTTTCCACCTCACTGTATGAACTATCGTCTTGTCGTGGAGAAGGTGTCAATTCAGAACTACTTGGAGACAAATACCTTCCTGAAGGTGGTGTGATGTCAGGGCTACTTGGAGAAAAATTTCTTCCTGAAGAGGCTGTCACATCAGGGCTGGTTGGAGATACATGCTTTCCTGGGGAGGGTGTCACATCAGGACTAATGGGAGACACATGCCTTCCTGGAGAGGTTGAAACATCAAGGCTACCTGGGGATACACTACCTCCTGGGGAAGGGTTCACACCATGACTGCTTGGAGAGAAATCCCTTCTACTTGAGGGTGTCACTCTATTGTTGTTTGCAGACACATAACGTCCAGGGGAAGATGTTACTCCAGGGCTGTTTGGTAATAGACGAGCTTGAAATGGGCTGTTCCTGATATTTTGGCTGTCTGGAGTTGAGAATGAATTGGTTACATTTTCCTCTGGAGACTGTGCCTGCCTTTCCCTGATCATTGGTAATGTTTGTGGACGTCTAGTGCCTTCTTCCTGAATGTTTGTTGATTCCTTATCAAGAGTATGCTTGATATTCATCTCTTGTGGCATGTTACATTCCTGCGTCCCATTGCATTTCACTGCCTCCTCCTTCATATGCATGTCAGGGCTCCCTGGGATGTGTGACTGTTGTACAGCTACACCATTTTTACTGCTGTACATAAAAAAAGCAAACAACACCATGTTACTGACAAGTTACTCTGTTACCAGTGAAAATCATCCTTTAACAGCTGGAGAACAAGTGATGTTTATGGCAAATCTTCATAAAAACACTCTTAAGGTTACTTACAAAGATTAGCGCAAGCACTTGGAAGTACTGAAAAGTTGCCAAAACAATGACCCTAGCTAGGGTTAGACTGTGAACTAAACGCCTTGTCAAGGTTACAATGCATGGTAAATCCAGACTTATTACGTGGAGACCCAAATTTCTCAAGGGCTCTCATAGTACTGGAACTTTCAATCACTTAGAAGAGGTCCTTTCACCCTGAGCCCTCCTCTAGATTGACCACTGTGATTTTGATCAGTAAAATTCAGCAAAACTGAGCAAAAAGTTTGCAACAGTACAGTGCAGAAAACTACAGTGATAATCACTACAGCAAGAGAGAAAAAAAGAGAAATTTACTGACTTTTCTGACTCTTTCATTAATCAAGCTACCTTAATGTGTGTATTGCATATTTGAGTTAACATACCCATTTATCTCATTTAGAATCCAAGGTGAACATGGAGAAGCTTCTGATGCAGAGGGCGTGGCAAAAGTGTCAGCAGGCAGACTAGCTACTTTCTTAACTATTTCCTGAAGGGCATTCATCAGAACCTCTTCTTTATTGGCTTCTGCAGAATAAAATTAAAATCACTACCATAATTATTTCAATGCGTATCACATTGACTGCTTGCAGCACCTTGGCAACAAACACTAGTTCAAGCTCATGATAACAAAAGTGAAAGTGCATGCACCAGATTTTACATTATGCTACTCATGGGTTTCATTAATGTTTTCAGCAGGAAGGCAAATAGCTTTCACAGGCACGCAAAATATTTTTGAACTGAACTTCATAATGACTCAGAAAACCTTTCCTCTAGATGGTCAAACCAGGCAGGTAGAATCATCCTCACACCTAGTCAATTTGCCCGGTGTCTGGCCCGTAATGAAACCCCTGGCTACTTCAACAGCAGTGGCACAACCCTGCCCAGTGCTGACAGTGACCTAACCTCTGATGCAGATGCTCTTATGGTTTGTCATGCACTCTTCCCCAACGGAAATTCATGGAAGAGGAAAGAGTGTGTGACAATCCCACAGAGCATCTGCGTGACACACTGTAGTCACTGCTACAAATAACCAATTAGCAACTCTAGATTTCTCAAATCTCAGGATCAGGACAAAAAAAAATTGAAATCCAGGTTTCGATTTCAGTTTTCAGTTGCCCCCACTTATGAAACTGTTTTTGATTAGAAATTATCACTAACAAGATTACTGAGGCTAATTTCACTTGCTCACCAGACCACAAAACTTCCATTTTCACTTGCCCAAGAGCAAAATTTACTTGCCCCGGGCAATCAGACCTGGGGTTTTTCGTGCCCTGAGGATAACTCCAGTCATTAGTTGTTTCCTTGTATTTATTCCATAATTGTAATGTTACTGCTGATGTCTTGAACTCTCAATTTCTTGAAGCAATTTACAACACACATTTCTCTTGGAAGTTTGAGAAACCTGTTTTGAATATTGTCTACAATAACCTGTAACAATCAAGCAACCATTTTAAAATAGGTATAAGTGCAAAAGGGAACACAGAACTTTTCAACATCTTCATTCTCTTTACCTTGTCCATTTATTATAACTCCTTTATTAGATGACTTCTGTCTCGTGGCAGAACAGCGCAATTTCCACAGAACCATTTTTTCGTGAGATTCAGTTTCAGACATGGCGCTAGGATGTTCAACCTTTGGGTTGTCATTTCTTAAAAGCCTGTCTTTCTCTGCAAAAGGAGTAATCCAATTATTTTTTTAAAATAGGTGAAACATTCACAACAGTACTAGAACTAAGAATAATTATTAATAGTAATTGCTATAATTTTGTATAGTGCACATTTCATAGGCATGATTAACATATGGTTAAAAAGTAAAAAATAAAAACCATCCCTCATAGTATTATTCTGTACTTTTGAAGAAACTAAACCCTTTAAGCAAAGGATCTAGTCTTTAATTCATTCAGTTTTATTACCAAACAAAACATAAAAAAAAGAAAATAGGTAAAGTGCAATGAAGCATAAAGACAAACTAAAAGGTTTTTGATCTTAGGATTTGTCATTACAAAATTGAAAGAAAATTGATGAATACCATGGCTACAGATAGATGGCAGTAAATAAGAATAAAAAAGGTTAGATGTGGGTTTTTGCAGTGTATTTGCTTTAAAGAAGACATGCCTGGGAAATTGGGATATTTCCTGGCAATATTTGATAATTATTAATTATAAATATTATTAAAGAAAAAGATTGTTGATGGTTTTCAATTCCATGAAAATTGCACTATTTGTCATACAAATAACTTTTTACTCTAATAAATGAAACTACATACTGTCCACAGGTAAATCATCTGGATCTTCAGTGCCTAATCTGTCTTTGGTTTCGCAGGCATACTCCACTGTTATGGTCCTGTTGCCAAGGAGACGACCATGGAGCATCGCAACGGCATCACGGCATTCGTCAAGTGTGCAAAATCTAATAAAACTGACAACGAAAAAAACTGTGTGTTACGAATAATTTAAAGTGGTCTTTTAAATACATACCTACACATATCTTGGATTCTTGGCAAGCCAAGAATACACTTTAGACAACATACATGAAGTTATTCATCATTGCCAATAGTCCTCAATGGCTGATGTTTGATGTATTACAATTGTAGCTTGCCTCAGGGCTTTCTGAGTAAAATTGCAAATTCTCTAAATTTCCTATGTCAAGTATTTACTCCCATAAGAGATTTGAAACGAAGGAAAACTAGACCAAGTATAGAAAGTTTTGTTTCTAAGGCCCTGTTTACAAACAGGTAGGGTAACCATAGTGCAAGGGTTACCCTAGCAGGAGGGTAGGGTTATCCTAATACCTCAGGGACAACTCTTGCCGCTAACATTTTAGTTAATCTGGTAAATAAAACACACAGCCGATTATGAATTTATTGCCAATACCTCTTTTCACTTGAATTGTGTAGTTCATCAGTTCGACTGCTGTCATTTCAATTTCTAATTTAACTTAAAATCCCAGACAGTGATTTGCTTTAGTTTTGGATGATTTCAATGGCAAAACTATAAACAATTCTGATATGGAATAATTTAGCGACAGTGGCAACAGATATTATCTCAAAAATTTAATTGCAAAGAGCCATTTCTCGAAAACAAATTTCTAACCAGAGCAAAACTAAAAAAAACTGTGGTATGAAGTTTCTTAAGTCACAATTGGTTTGACTAATTTGCCAGTATTTTTTATCATGTTTTGTTTCTTGGAGCACAAATAACATTTCCCAGGCAGGCGTTTACAAAGCAGGTAGGTTACTCTGGTGCTAGGGTAATCCTTGTTCTTAGCTAGGGTTACTCTAGACAAGTGCCAGGGTAACCCTGCCTGCCTTGTAAACACGTCCACAAGAAAAAAAACAGAACTGAGGGAGTGCTAAGCCTCTTGATAGGGTAACCCTAACCCTAGCAAGAGGGTTAATCTACCTCCTTGTAAACAGGGCCTAAAGAGCATCAATCAGGGCCGGGTTGTTTGAAGGCAGGTTAAGGCTAATCCAGGATTACAAGTTAGTCCTAACTGAAGTATGGTCAAGTATGAGAAAGTTTTTCATTTCTTTTGATTTTGTGTAGTTTGAGATGAAATATCACACCGCAATTCGCATTACATGTGACAAATGGCAGTGAATTTTAATTAGAGGTTAATGAGATTCATAAAATAGTTTTTCTCTTTATCTTAAAAAGTAAAAAAGCTTTTCTCCATTCTTTTTGCAAAATATTTATCTCAGTCTTCTCAATTTGAACAGCAAAAAAAGATTTTTCGCATTTTTCGTAAAAATCCGCCTTCCATGATACCTTAAACAAAATCGAAAATCTGCTTTAAACTAATTATTTTTAGTTTAAATGCCTCGTTGCTTTCAGTTTCTACTTTTAAATTTAAACTATTTTCTCGGACTTTCGCTGTAAAGCGTGATGTCATATTCCACCCTCGTTTGCGCGATACCACGTGAGACGCGCGGTACCTCAGCATCGAGTCACGCGGGTTTACTCGCGATTCGCTTTCGTGGAGGCCATTTTACTCGCACTCGCTTGTGAACTTTAAATACTTTAACGCGGCGGAAGGATTTCTTTACGCCAATTCAAAGCCAGAAATAATTGACCGGACAACTTAAACAAGAGACGGAGACGAGAGTATGGCCATGGAACCGAATGAATCGATGAATCATGATCGCTTCTCCGCCATCTTGGAAAACCAACGCGCCATAATGGTGAATCAAGCGACCATCCTCCACAACCAAAACAAGATCATGCGAGGCATGGAGCAATTATTTACATTCTTCCCGGCGCTTCAAGGCACTCTTCCGATACAGAACACCCCACCTACTACTGTGGCGGTCATTCCTCCCCCTTCGGTTCATGGCAGCAGCGAACACTCGCGAGGAGATCAGCCACCACCAGCCGCCACCACACAAGTTCCAGCCGGGCAGCCACCTTCCGTTTCACCTTCCCCGCGCGTGGAAAACACAACTCCCATCAATACGCCGACACGGCCTCAAGCGCCGTTGAATTCCACCACGCCGTCGATGGTGGCCAACCTGAAGCCACTTCCTTCGAGCGGAGCGTCTTCGCCCGGCTCAGACAACGAGAATGATGTTGCACCGCCGGCCGCTCGAGGTATCCAGTACATCTCTCAAGAGGAGCTCACCCAGATTAAATGCAAGAGCTGCTCTATTGGCAACTTCGCAGTGCAGCTTCTGAGGCACATTTTCACGCAAGCTGAACTGGACAACAAAAATTGCACGGGGACGCGAGGCAAGGAAGCTGTTGATCCCGACCGACTTCGCTTCGTAAAGGAGACCGTCTTTGATGTGTACGCGATCGCGTCCGATGACAAGATCACCACTTGGAAGCACTGTATCAGAGCAATAGATGAATATCTGAGGCGACCAAAGCGAATGGCCAAGGGCTCCCTTAACAAGAGTACCATGTTTTAGACCAAACGCAGTGCTGGTGTTTTGAACGTAAGCTTATGATCACTGATCTAGTGCAACAAACAGAAAATTGGAGGGGTATAAATTTTAAGGTACGGGTATGGACAGGCATGAAATTGATTAAACGATGACAGCATTTTAAAAGTGCAATTAATATCATTTGTTCCCCGTTTTTGATCACAGAACAACTAATCTTTTAATATATTTTGTATTGGATATCACACGATTCAATGTCAAGGTAATTTCACTTTCCTGTTAGTTTCAACTAATTTATTTTACATAAATTCAGTAGCATCTCTGAAACCTTTTTTTAACAATCTTAATGAGGCAGGTTATGAGAATTGATGATACAATCAACCCAGGAAATTTACATTGATAGCTGAATTCTCTTAAGAGAATAAACCTTGCGTTAACAAACCTTTAGGGGCTATAATTTTGACAGGCTGTAGATAATAAAATATTTGCTCCTAATATTAGGGGTGGTGAATGGATCCAAATGGCATAATCTTGGAAAATTCTTGACCAATCTTAAAATCTCAGACGCCATTATGATGAGTCACCAAGTTTTGTATCGCTGTGTTGCATTTATCTCCAAGTCTAAACTGTTCAAGACTCTCAGTCGCAAATCATCAAACAAGATCGCCATGACTCTCGAATTTTCCCACTCATCACCCCTTAAATTACTACAGTATTTTGTTTTGTACATAGCATTACATTTTGGAGTCATTTCTTCAATAATATATTGCAATTGATGATTTTTTTAACAATCTGCTGAAATATTAATTTCGTTAGCGCAACTGTACATTGATGTCTTTTATTTACAACTTACCATTTTGTTTGATTGTGATTGAACACATCCTTGAGAAAGTAGCCCTTTAAAATCATGTAAATCTGAATTCCCACTAAGAAACATTCATAATGAATGCTTGATGTGGAATAATGTCGCTTTTCTTTGGATTTCTTTGGCCAAGATGAATTTGTTCATTTAAAATTACGGAGGTTAGCCATATTTCAAGGAAATTTGATGCAAACATGTCCAGGAAGTGACTTGACAATAGAGAGGGCCCTCAGTAATCTTAAGGGTGCCAGGAATATTTTAGTAATTTTTATTTGAGCAATAGCTGTTACATGTTAGTGAATGTAACTAATTAAAGAATGATCCTTTTAATCTGCTTGATGTGTTTATGAGGAGTCGTTCCATCACTTGTGGCATTGTTGTTGGAGCTTGGCAGCTGACGATTTCTCTGTTGCTTCAGAATTTTGCCGTTTTCTAACCCTTCTCAGAAACAGTCTAATATTATGTTCCTCAAACAAGTTCATTCAAAGTACATTAATTTGAAGTGCATCAAGCCGTATCAAAGTCCTGGTAAACAAACGCTGTTTCATGCCAAAACTCGAGGTAGAGCAACATGTCTGTTTACTCAACCTACAGCTTCACCATGTGAGTTGTCAGGTTTTATCCTTGAAGCAAATTGTTCCAGTCTTCCAATGTCCCAATTAACCCTCAAAGGCAGAGAAGCAATGCAAGTTTTTGGTAATAATGAATCAAGTACATCTGTTCAGATACAAATGGGGTTCGAGACCAACAAAAACCAACTAGTCAAAAAGTAGTTAAAATTCAGTTTTGAGTGCTATATTTTGCATGCACTTAGGCATAAAAAAAAAAAAATAAGACAGGAAATGTAGACCCCTGTGCTTTTAGCACAGACCTAATAAGGTCATTCCCCAGTACTGCACTGCGCATCCCTACTGCGCATAATTTCATGTGTGATTAGTGCACATGCATTAAAAAATGGCTGCTTTTTCTTTGAGGCTGGACCTTGCCATAAAGGTAAATCATCATTTTCTCAAAAATGAGTACAGTGACCTATCATTTTTTCTTGTGTTGAATTGAGTAATAAATTTCTCTGTGTAAAATAAATATGGGCCAATTCTCAGTGTTGAGCAAGAAACAATCGTTGGAAATGTGAATTTAGCAAGCAATCATGATTATAATCATGGTGCTATTGTAAGGATTTATATGGTATAAACAAGGTGCTGTTGGTACTAAACAAACATGGGGACCCCTCATTTTTATTTCCAAATTTAAGTCCCTACAATATAAAAAGTCAAGAAGCAAAGTTTGACTAAAATCTCAGTTCAGGTTCTATTTCAGTGGAATGACCTTAAAAGCATCTTTCACCTTCATGTATTACATTGTATCCATCCCTCAGATTGTTGCATGCAGCACTGAAAACTACGAAAAACCTTGCCTAGTTTTCTAGCGACGCTCACAATAATAATATTTCAACCTATTGCTACAGCTGTACATTGCCCATAATGGTGATGAGGTGCAGTGATCAGCAATTCTTCTGCCTTTGGGCCATCCAATCCCTAACCCAAACATGACGACAACAACAACAACAAACAAAAACAAGTGCTAATGAGCTTAGTTTATTCCTGGCTGCTTGATTTGGCTACAGTTGCCAATATTTTAAGCCATATATTTAATAAGCAATGTTGATGAAGAGTGTGAAATGACATATTGTGCATCGTGGCCGAGTAGCCATCCTCCAGGCTTGGCACATTCAGTGGTTGTCTAAGGGAGGTCTACACTGTGTAACTGCATTATGGCAATTTAGAAAAGCTCAAAGGTACACTGATTTTCCAAATTTTTTTATATTATTTATCCCTTCAACAAAATGAGGATAACTATATAGACTGAGGCTAGATAAATGAATATTGTTGTTTCTTTTTTTTTTCTTTGTCAATTGTAATTTACCTTTTCTCCTCTTGTCTTCATTTTTGAGTAACAATAAATAAAACTTTATTGAGGGTCAACATAATATCTTAAAAATCAACAGTATTATTTTATTGAAAATAAACAACCATTCGGATAGTACACTGTAGAATCAGGTTATGCATTTAATGACTCGGTTGTTATATTGCAATGACCAGTGGATTCCACTAGAAGGCAAAATGTCAGATGTTGCTACACAACCTGTAGGTCGGTAACACCACCACTTACAATGATTATTATGCATTCAGTGGATTTTTTCATTGACTGAGAGAATATGCCTATTTTACAGCTGGCATCAAATTGTGGCATATCTATAGACGTTAATTAACAATACAGGTGTACACACATGTATATGTTAAGGTTACTGTACACATTTAGAGCACCTTTATAGAGGTGTCTCAAGTCCATTGAAGCAATGTTGTGCTGCAGATACCTAAACCCCTATGTCAAATTAAAGCTTATGCTATAGAGCAGGCTATCGCACTATACCAAAAATGTTGAATTGTAAAGAATTGTCAAATTTTCCATGTGACATTAAATCTGAGCATCTGAATCATCTTTTGGGTCCCTTTTGAAAGCCACAAGTCAAAATTATGGGAATTTTTTCATTTACCCTCAAATTTGTACAATAGCTGGTTGGACATATAAACCAAAAAATGTGTAGACCTGCAAATTAATTATTTTGAAATATGCTTTCTCCAGCAGTGATTATTCTATGTTCACTCCATATTGCTTTAATCCTACATTTTTGAAAAATTATGTTCTGTAACTCTCCACTAACTTTTTAGCGCTTTGGGTTCGGAGACTAAGGAGCAGATCAAGGAAGCGAGAAACAAAATTCACTTTGACTTGTAGCTTTCAAAAGGTGATTCAGAAGCTCGCATTTAGAGGTTGTAAAAAATTGGACAACTCATTTTAGTTCAAACTTCTTGGTATAGTTTGATAGCCAGCTCTATAAGCTTTAATTTGATAGAGGTCTTTAGGTACATTGTATCTACTGTTTAAATCAGACGCACCACATTGCCTGGATGTGAGACACCTCTTAAGGTATACGGTAACCTTAATTGCCATCATATCTAAGGTCATTATGATTTGTATAGTTTACATTATTTAGTACATGTATGCAGAAGTGTTAAACACCACTTCCCCTGCCTCACTATAGCAGTTGTTGTATAGAATTTAAATCATTTTGTTCCAAAATATTTAACATATATGTATTTAAGTAGGCTGGAGCTGAAAATTATAAACATATTAGTTAATATGATGGCTACACTCTGGCCTACTGCGACAGTTTTATATCTGTAGAAATATAAAACTATTGTTGGATTGAGCTTTTGTGCTGCAGTAATATAACCGAGGTCTCTATATCAATTGTTTTATCCCCCTTGGCCTTTGGTTTTGGCAAATACATTTGTGAAATGTCACTATGCAAGCTATTATCAAATATATTCATGTGCGTGTGAAATGTACTAACCCATAAGTATAGCCACTTCCTCTTCCATCTCGAGGTTGTAAATGACAATCTTGTACATTCCCAACTTCACAAAACAGCTGCACAAGTTCTTTCTGTGAAAAGAAATACAAATCTCACAAAGGTCAATGTTTCAATTGAAATTTGCTGAACATAATGGTTATTTAAAATACAGGAGTAACCAGGATCATTACAAAACACTTTGTGTAAAAGTGTTGAAAATGGATTGTGGCTGGTTGGGAAATTAGGTTTCAAAGCTCTTAAACCAGCAGTTATGCAATATGGTTACTAAGAATCAAAATATACCCAGAAACACTACACATGTAATTGATGAATTGTAATTTTACTTAAATTACTGTCAGACTATAGACATCTGGATCTTTATAGTGCATATGCCCTTTTCATAAATGGCTGCTAATTGTAAATTCCTTAGTAAGTATTACAATAAGCCAGACTAACCTCGTTTTTGAGTACATAATTCAAAAGAATATTTACTCTCAATCGCAGTGTGTGAGGTTCATTTAAATGCATACAAGAGAACTTAAAATTGGCAGCCATTTATGAAAAGTGTCTATGACTGATCATAATGTATATCTGATATTAAATAAAAAAACCCTTTTACCTTGGTAATATCATGAGGTAAATGTCCAACGTAAATGGAGAACAGTTTTCTGCGCCATCTGGCAAGTTCACGAGGTGACATGTTTTTTGTGGCTGTTGTCCATGCAGAGTCTATTCCATCATCTAAAGGTTGATAAAAAAATTATCCCCCTCTGAATCTTTTGTTGCAAACCCTCCACAAAGATGGTAGCCTGAAATGTCAGTCTTCTCCTGTCCTCGGTATTACCCCCAGGGGTAATGCTGAGGGGGGGATAGGATAGGATAGTGGTACAAACAAGTAAGAACATACCACAACATTTCACGTTTCAGCACCCATTTCCCATTTAATACCTACACATATGTACATGTGGAGAAAGGCACTGTGAGTGGTGAGCAATACTCAAATATTGGTACACCAAGGGAATAGCCATTATCTTGCCTTTGCTTAGGAATTGTTTTTGAGCCATTACATATTGCTTGGTCTATTGTGACAGTTCTTACAGCATGTCTGGGTACATATGCACAGAACCACACAGTGAGTGTTAAGTGACTTGTCCAAGAACACAACACAGTGACTGAGGCCAGGCTTTGGACTCGCACCATTTGATCCAGAGTCCAGTGGGCTAATCGTTGGGCCCTTTCCAGTAGGCCACTACATGTACAACTTACTACTGTTTGTATCTGTTAGTTTTCAATTCAATTCAATTCTTTATCTACACTATAAAGGGTATTACACACGATTTATATGGTAAAGTAATGAACATAATAAAATATCAATAATATTCTAACCACTGTCAGACAACTGCCACTGGTAACTTGCTCTTGACTGCTGATTGAGGCTATTCTCAAGTTCAGGGTAGGAATTATCTGATGACGGGCTTCTCTGCGAACGTCTCTCTTCCTCATCTCCACTTCTTGTTGCCTACAAGACAGTATTCCACTAGAATATGAAAAATTATATCTCATTTTTGTTATATTATGTACGTAATTCATCTACATCATTAGAAGATTTTTCAAATGATCAGACGAAGATGTATGCCACAAACTAGCAGGGTCATCTTGTTACATAGTCATGTCTGCTGACTTTCATCGTCTCAATATCGATCATTAGCCAAAATGTTAAGAAAAATGTAAATTTAGGACAAAATTTATTTGATTATTTATCTTGGAAGGCAAAAAACTTCTTAGTATAAAATTTCTGCAATTCCTTCCAGTAACAAGGCATTGAAACAGTGACATGGAGGCTCATATAATGATGATGAACAGCACAGCTTGCACTGAGTTTCAGACGATGATGGGGGGACTTCCCAAAATATTATCACATGAAATGGTTCGAAACATACATACATAGCTCCTCTCCCCCACCCCTCCCCTGGCTGGGACATCCAACTGCTGTATCTTATTGGTGGGAAATTACAGAAACAGATACATGTACCGAGTCAGAGCTTGATCCAGTGTCAAGTCCTTGAAATAAGAGTTTTGTTTTAAAAAGGAAGAGAAATACTTTATGTAAAGAGAGAGAGAGAGGAAGAACACATGCCTGAAGGATTTCACATTAAGCCCTCATTAACCTCTGGAGTGTCTGCATGATTTTTGTCCCTCAGTTACCTGCAGGTGTTTATGATGTACTGGCTACATCAAAATTTTTGGAGATTTAGTCAAACTCCCGGCCGGCATACTGGAAACAACTTTTATCAGCACCAGACATATTCGTAGGGAGTTTCTTGGGGGACTGCTAATTTCCTATTGCTGTGATGTCATATGGATATCAAATTACAGTAACCATAGTACTTACAGAAATTACCCACACTAACAGAGACATTTTTATGACCTTCAAAAAAATGTCCACAGTTTAAGTGAAAAAACTTATGGCATATGACGGTTTTACAAGACACCCACACAACATACACAATGGTCAGGCACGCAAGGGGTTAATTAACAAATCGAATGTGGTTTAGCATGGTCTGTACTCTTATTGACGACAATACATGTCATCACAGTGGTCAAAATGTTTTGGACTCATGAGGTGCAACTGAGTGAATCAGATTGCGAGATTAGCAGCAGTTGTGGTAAAAATAATAATTGTCTGGGAAAAATAAATGAACACAGTTGAACAATGCAAAAAGATGTATAATATCTCCCTGAAAATGAATAATATGTCTGAGATTATTTTACATTCATCTTGACAAATAATTCGTCTGCAAGATGAATACATCCGGTTAAAGAAAACACTTACAACTTCACTGTGTGTCCTAGTTGTAGATTTCGTGACAGGATCCAAAATGTCTGGATTCCCTTTCAACAGTTCCAGCAAAGCTTCCTGAAGTTGCTGTTTGCTTTTGTCTTTAGCACCAGCCACAATATCATCAAGAATGGGCATTTTCGTTGCAGAAACTTGGTTGGGTCATTCAATAGTATGGACAATACATCATCTAGGATTGAGAAAACGAAGACAAGAAACCCTTTCCGGCTGCAAGCAATGGCTCGCGCAGTCTGAGAAAGCATTTTGCTTCCAACCATTTAACATTCGTTCTACCGACTTTTTCCCTGCAGCTTGCGCTGTGAACTACAGTTCCTAATCTCTAATAAATCATTCGGCAAAGCATGTCTAAAGACGGAAGATACAAGGAGGCAAGCAAAACAATGTTGCTCACGAAAAGCACATGGCAAACTACAAGTTGACACCAGCTGTTAACTGCACAGTTTCGCTTCTGCAGCTAAATTAACGTTTAAGGACCTTAATAATACTTCAACAGATGCAAACCTGGCTTCAACGAGCTTGTAAGAACTGGAAAAAAGCCATTTCGAATCCGTGCGAGGACATCAATTTCGTCTCTTCTTATGCTGCTGTCTTATGTCACAACGAAGACTCCGCGACCGAAACGACCCATGTGGAAGACAGGAAGTGACGTCACAGTATCGAAATCGAAGATGGCGCCGTCACGGGGAAGTGCGACTTGGCGGGAAGAACTTTTAAGCTTTAAAGGTTAGTTAAAATGGAAATAATGTGATGTTAAATCAGTTTTTAAGGATGAATTTCGTTTTCTGAATTTCATCAAAAGATTCTGAAGGAGACATCATCCTCAAAAGGAAGGGACTGATCACTTTTCGCGGGAGAAACACCCGCTTGCCCCTGGCCGCATGCTAACAATTTCAGTTTCAAGTATTGTAATTGCGAATTTAAAAGATTCTATTTTCAGTGTATCTTATATTTGAGTTGTTATGTGCTAATAACGATTTGCGTTCTTCTCGCATCAACATGTAGATCGGTATGTGGTCTCGCTGGGCCTTGAACGCTTCTTGCATAAAAGCCAGGGGCACCCAACGACCGTTTTCTCTCGAATGCTTTTAAAAGCTGTTTTAGGCTATGTGGAGTACTTTTAAAGCTCTGTAGGTTAATTTTAGGTTGCGCTAAAAAAAATTTATCTGTTCGGT
>Ga0126338_10000919_pt1 | contig 17716 bp, 7 predicted proteins | sample OrbCmetagenome_2_FD_92529 | JGI IMG/M metagenome (GOLD analysis project Ga0126338, IMG submission 92529) | Coral microbial communities from Petempiche,Puerto Morelos, Mexico - Orbicella C C metagenome | ecosystem: Host-associated > Invertebrates > Cnidaria > Coral | place: Petempiche,Puerto... | reverse complement strand
TAATTCTAGTAGCCGTAAACAAACACGTTTTCGGGGAAACCAAATTCACCTACCTTCGCGTCACCTCGACGTGCTCACAGAAAAACTTGGCAGGACGAAACAAAACTCGGCAGAACGGAAGACAAGGAATCAAGCTACCTTTTGAAGCAATTGCTTTTTATTCAGATTCATTTGTGGTGCGAAAAATAAACGCTGAACAAAAAGTGGCCGAGAACTGGGCCCCACACTGTAATGTAACAGGACCATAAAGGATCTCAGTCACGGTATTTTAAGTTATTTTGGCCGAGTACAGAATTACCATTAAATTAAAGGAAACCTGAAAATAGTAGTTCACTAAGGTGGAAAAACACCAGAGAGATAATAATAAACTATAAAAGAATAAGGATGGTTAAGGATGGAGAAGATTAACACGGATTACAAACGGCAAACTTAACAAATTAAGACTAAACTTTTCAAGGTGCGCAAACTGTGACGTAGCGCCTTTAAGCCAATACTCTCTCTCTTCATGGTTATAAGCTCCCTTCCCGGATTCAAACCCGGGAGATCTTAACTCTCCCCTCTCCAACTTTTTACCACATTAACTTGCTAACGTCTTCGCAGAACACCGCTCTTACGACAGAAAGACGTTTTCAAGTATGAAAGAGTGTATATTGAGCAATTGGATTAGAGCAGCTTCCTTATGATATTTCGCTCATTGTCAGTCTATTTCATTTCTTCAGAGACTGAAACATCCAAGTCCCCCCAAGTTAAACCATGTCTGGAGCGGTTTTCACTTGAGTGTCGAAAGAAATACGTATTTGCGTTGGTTTTGCATTGCCGCGCTAAGCGATTGGCTTAAAAAAAAACTCGTGCTGCTCTGTCATCCAGTCAGAAGTAAAATCAAAACCAATCGTGACTCGCTCGTACGCGTTTTCCCGCGCTTTGCGTCGGCTACATTTGTCTCCCTAGAGTTTTGATTGGTTCACTGGATTGTCTGTGTTCTTTGTGATTGGCCAGAATGATTACCTTGGTTTCGGCTTTACAACACTCAATTGAGGACGGCTTTATTTCTTTCCACGGCATAGGTGTTAATGGTAAATACGTAACAGCAGATAACAGTCCCGTGTCTACACCAAAGTCGTCTCAGAAAACAAAATCGAAGCACCGCTGCGAGGTGGCTGTGTGTAGCGTAGGTATAATGGCAGCCGTGGTCGCGCTGGGAGCCGATTTGGGGCAGTCTGCAAAAGATCTTCGTCCTGATTTGCTGAGAATGTCTTCCAAATCAGACAAGCACAAATCACCAAATTCCAAACGGCGGCACGACGTTGGGAATTCGAACCGACGGTCTTGGTTTAGTTCTGTTTCAAATGAAGATACCGCTGTTAACTCAGATTCGACAACACCCGTAGCGAGCCCGCGGGATTTGGAATTCACGGGTAACCACCCGCCATCGGACATTGGTCTTCTTCGAGGCCCAAATAAACGGCCTCTTTCAACTCCAGTTTTGCTGAAGGCGACTTTTTATCACGAGAGTCAACCACCTTCTACCTACGTTGAACCGGACTCGAGACAACGATCCTCATCTACGACATCTTCTGTTACATTATCGCCCGAACTGGGTAATAAGGTACTTATTGACTTGACAAGTGGACGGCGTGATCGTAGGTCAAAGTCTATGGACTCGAGTGAACTCGACAGAATAAACATTTCAAACGAAAGTTTTTCTTCGGATGACTTTTCCGGCAAAACCGTTGTGAACTGCAATCGTTATTCGCAGGAATTGCAAGACTTGGACATTTTTAAAATCCCACCCCCTCCCTTCTCGCCAAGAGGGACGAGCTCCCCCAGGCCGGACTGTAACAGCACGGACGGTGGCCCCACTGCGAAGTTTAATTTTCAAGTGGGGGAGGTGAAGGGAGCCGCTAGGCCTCGCCCCAGGCCCTGGCAGGACAGTCTTAGTCCCTCACCTTCGTCTTCGGATCAAAGTCCAACAAGCGAACAAGATAAGTTGACACTGTTGGACGTGCACATGGAGGGAGAGTCACATGATACGACCCAGCCATTGCTGAAGTCCGATACGGTCATAAGGGTGCCAACGTGCGAGGAACTTGAAAAGGAATTTGGTACCAGTTAATACATTTAACTAGTCCTTAATATAGAGAATTATTTGAATGTAGTCATGTTACGGCAAACCAGCGTCATTTTACGGTAATCTTCGCAAGCGCACCTGTTGAGTGCGCGATTCTTGTTGTCCAATCATATTACTCAAACTAACTTGTAAGTCCTTTCAAGTATGCCCCGTGACCTTGTCATTAGTAATCGTCACGTTTATAAGCAACCGCTCTTAGATAAAAGAGTTTGTACACTTGTAAAGCAATGTTCAGTGTGACACAAACTGGAAATCAGAGAATTTTACCCACGACCTGTTTATCTAACGGCGATCTAATCATGAGTTTGTGGGCTCGAAATCCGCCGGGTATCTTAAGTTTTTTGTTTGCCCCGTTTTCTAGTCTAGTCATTTCCAGCACTCAAAGTAACTACAGAGTTAATTCTCTGGTCTCCAGTGTTCTCACATAAACTGAAGACGCAACTAAAAACCGCAGCTGTTTTATTTTTATTTATTTATTTTTTAATGAAGAGGGGTGCATTTTCTTGTCAACTCTGAAAAGTGAGGTCACGGAAAAAGTAAACTGGTCGCCCAAGCCGGGAAAATTAATCATTCTGACCTTGTCAACGGAGAGAAATCTGGCGCAGCTAACACTGTGCAAGTCCTCGACGAGAAGAGTATCTGCCAGCAATGTAGAGGACTGAATTTGTGTCAAATTTAGCTTGTGTTCAGACTAAAATTGAAAGGGAGAATTGGTTTTGAGGTAAGTCGGACGAGAGAAGACGCTGGAGAAACCTTAAACACGCTTTAAGCCAAAATAAGTTAGTACTTCATTTTTAGAGTTTTCTTTAAAATGCGCCCCAAATATGACTAATTCGATAACGTGCCAGCTCCTCTGCAAGCTCCGAATATTACATTAATTCTGATAGTTAGCGTCATTCTTTTCATTTTGTATTGCCGTAATGATTCGATGCAGCGTCCTCCTTCCAATAAGCGCCCCCCTTTGTGATGAGCGCTCCTCACTGAGTGCTGTTCTTTTAAATAAGCGCCCTTATTCCGATAAGAGTCCCCTTCCAATGATCGCCCCTATATCGAAAGTGAAATTTAAGACATTGACATGGAATAGACTGATTAGATGGATGAATTATGAAGTCTGCTTTCTGATCTGAACGTAATATTGAACTTTATAACTATCAGCCTCAGTAAAGTTCTTGAGTCAAAGTATCTGTTGTTTTTCATTAAAGAATTAAACAACATTCAGATGGAAATGTCCAAAAAATAGGCGATTCCAGTAAGCGCCCCCAGTAAGTTCCCCAAGTAAGCGTAACCATCTCCAGCAAGCGCCTTCTCTCCACTAAGCGCCCTCTCTTAAGGTACCAAAAGTAAATGAGCGTACCGAGTGCTGAATCGAATCATTACGGTGGCACGTCAGAAAAATCTCCCCTAGTTGCTAATTTTCTTCTTGACCATCAACGTCACAGTACAACGGCGGCGTTGATAGGAGAATTTCCATGTTCACTTTCAACATTAGTGCAGCTTTAATTAATCATAGGGCTGATTGCGACTTCACCATCCATTTTCAGTGTCAATGTCGGTAATGGAATTCACGTTCCTTGAGATTGGAAATTCTCTGCTAAATTTAACTACTCAAAAGCTTTAGCTGAGGGAAAATCGTCAGATATTTGTAAGATCGTTTGCTCACTCTCAAATGTTAGCCTCAGACATCTAAAAGGCGGTGATCGTCATCGAGTCCATGGGCTAGGTCGCGCTATTTGAATATATTGTGGTCATACAGTGGACTGAAAACGGTAACAAATTAGCAAAATTACCCCAAAACAGTGACATATGAATTAGTCTGCCGTTTGTGTGAAAGTGCACGAGTCGTGATATACCGAAAATTATTTATTAATGCTTATGTTTTCATAGCTCTTGATTGAGTAAAAGATGCAGATAGTCGCCAGTAATAGTGTGACTTAGCCCTTTTAATATCACAATTGAATTTTATGTTAATTTACGACTCTTGTACATGAATAATGCTTTCAGTTAGCAAATGCTTCGCCACTCGATTTGAATACTCCTAAGATGAAATCATTTTAATACACAACCTAAATAGAACGCACTTGGTGTTTCGTAACCACTCATAAAGAACCTCCAGTGACGTCAACTTTTTAGTTTAAGTCTGTACTTTGTAAGAATTATACAAATTATTTACCTGAATACTTGCGAATGGATTTCACTTCTCAAAGCGAACCCTTACGAATAATTTGATTTCTGCTTTTTGTATCAAACAAGTGATTCTAAGAATAGAAACGTTATGATATTCAAATGAAATTTTTTGGCCAGGAAAATGACTTTCTTGTACAAATTCTTTTCCCCATTGTACAATACGCTATCGATCATCAAGTCTGTTTTCTCCGGGTGAGAAATTGTCACAAATTTACCGCAATTTATTGTTTTGTCAGACGTGTACTTCAAGGTTTTAAGAGGCAAGCTCGGAGCTCTCTTTCGTCAAAAGAGCGCCCGTGATTTAATAGTTGTATACGCAAAAAAAAGACGACTAATATATTTAGCGCAGAGGAATGAATGTTCTTATGGAACATCGTTTAATAAAGAAACGGAAAATAACTTGAAGTTGTCTTAAGTTATTGTAAGTGTCAGCACAATCTCGTTTCTGGGGTCGGGGCTGGCATGACTAAACGAGTTCACACAGGGTCCATCGCAGGGTCGATTCTGATTGGTTTAAACTCATTAGATAGTGCACGAGTGAAAATAACACCATTTATACCATGCCATAGAAAATACAGCCAATCAGAATACAGGAAAGCCGTTGTATATTCGACGGTCCTTCCCATCATGCGCCGTGTAGCCTGCGTAGCAAGCGTTTCCGTGGGGTTTGGAAGCAAAGAAAGACCGAGGAACGGGATTTTCGGTGTTTTGTCTGCGCGGAAAATGGGGCTCCATTTTTCGCGCAGTAATTCTTTGCTCCCGAACCCTACAGAAACGCTTGCTACGCAGGCTATGCGCCGTGCGTTTGTCGCATTGGCTGTGTTGGCCACTGTATTTTCTGTGGCATGGTGTAAATTTAGAATAGTTATGCGCTCTCTCGTGGTATGCCATGGTATATCCCACTTGTCAATTGTATTAGGCTCGTGTGTATACCGAGGAAATACAAGTGACAAGTGGGATATACCATGGTATACCACGAGAGAGTGTTGCATTACTAACAAGTATCTCAGTTACTACGCGCGTTACTAAGCCTCTAGGCCGAGGGTGTGGGATGACTCACATTTAGCTTTGATTGGGAATTCCTTTCTGCAGAGGAGTTTGCTGTATCTGACGTCGTATTTGACTAGTTTTCCCGTCGACCGCTGACAACATTCTAGAGATCAAGAGCCAACCCACTTGACAGCAACAGACTGAAACAAAAAATTTCAATATATATCTGTTTTTTTACAAATTTCCATATTTTTTTTCTGTAGAAAGAGCTCAGTCGCAACACCACCACCATCAACAACGACTTTTTTCACTCATACATTTACAGTTTGACAAAAATATATATATTTAAATAGAAGGCTGAGAAAAATAATGTACATTTGAACCTGGAGGCTGAAGTAACCCGAAAGTTTTCTAGTCAGACTCCAGTTGATGTAACGTTTCTATAGATATTTACGAGAATGCAGAACTCTTAAGAGAAGAGATGCGTACCTGGTATAATAATACAATGGAGAAAAACGTTACAAGTTACGTTTTTTTGCTCCCTGAAAGTAAAGTAGCTAGCCCTAAAGGCTGCAAATTCCAAAAGTAGCGAGGGTCATTACTGTTAGAATTTTACGGTATCTGTAGAGACATGAATGATCATTGCAGTTGTGAACACAACTTACACGAAATTAGCGCCTGAAAAAAAGAAAACAAAAATAAATGAAATTCAGGCTCGCTCGGGTTCAAACCCGGCCATGACCTCTGCGATATACGATACTGGTGCAGCGTTCTTTTTTATGGACAGTTGAGCCCCGCTATTTCGAACTCTCAGGGGAAACGAAATAGAGTTCGAAATAGCCGGTCGTAGATGACTGAAGGGCAAATCCAAGGCAAATGGATTTTAGCTCGAAATAACGGGGAATTCGAAATAACCGTAGACTACGAGTAGTCCCTCTTTCGCTTAGTCCGTCGTGCGTGACGCGAAAGAAAACCGCGAGAAATAAAATGACCGCGCGAAATCCTGGAGGCGAGGAGCGCACTCCTCGCCTCCAGGATTTCGCGCGGCCATTTTTGTCTCGCGGTTTTCTTAGCTTCGAGCCACGCAACGACGGACTAAGCGAAAGAGGGACTACTCATAGTCTAAAATAACCGAGTTCGAATTGGCGGGATCCAACTGTACATTCACAGGCGGCCCACTTGACGGATGTGTTCACTCGCAAAAAGATTTACGTCATTTATCGTCAACGCATTTCACCTGGAATTTTTCAAGAGTTACATTGTAAACGTTAGGGTCAAGATTATCAGTTCAAACCATCAAATATAATAACAATAATAATCTGGGCAGTGTAAAAGATGATCGAATGATCCAAAATACTCGACTAATGGATTACGCAATCACAATGACAGAGCAGAATTGATCATGATTGCGAAATCTCAGTTTGAAACTATAGGATGTCGAACAAACACTATACTATAACACATCACCTACAAACTCGACATCTGGTTGGCTACACAGGAATGGTAGAGGACATCATCCAGAACGTACATTACGGCCGGCTATAAAGAACCAATCAGTTATATCGTATTCTGTGTTATACACAGCCGGGTCAGCCAGGTCAGCAAGTGGGTTATTACGTAATCAGACAATTATGCAGGATTTTTTTCTTTTTAATTGGAACAAGGGAGAACAAATAAGGGGGAAAACCGGAAAATACACTACACCAAGCACGAGAGAACGTCAAGATAGGGTTAGTTCAAGCTATCCATGTAAATTAATATTGACTAAAACGACGTCCACTAATCCACTTGTCTCTTATTCCTCCTTCTTTTGATAAAAGTCTCAAGAATAATCCCAAAAAGCCTGCGATGGAATTTTGAGAATGCATGAAAACTTTTGCCCGGTCCTCACTTGCGACGCAAGCATAAGAATAAACATAAGAAAAAGGCTTATGCTGATGTCACTGCCGCATAGACGTTATGCGCTTATAATGAGAGAAAAAACGATGAAACGTATGAAATACGTAGAATACGGGTGCCACTCGCCATTAAAATCTCGCTCTGGGTTTGATTGTTGTAGTTAGAGGCTAGGCTTCGTCCCTTGCCAACAGTCTACGATAGAAACCTCAAGTTTGCAGTCAAATCGTTACAAAGATTTCGTGGCATGACATTTCACAGTCTAATTCATGTCAGGAGTAACGTACTGTACAAGTGGAGTACAGTGCAGGTGAATCCCCCCTCGGAGTTAAGTAATACCCTCCAGTGCAGAGGAGAGGAGAGGAGGAGAGGCACGATTGAAGGGAAGGACTAACATGGCCGTTTAACTGGTAAGTTAAACGGCCATGTTAGACGGCCATGAAGTTTAGCCTGCGAGCAGTCTCTGCGTTGCGGCAGGAGCAAAGTCGATGAGTAAAGTCGCGAGAGACGAGTCAGCGAGCGAAGCCGACTCTCACCGACTCTCGCTTCGTTCGCCGACGGCTTTGCTCGTGCCACCTACGATGAAGGCCTTCTCGCAGGCTAGCGAAAGTTGTATGCTGACACTGGGGCATAAGACAACGCCTTAATAATCAACGCTTGCAAGTAAAAGATACCAACTTTCTCTGTCATGACAATGTCTTAATTAGACAGTTACAAAAATAATTGCCCACGGTGAACACTTTGTGATATCACAGCATTCATGATTGAGTCATAAATCATGTCGTTCTCGATATACACTGATAAAAAAATTAAATACATTTTTCACTGATCAATGTCCAGCAATCTAACAGCGAAAACACTACAGTTCAATTTCACGGGTTTCTCTTTTCGTAGGCAGCAAAAAAACAATTGCACATTGCTGGAATTGATTTATAATTACATCTCACTTCACTAATTTTAAATTATTCCAAGGCTCAAATAAATTAACCAAAATTCGTTATTTACAATATAAGCAAGGAATTGTTAGTGATAATGGTGTTTTGTGTCAAAAAAGCGGTATTACGCATGGCCAGAAATATATTACTTCATAACTTAACTGTTGATGAAAATAAGTAGTGAAAATAACTGGATGCCTTGAGATTACCATTTTCAGCGGCAGCTTGTTGACCTGGTTCAGTTTTACGAAAAATTAGAAATTGCCGGCGATTTTTGTTGATATCACTAAAACCTGTCTGAGGACGTTATATATCGTTAATTAGATTACTAGCGGGTAGCTGCTGGCTAAAACAACAAAATCGCTCATCTTTGTCGACACCAAAAATAGTGACGTGAAGGTGAAAATTCAATCCGTGCTTCTCTGCGGTTATATCTCCGAAGTGTTATAGAATATACGTTATAGGAGATTTATGTATGGCTAAAATACGCAGAATTAATTAAAAACTAAACCTTAATGGGTTGGGTGGGTCAGGAAAGTGATTATTTCACATGCAGACGGGACTAGGTATACCAACTGAATATGGCTTTGATACGATCGCTAGCGCAGACTGCCTTTTTGTAATTTGACTTTCGAAAATGATTAAGCATCAGATCATCAGATCTCTTTCAGTCATTTTATCGAACCTTTGGGAAGTATGACAAGGCGAATGACATTTCTCCTGTTCTCACTGTTTCGAGCAATCAAATCTATGCTTAGGCAAGATTGCCAGCCGCTGTTCAGGAAAGGAGCCCGCGATCCTTTGCTGTCTCCTCTCGGGGAGAAACGTAGATCCAACTCGAGAGAGCGGCGGAAATCGAGGCTAGCGTATGCTTTGCGATTCGGTTTGGATTCTCCTTACTCAGGTCGTGTTTATGATTAGTTTTTTGAGTTCAATGGGCGTGTACTGTATGAATTAAGAAATGTTAACGTTGTAAAACCTCAGGAGCCCGTTTTACGGACACTGGTCTATGGTCGAAACTTCCGCTAATACGGATTAATGCTGGAAGGAGCTCAGTCACGGCATTTTGAGTTATTTTGGCCAAAACACACAATTGTCTTACATTGCAGGAAACCTGAAAGTAGTTAACTAGGATAGAAAAACACCAAAGAGATAATAATAAACCATAAAGAAACAAGAATAGTTGAGGATAGAGAAGAAAAACACGAAATACAAAATGGCAAACTTGAAAGATTTAGGCCAAACATTAGAAAATGCGCAAACCGTGACGTAACTCCTTTAAATTTGTGTCACGGACACTATAGATAACACACCATTGCAAGCATGTAACAATATCTTGACATCCGTTATAAGGAGTTGTCCCGCGATTCTTGTTTTTCACATGAATGCTTGGAAGCTCTCAACCAACTCTTCAGACGGAACTTTTGTTTGCCGAAACAAGTGGCATTTGTGTTTCGAGTCTCCCGTCACAATGGTAGCGAACGCGAAGTATTCTGGGCTTTCTGGGTGAGCCATGGCATTGCTTACAGAGTTGAAAGGGAAAAACATTCCTTGTTCTTCCTTCTCAGCCCGCGAGTTCGTCATTTGAACCCCGTCTACGGACACTAACAGTACAACTTCACTGGACGGCTGTTCCTTGCCGAATTTTTTCAGCGATTTGGCCTGTTGTTTTTGGTATTGTTTAACACATTCACGCAAATGTTTTGGTCTCAGCGGTGGGTTGACGACTGTAGAACAAAGATAGGTCGCATTGAAATTGTAAACCTTCTCTTCCGGCACAATTTCCCAAGTGCTGTCAAAAACATCGTCCGCACCAACAGAGCTGACGGAAGCTGTTCTAAAATTTTTCGTGTTCTTTCCCATGTCCTGCTCCATTTTGTGCTCTTTGTCTTTCTTGGAAGTTGAGCGAATTAAATGCGGCATGGACGCAAAACGTTTTAGTTTCATGCTGCTTTTACTCGCCTCTTTTTCTTTGTGTTTAGGCTTTTCTTGTTTGGAATCTAGCTGCCTGTTTTCATCTTCCTCGGCCTAGAACAGAATAGAGAGGAACTTAACAATGCAATACGACCAACGGGGAGTGAAGTGAATCGCCCACTATGGGTCTTATTCCTAAGGTAATCCCTCTTAAGATATTTCTAGCCTTGGAAACCAGTTCTTCAGCAGATGTTACCACGTGCAATGCGTGAATAGTTTCGTGGAGGTTGATAGCCGCCTGGACTGTCCGCGTGAGCGAAATTAGTGTTACAGGATTGGCTATATCTAGACCACGTGAGTAAAGTTAGTGTCACAGGATTAGCTGTTTGTTTCTAGACCACGTGAGAAAAATTAGCGTCACAGGATTGGTTGTTTTAGACCACGTGAGCGAAATCAGTGTCACATGATTGGCTGTTTCTGGACAAAGTGAACAAAATAAATGACATAGGATTAGCTATTTCGAGACCACGTGAGCAAAATTAGTGTCACAGGATTGGCTGTTTTTAGACCACGTGAGCAAAATTTGTTCACAGGATTGGCTGTTTCTAGACCACGTGAACAAAATTAGTTTCACAGGATTGGCTATTTGTGGCCGTCCTGGGATTCTCGAAATCCGGAGTCATCTAAAAATATCTTGAGAGGGATCACCTGTGGGGAAGAAAGCCTATAAGAAGGATCAACTTGAAATACGACAAAAAAGTACTTGTTGTTAGAAATACATCGATTTTACAGCATTACAAAACATTATTACATACCAAAGTACCAAAATTCTCTGGAGGAGGAGGAGATGATGAGCTGCCCTGGGAACTACTGCAGCTAGAGGCATTTGAAATGAACGAGATCCGCCTGGACGATCGAACCGAGTCCCTGCGGTCCGAATACGTGGCCTGGCAACCAAGCCGGATAGCCTCGGTTGCAGCGACCGACGAGGTGATTCGGCTACAACGGAATGCGTGACAGAACATCCGGGTCTTTTCCCCTTGTCGTGCTTCCGACACGATGTAGCCGAAGAGCCGAGTGTCTTCCTCGTAAACTCCGAGCAGCAAGATCCACGGGATTGTATGTTGATGGAGAATTTTGTTATCCTGAGCATCTATAATGCGTATTTGTTCGGGATGTACTTCAAGAAAGACATTTTTGAATTCTTTGGGATGTGCCTTCTCCAGCAGCGAAGTGATGCTCTCGTTAATAAGCAGATAAGATTTTTTCACCTTGAGAGCACCAAGATAGGAGACACCAGAAAATGTAGTGACGTCATCTTCTCCTAACCAGCTCTCTGGTCCCATTGGTGTAGAGACTGGAACTCTAAAACTCTAAGAAAGAAAACAGAAAAAAACATGAATAGAATAATTGTGAAGAGTTCAGTTGTACTTTAAAATTATTTAACTTAGGGTTTTAGCAGCAAGTTGTGTCTTTAGATATGCGAATCACACTGACTAAAGAACATACCTAAAGAGCACTGCGAATCTTAAAATTTATACACTAAATTTAAACTTCTGACTACGAGGAGAAAAACACACTTTCTAAAATAAGTATTTGAGACAAAAACTCACACAAAGTGTATTCGTTCAGTTTGTTTGTGATCTGTTTGCTTCAAGAGAGAGAGAACGGAAAAATAGCTTCTACTTTTGTCACGTACGATGAAGAAAACATAAAAAAAAAAAAACATAAACATTTATCTGACAGAAAGCCGAGGATTTAAACCGTGGAAAATGGGTTGTTATCGACAAACGTGTTGGTACGACAACTCGCCATTAAAAATAGCGTGAATTTTTCAAAACGGAAACCAAGTGACAACGAAACTCTAAGCATATTTGTTCAAGTAAGGGAAAAACATCCAGGAGGGGGAATGCACAATTAACAGAGAAAACACTGAATATTAAACAAATTATATGGGACGAGAAAAACTCCAAGAGAGCATAATCGCAGGCCATTTTAAATGCTGCTTTTGATCCGTGCCATTCTCTAGAGTTTAAATAAAAAACGTTTTCGCAGTGTTGGTTTTAAGGGTCAGGTTTCAAAACAAACGTTTTGTGCGATGTGGCATGAAGCTGGCTTGTCCTCGAGGGATGAAGTACCGCGTCGTCAATGAACCCTTAGAAAACCTTTTAGTTTATTATCAGTGCTTTTCTTCTAGATCTGCCACTATGGATGCATGTTAATCACTGTTATTAAGGCTTGTTGAGAATTTTTTTTTCTTTCTGCAACTTGACCTGAAGAAACTTCATTGTAAACCTCAACCGGTAATGTTTTCGCTGCTCTTGACCTCCAATCAAAACAGAAAGAAAACATTGCTCTGTGGAGAATCAAAAGAGAACCTCGCCTAATTATTATTGTTATTATTATTATTATTATTATTATTTTGTTTTTTTACATAGACCGAGGTTTCGGATGCATTTATTCCACTGTACTCCTGTTTAACACGGCAACACTGAATACTCTGAGTCTCGGACAGCGTATCGCAAATTTATTGTCCTTGCCAAAAGTAAACAAATCAACCGGCCAATGGCACTGTAAACATTTACCCGCCTCTACACCAACTTAATTCGCACAAATACGATTAAACTCGGACATTTTAGTGGGTTAAAATCACACTTAATAGCGCGAATAAAAGCGTCATAAAAATTGCTGTTACCTTTGAGTTTGAGGAATTAAACGCGTTCTTCACAGCACCGCAAATGAGTTGCGCATCGGGACAACAGATCACATAGCATTCGGCGTCCGCTTCCGGTGTACACACAATCACTCCCAGGGTTGTAGGGTCTTGCTCAAACAGATCAATAACACCAATATTTTCCACATCAAAACTCGCGATCACTTCCCAAGGCGAGCAATTGGTGCTGATTCGCATCATGTCCGATGTAACCTCCACATTAACCGAGGAACAGTCTTCCACTTTAGTTTTAGATACAATGTCATGAATAGTCGCTTGCAGAGTCTTTGTGTTCGACCTTTGGACAGTCGTTCTCTTTACAAAACGCGCCACATAAAATCCGAGCGCGCCGCCACTTAGTTTTCCGAGGCTTTTGCTCTTAGGTCTTGGATCGCTTAATTCGTCTTTGTGCGGAGAAAGTTTCAGGTTTGATTGACCCGGCAGTGAGCGAGATCTCGTCTCAACGCTGAGTTTCTCGTGTGTGCCACTTGCAGGCGTTGATACAGTCTTGTCGAGTTTGAGTCGCGGTATTCGCGATCGACGAGATTCGTGGAAGTGCAAATCACTGTATACGATATCTACTGGCGCGCTGCCTTGTCCCGGTCGACCTGACTCGTGCGTTATCAAGCCCTTCATATTCTCATAACGGGAATCCTCCGTGTCTCTGTTGGCATCCTCTGTGCTACTGACGCTCTGGCGTTCGTTGACGCTAATGCTACTGCCGGAGCTACGGCGCGAACCTTTGTCGTCGTCTACAAATGCGAACTCCATATTAGCATAGAGAGGTCCTGGCGACTCTTTTGAACGCGGAGAAGGATTCGGTGAATTTTTGGAGGAAACGCTACTCGATGAACGTTGACTTGATCCGCTGGGTTTTCGAATACACTCCGGTGTCGTGGACGGCGTTGTTTTTGCACCGCGTTGCTCGAGGTAGCGATCTTGGGAAACTTCTGTGAGGTGCTTGCGCAAATCTCGCAGGTTCGGCACGAAGGAGAGATTGCCTGAAAAGTCTTGCCTGAGGATGGGATTTTGCGACTCCCGTGTCGGTCTCGAAGGAACAAAGTCTGTGACCTTGTTGGTGTGAATGATTTCGGCATACTGCGTGGAGTTCAGATCTAGAGTAGAATGCGACGGAGATGGCGGCGCAGAATTTGATTCGTTCAAAGCTTTTGTTAGCAGTTCTGACTTCCTTCGAAGGTTTTCTTTCTTCGCGGTTGAACTTCCAAAGCTCATAGAACGAATCACTGGACCATACTCCTTGTTTTGCGGGGCAGTATCCCCTGGTATAATCTCGTAAATGTTTTCGGAGTCTTCCATAGCTCCTCCATGATCGTCCTTAGCATCACTCGGCATCGCCGACTTCACTTGTTTCTCTTGCGAAGCAGTAACATGACTTTCTTGGAGTTCTATATTGCAGTTAAGATCGTTCTTGGCCGGGAATTTTCCCTTAGAAATCACCTCCTCGTAGAATGACTCTTTTGTGGACTCTTGTGCCATGAACTCCCCTCCGACCATTGTCGTGGACCCTGTCGTTGAATGGTACAAATCCCATATCGTAATTGATCCATCTCACTTATAGAGCCTCCCACTTGTTGCCCAGTGACGCAAGAGCGTGCGAATATCATTCTCACGTGGACGTTTATCCATGTCGATGTCAACACCAGGCGAAGACAATGCCCCCTTTTGTTCTGCGTGGACAGGCATCTATTCTTGGATTCCACGTCCGTCACGTTCGGATCGGACGGTCTAGAACTCGCTGAAACTCTGTTACCGCGGTTTGATGTAGTTTATGATCAGAACTTCTTTATTACATGAGATTAAAGTATCAAGCACTTCGCTTGTTCTATATTTGTACCATTAACCAAATATACTTTTAATAACTTTTGTTCTGCAGCCGAGATGATGATTAAACTTTTATTTGAATTTTTCGGAAGTTTTTCTTATTTTGCTTACCAGTATTAGTGCAGTTTCGTTACGTGGGCGCCGAACAAGAACCAACACGCCTTCCGTTCATCACGTAAGTAATAGCTTACAGAAAATAATCCCCATATTGTCTTACGATCGGATTGTTGTGAACAGCCCCTACGGGGAGAGGTGTCGTGTAAAGGAAGAGATCCGTCTAGTCTGATCCCAAGTTACGTAACCTACAAATGAGAGGTCTCTTCCTCCTTCGATGGATTTACTTGTTCTCCATCTAAGAAATTTTCTGACTGAAGATCTTTTGAGAAATTCCATAGAGATTTTCTCTGTATATTTTTCTCTCTTACGTAACCAGGAGCCCATCAACCTCGTTAAGGCTGCCCCTACCCCCTATTAACCTTTCCTTCTTCCACTCACTACGACCCAAAAACGTGGGCCGGTTAACGCGATTTAACAAAGTGCTTTATATTATATAAATATAAAATCATCTTGACCTGCGCGCGGATTTCGTTTATTGACGCACGGAAAAAAGTCGTTTTGGGTAGTCTTGTAGCATGTCGTAAACGCGATCAGACAAGGCATTATAACTGTTGTTTCTGTAGAGTGGTTTTCACAAAATCAGTTCATTGGTAAGGTACGATTTTGATTCCAGGTATATTTAAATTTATGTCCCATGCTCTGGTTTTATACGGAGCTTCACAACCGCAAAAAAAAAAGCCACAAAGGTCATCTATTGCACTCGTTGTCACGTCTGATGGTTGTGTATGCTTGCTCTAAGTCGCAAGTCCTGTTTCAGTGGAGAGTGCACACTAGCCGAACATCTATTGAAGTTCTTTTGCTTGAAAAATCAGCAACGAAAAGCAGTAGAAATCTGTTTTAATGCACTGTGTGCTTGATGGCATTTGCTATTTTGTTGGTTTTTACCATCTTTTCGAATTCCGTCAAAATAAAGAAAAGAAAAAACACCAAAACAAAACAAACAAAAAGCAAAATTGACCAAAATTCCTTTTACTATCAAAATAAAAGATATGCGTGAGTCATGCTTGATTCCGTGTTCTACTGTTATACGTTTTCGGATCCTCGAAATGTTTCACTGAAGTGCAATGCTGCTTAGTTTTGCACTGACATCTTGACTCAAAGGTTTCCCTTATTTTATACTATGTTGAATGCACGATCTTCTAGACTCGCGAAATATTAACATATCAAATATAAACACCAGTCCTTTGAAACTTAGCTTTTGCAAAACTCCAATCATCGCCAATACAAAGATATCATTTTGTAGGTGAGAGTCAGGTAACTATATTTACTACAAAGCAGAACGTGTCAGAACGTGTGATAAAGTGTTAATAATATTTTTGGTGACTTGTGGGTAGGACCTGACCTGAATATTACGTATAACGTTTTTTTTTTATTTAGGTACGTAAACACCGGCTTCAGCCTAAAACTAGAATAACAATGAATCCACTGGGTATCGGATGCCGCAAGCCAAGTTTGCGCTTAACGTTTTCAAAGTGTGTTTCGTCGCTTTCCCAGCAGGCAGATGACATACAATGTTGTGTACTAATTGACCAATTACTTAACAACAATAATGAAGCAAGAGTCAAGCTCCTGGCAGTCTTTGTTCTTTGTTTGATTCTTTTGTCGAGATATCAATGCGCGTTTTCGCGCGCGACTATCGTGGAGGGCGCTGAGCTGCGCGCGCGATTTTCTCGCTCGTTGGACATCAGTGGACGTGAGAATTTTTGATGTGCCTTCAACTTAAAAGTTGAGGGGTTTGGCAATATCAGATCATGGAAACGTTGAAGGAAAACACCCTACTCGTATCAGTTTCATGACGTTGCAATTTGGTGGAAAACTTTAATCGAAGGCAAAATCAAGTCTATATTATTAAATACTTACTTAACTTATTACGTGACTGAGAAACTGAATCACTTCATTGCGATTGCCTGAGAGCACGCCAATTAATTGGCACTGCAGTGCAAGTTAACGGGCGTGCGTTCGTAATTTTCTCAGTCATACAATAAATGAGTAATCGTATGAAAGGTCGAGCAATTGAGGATCGACACTACTCGTATTACATGAATTTGAACAGTTCTTTCAAATTGCACTCGCCAAAGGCTCGGGCAATTTTGAGAGAATTTTAAAAATATCACTCGTAGTGTAAATCCTTAATTACACTCCCATTCATTTGCAATACCTGACCTAATGTAAATCTCTTAATTTACATCAGCTCAATGGACACTATCCGACCTTGCTTTGTTTGTTCTCTCTTTCTTGGCACAAATACCCTTCTTTTGTTGCTGTTGTCAAAGGGACAGAAAACACAGACAAGGACTAACGAGCGGTCCCAGATAGTTTTGTCTGACCTCAGAGAGCAAGGGGAAGTTTCCATTGGCAGAAACAGGTTTCACTTTCACGGCACAGACAGACTTATTGGAACATATATCTTGCGTAATTGGGATAATTGTGGCAAGAAAATTGTTGGTTTAAGGGAAGTGGGAAGTATTTCTTGTGAAAGCTTTACTTTTTCCCTTTTTGCGGTGCAGATGTTCCCAACGTACGCAGGAACTCTCAATACACACGTAGTTGTATTTGGTTCAGCTCAACACGTCCGAAAAAAACAGAGAAATGGTCAGTTTAAGTGCAGCTAAGAATTATACCCCAATTATTTGTCGAAGAAGAAACAGCTGGGTTGATTCTTGATGTCTCCGGTTTGACGATAATGCAATGCGGAAACAGCCCTGATAAGTTACATACATGCATTCAAATGTCAGAAAAGTGTTCAACTATATTGAAAATTAATGACAATTTCTCCTGAACACTCCTACATTGAATATTTACAGTCTTTCTAATTTACTTCGCTCTTAGGCTCGAGTGATAACTTCTCGCTGCCCAGCCGGAAGGGGCTCGCGTCCCCCCCCCCCCCCCCCCCCCCCCCCCCCCCCCCCCCCCCCGGCCCCCTCCCCCCTTTTTTTTTTTTCCCACCTAAAAAAAAAAATTTTTTTTTTTTTTTATTTATTTATTCATTATGGTTTT
>Ga0126338_10000918_pt1 | contig 17718 bp, 12 predicted proteins | sample OrbCmetagenome_2_FD_92529 | JGI IMG/M metagenome (GOLD analysis project Ga0126338, IMG submission 92529) | Coral microbial communities from Petempiche,Puerto Morelos, Mexico - Orbicella C C metagenome | ecosystem: Host-associated > Invertebrates > Cnidaria > Coral | place: Petempiche,Puerto... | reverse complement strand
CAACGGACAAGTTCTTGAGTCTTATTTATAAACAAATTTTGTAGCATTTCCAATTATTTATAAATAAGGGGGAAATGGCATAAATTCGGTCTAAATAATAAATTTACAAACGGCGCCCCATACTATAAACAATTGCTTTCTCTCTTAAAAGTCATGATTAAATTTCTTTGAAGTTTTCCACGAGTAAAGGGCTAGAAAAGTAGTCACACGAGTCACAATTTAAGACTTCCGTTATTCATGGCTATTTTTAGTACGGTGGTAATTTCCCTGCCAATGACGTAATCCTTGCATGTTTTGACAAGTTCTTTGCTTGGCTTGCAAATATTTAATTTTCTTTCCGATCTATGAACTCGCTGCGATGAAACAGCCACAGAATTTACTTCATTTGCCTAAAACCACAAGAAATACTAGCAAAACTTGAAATAAATTGATGACCGTCGCTTCTGCCGAAATAACCTTGCAAAGGAAACACCATCTTATTTGTCACCTAGGGAAAGTGAAAGCTGCAATGTTAGCGCATTCCATGGCTGACGTAATACTTTTTTTTTAGTGTGTTTATTATTCCATTTGAATCCAACGCTTGGATAAAACCAAAAGAAAATATATTTTACCCACAACAAAGAAAACAATATCCGTAAAATTGTCGGCGTATTAATGTTTCAAGAGCTTTTGGCGAACAAACACCACACGTTGCGTGACTCGAAATTTGGCCGAGGGGAGGTCTGCGTCTGGTCACCGACAAAAAAAAAAAAAATAAACCACGGGTAGATTATGAACCGCGCTTCGCCCATGGCCGCGCGGTTAAAAAAAAATAAAATAAACCATGGGTAAACCATGAACCGCGCTCGGCCCATGGCCGTGCGGTTAATAATACATTTAAGTAGCGAACGTGACAATTTTACTCTTCACGAAAAGGTTTGTAACTTGATACTTTTGTTTTCCTCGCAAAGGTATGTAACCTAAAACTCTTGTTTTCTCGAAAACACACGGAAGATGTGCTAGTATTCTTTTCACAGCTGGAGATAAATGGAAGAAAGTAGAATGTCGGATGAAGAAATGGAAGAGGAACGATTTGCTTTATTTAAAACGGAATTTTTCTTTTGATTGATAAACAGGAACTAATCTAATTATCAAACTGTCACCGAACAGCAGGTTCTGTTGCCACCTTTGGCGTTAACAATAAAACCACTTAAATTTAAAATACACACTGATATCGAGTAATAATACTGAGGGGCGTTTCAACGAGAGGTATTGAAAGTAAACAGCACTACTTGACCGAAATTATGTCCTTCATCGGTGAACGAGTCCCCTCAGAGACCGAGGGGACTCGTTTGCTAATTCCAAAAGACACGCAGTCACAGTAGCATCCTTGCATAGTGCTAACTACGCTAGAACGCATACATATGACTTATTAGGGTTCTACCAGAAGGAAAAGCGCATAACGTTAGTGAGTGATCTTGTCTGAAATGTATCTTCCGCCCAATATGTAGTTCACACTAACGCTTATTAATCTGCGCATGCGTTTGGAGCAAATATTGGTTTTGTTCTAAAGAGAACAGTACCACAAGGAGAGCAAGGGGCTTTCTGAAACATAAATAGCTTTTAGCAGAGCGCAGGGAAGTAACGTAGGTACATACACCACCCATTTTACATAGTGCTCACAAGTACCTACCCCATCCTACCCCGTTGCTGCAAGTCTAATTAATTAATTGAAATTAAGTAATTATACAAACATTTAAGTGCCATAGTGCCTTATTGCCATAGTACTTTAGCGACGTCAACCTCCAAACCATCCCAATAGTGCACTCTGCACTAAACATAGGCACGCAAGGCGTGCAAGAGTTATTTTTTGTGAACTAAAAGTTTTGGAGATGGGAGCGTTCATGGAACTGTTTACAGTAATGCTTTGGTCTATTTGACAGGTTTTTTTGGTTGCGATGTACGGCGAGAAAGAAATGGTAAGATAACTAAACAGTAAGCCATAAAATGTTTGACTGAACAAACTACAGTAATCTGACACGTCTCCAGATTACTGTAGATACCATCTTATTTTCTAACAGGAAGTCTGATTCGTTCTTTGATACAACCCACACTGTGATTGGTGTGACAAGCGCACATGCATAACTCCCTCACTCACCGATCACAAAGCCCTTCCAACCGCCAAGAGGAATTTTTGCTCAAAAATACTCAAGTTAAGAGAACTTTTCGCATTTCATACCAGTCGTGAGTTTACCCTTTTTACACAACACAACGCAACAACACTACTTCACCGAAAATAGAAAGAAAGAGCAAAAAACCCTCTCTGACACGTTGAAAGTCTGATTTAATTAACTGGGACTTTAACTTGTTGCCACGCAGTCTTCAAAGAACATTTGAGCAGTTTTCATACTTTTTACCTTTAAAAATATCGAACTGAAATGAATGTCATACAATGCCCATCAAACAAAAATATTAAACTGCTACTGCAGAGACATCACATCTTAAACCTAGTAGTAGAGCGGCTCAATTCGAAAACGTATCTAATGGGAAAGGCTCACCCTTCATCGCATGCTCGTTGTTATATGCCAAACACCATGTTACTTTGACTGATTATCCAGTTGCAAATGATTATCGAACCCGCCCACAAAATCCTCAGCCTAACCCACAGAAAATGTCGAAGCCCAATATATGAATGCTTCCTCCTCTTTTATAGAAGAATAAATATGGCCGTTCTGAACTGTATCGGGATCAAATCTTCTCACATACCATTTACCTTTACAACAAGAAGTTTGATTGGCTGTTTATAGTAGATCCAATCTGATTGGTGTGACATACACACATCTCTCACTCATTCACCCACTCACTCACTCATCCACTTATCCGTCCATAACATACCCCGACTAAGAGGTTTTTTTTTTGCAAAAAAAATAGCTCAAAAATGTGAATTTATACACTGCTTGGCATTGCTCTGAAATGTTGTTTCCTCAGGGGTCCCCATAGACACTTTTCGTCCGTGTCCGCAATGATCTTTATAATATTGAAGAGGTTTTTAAAGTATGACAGATTTCTTTCTGGTAAAACATTACATTAAAAAGCTGGTAACTTGTAGCGAATTTTTGCAGTAGAAATTTATCGATTACTTATCGATGTTGATAATGTTAATGGGGCTGGAGAATTACTCATCGATGTTGAGATGTTGGCGCTGGAGGAGATCAGAGCTTTTCTCATGCTGTCCTTTCCGTGTAATTCAGCAGAACTTTGCGCCGAGCTGCATTTTCTTACTTCCAATTTTCTTTCCTCCGTGTTACTTTTTAGGTACGACCGCTTCCTCACCTGAAAGTACAGCAGGTTTACGAAGAGTTTTAAAAGTAAGCTAAATTGCTGTCTTCCGATGGAAACGTTGACGAAAAAGGGCAGGTTGGCTTCAGTAAAGAATTGTCGTCTTCTTAAAGTTCTGCCAAATCGTCTTCATCCCATTCCTCAAAAAAAATCTTCAATATCCATAGTTTGGTCACTTTACTGTGCAGCGTAAACAAAGTTGCTGCTAAAATGTCGCTTGCGACAGTGACGTCACGAATTTCCACCATGTTGGAACAGGTGACGCGAGCTAGTTTCCAATTCAGTCTCTTTACTCGCCATGGTGTGGCTAATACAGGAAACAGAGGAGTCCTATTTGATCTTTTTTCCAGTTAAATTCGCCGTACAGTTGTGGCGCGAATCGACTTTTTGTTGCCACTTGATCGGTCTTCCACCTGTTTACAATTAAAGATGGCAGCCTGTAGCTCACGCATCGTACAAGCCACAAAATGCTGCCGTGTCTAATAAAGCTGCGCAGTCTGTAGGCCAAGAACTTCAGGCACTGCTCTTTGTTCTCACATCTTCTTGCATGACAGCTTGAAATAGCTCTGTTGGGTTTGTCTTGTGGTATTTCGGTGATAGCATCAAAACTTGAATTTTCGATTCTCAAAACCCCTGATGTATCACAGGATTATAGTTCTGTTTAAATGCTTGTAAATACTTCACGTTGAATTCATGACAAAAAAATCCACAAACACGTTACGATGTTCTTGGCGTAACAACACTGCGATATCGATGAAAAACACGCGATTTTCGGTTCTATATTACTGTACTATATTACTGAAAAACGCGCGCTAGTTTCTGATTGATGAATCTGTCGACAGTTGATGAAATTGGATTACATGGAAACTGGTGGGCATAATGTAAATGATAATAATAATGATGATGATGGATAATAATAATAATAATAATAATAATAATTAGATTTTTAATCCTAGTTCTAGTTTTAAACCTTAGTTTTAGTATCACGTTTTTAGCTTTTATTACTTCAGTATTTTAGACATTTAATGTATATTCTAGACTTTTATCTTCTAGAGGACCCTCCTGAAAACTACCTCTATGTGATTGGAGGCCTCCTCTTTTAATATTAGTTTTATTATTATATTATCATTAACTTTCGAGAGAAACATCGGGAGTATTATTGTTCATGCTCCTTTTACGACCTTTCACGACTTTAAAAATGCTGCGTTTCCAGATATTCATCTAAAAGAAACAAATTGCTTTTAAGATTGCTAACAGAACAAATGTTATGAACTGACGAATTCTACGATGTCATTAACATCGATGATGATGTCATTAACAGTAACGATGACGATGTCATTAACAGTAAAAATTTTACTTATTTGCAGGCGTTAACGGGGAAGAGGTAGGAAGCCAAAAAACGCGAGGAAGAAGGGGAAGGAACCCTGCGATAACAACCGCGCTTTTGACATTATGCCCACCAATTTCCATGTAATCCGATTTCATCAACTGTCAATTACTGTCAACAGAATCACCAATCAGAAACTAGCGTGCGCTTTTCAGTAATTTAGTACAGTAATATAGAACGGAAAATCGCGTGATTTTTAGGAAAAGAAGAGTCGCATGTTTTTCATCGATATCGGAGTGTTGTTGCGCCAAGAACATCGTAACGTGTTTGTGGATTTTTTTTCGTCACGAATTCAACGTGAAGTTGCTTTTTTTTGCGTAAGGAAGATTACGTAAACATTGTGACAGTTCGCTAAGATTGTTCTCCTTTTAATACATTTCGATCTTTATTTAAAGAAATCAACTTCTCGACAAGTGAACTAGCCTTTCGTCCTTTTGTTCTTTTTCAAAGGCAATTACACGAAAGTCTAGTCGAAAATTATCGTGAGAATCGTCAGCGCTTTATGAGAAACCTGTTGAACAATAAGTGTAATTTCCAAAGGTACTCCTATTGTTTGGGCATTAGTTTTCTTTCAACAAGGATTTAAGATGTAGGTGTATTGAAAAATACGGAAATCTTGCCAACTACTACTTCAATTTTTGTCACTCCATTTTATTTTAAAATCTCTTTTTTAGTGATATACCTGTAAACTAGCTGGAGAACTACTGTAGCGCACCACCATGGCTAAGCGTATGTACTGCTCAGATCTTAATCATCAAAAAATGATGTTTTTAAACCGTCAGCTGTCTACCCCGTTGAGACCCCCTTGCGGTGAGTTTGATTAAAACTGAACATCGCCATATCACTTTTCCGATCAGATATATTGGTTCGTACAACTACAATTTGAGACGAAATTTCAGGATTATTTACGCCAGAAAAATAATATTTGCTCTTTGAATGTTGCTGTAAGATTTGTTTGAGAACTTAACCAGCTAGCAGTCTAACTAAATGTTATATTTAAAATCAGTTTACTCTAAGTTCTTGCTGTTTGTAGCCTACAGATGACTATTGCCTAGTCAGGCATTTGATAAGGCGGCAACACCTGGGAGAGTTTTACCTGTGGACGAAAAAAATAACACTGCGTTTAGAGATCTTTTTTTAAAATGTGATTCGTTCGTTGGGTAAAACAAAATCAACATATGATACCCAGTTTGCCCTTCTACACTCTCCAAGTTACATACATTTTATGGTCTTTTATATAACTAGCTGTTATTGCACAGTTTATCTCATACAACTGTAGTCAAACAATATTAGAAACAGTTCCACCTGTATGAAGCTGACAGCAAAAGTGACATTGTTTTAAGCGGACAGTACCCAAACTCCCAAAACTCATTTCCCTTATTTACTGCTAATAATCTCCCATTAACCAGAAACCATTACACGGGACCGTTGATGCCTAAACAGGGGTCGAATCAGTCATTTCTATTGCTAAAACTGACTCAGGATCTATTAAATGAATGCTGGTATCAGGATTCTACAACCCAACATGTCTGAAAAGATTGGTATAAGTTAATGTTGCTGGAGCATACTCGTTATCATGGAAACTAGGACCTCTCGTAACATTAGTGATGTTATTGACCTGTTTCTAGACTACGAGTAGGCCCTCTTTCGCTTAGCCCGTCGGGCGTGACGCGAAAGAAAACGGCGAGAAAAAGAATGGCCGCGCGAAATCCTGGGGGCGAGGAGCGCGAAAGGAGGGATCACCGCCTAAGCCAGGTCCGGAGTTTGAATTATGCGTTGCTTTCACAACGAAAAACTATGATTACTTATGTTAGGAGTGTTGATAACGTGTTGTCAACGTTCAAGATGCGTGTGACGTCTTGCAGGAATGTTTATCTCGCTTTCCGACAATAGAAAGCTTTGAAACCGGAGCAAATCGAAGCGTTGGAATCGCGCTTCGCAAGCCGCTTCGCTTCGCGTAATCGCTTCGATTCCTTGTAAGATAAGGCATCCGATCTTAAATATTCCCACACAAAGTCTTATAATTTTGTCATGACCACTACTACGCAAATTTATGATCATTGCTCACAGCTTGTGTGTTTGGGCCACCTGTGGGAATTCCTAAAATTGATTTAGCTTTTCCTCGCTTGTAGATGGCTAGAACAAAATGTGGCATACTGTGTACAAACCATTAGGCGAGTGTGTCACTGATGTTCTTACCACATGACGTCTTCAGTGATCTATTTCTCAACAGACGCACGGCAACACAGACTCTACATTACTTACAAAAACATTTCGGGCGCTAACATTTAGGACGTTTAACTGATTTTCCGACTGAAACAGCGTCTGTTGATAGTTTTACTGTGCCGACGAGAAAATAACACAAATTCTATAAAGCAGTTACGTATCTCAAGCGGTGTCTCCACTAGAGTTCGCTCCATAAGGGAAAGTAAAGCAATGTTATGGTGAATTGGTCGTAAAGCGGCAGTTAAATGTGTATTGGAATTAAAAAAATTAGCCGTTGTGGAAAGTTGAGTTTGAGATTTTTTGTGTGGTTTTTCAAGTGTTTTACTTCAGCCAGACTTGAAGTTTTAGTTCGAAGTACAGCGATGTTTCTTGTGACGTCACGAGCTCTGTGACGATTACCGTGGTTTTCAATGTGAGGAGAGAAAATTAGATAATTAAGTATGTTTTACATATTCGCTTTCGCTATAAGAAAATATCGAAATCTGACATAGATATATTGATTTTAGTTCATTTTGCATTTCTAAGTTAGAGGTTACTGTTCCAGTTCATTAACCGTAACAAACACCTGCTCTTTTGTTGTGGAATCATAACTGTAATAAGCGTTGAACTGTAATTATCAACAACATCCAAATGCATCTCAATATGGCCAAAAACATCTCATGGCACAGGAAAGGTTCACTTACGCAAAACCGAGCTGAGAAAAACTGAGAATTTTTCTGGGTAACCTGCTGCATAAAACTTCACACTGCGTATGGCCCTATATAGCTGCCGCCTTGTCAAACTCGCGTTGGCAATTATTAAAATTATTATGTATAATGTTAACTCATAGCTTTTTTCATATCACTCACGCTTATAAATGCTAACAACAAAAAGAAAGTTTTGTCTGTTTGTAATTTTGACCATCGGTACCTAATTTGTACTAAGGGCCTGTTTACAAGGAGGGAGGGTTACCCTAGCAAGCAGGCTAACCCTAGCAGGAAGGCAAAAGATAGCCCGGGTTTACAAGCAAAATTTCACAGGTAGGGTAACCCTACAACCCGGGACAACCTAATGCGCGGTTAAACTCAAAGGGTCTGGAAACAAGTAGAAAGTTAACCCACGTAGGCGTGTTAACCCTACCTGGAGTGTTTACAAGGCAAAAGGTTAACCCACCTGCCAGGGTAACCCTAGCACCCACATAGGGAAACCCGCCTACCCAGGAATCGAATTCAAAACTTTGTAGTAACGAAACAGTCTTTAAGAAGCGTTTCAGGAGCAAACTTCTAAGGGATTTTTTAGGATGTAATTGACATAGGGATGAGTAGTTATGTAATAGATATAGTGATGAGTAGGTTTTTATTTTTTAATCTTGTAAATAATTTAAATATCTATGTAAATTATTACTTTATAATTACTATTGTTCCTGAAAAGCCCCAAGTATTCATTCATATTCATTCATCCAGGTAACCCTGGCTGCCTTGTAAACACGACAAAGAGAAAAAGAGGAAATGTGTGAGTGCTACTGGGTAACCCTCTCTCCTTGTAAACCCTCCTTGAAAACTCTCTCGCCTTAATGTAATGTAGCAAATGATTGTATAAATATTATATGTAGCTTTGTAATGGTTTTAGTTTTTTTCTTTCTTTTCCTTTTGTTTTTTTAGTGGTATATACAGTGCGTTTACAGAAACCGGGGCCACCCAGACAATGAAAACCAATGAGATGGCAGAACTGAAACAACAGATTCAAACATTTTCAAATCCCGCCAATCAAATGGCTGGCACAAAACAATGAATTTTAAAGCCATTCCGGTTAGCCTAAATATTAGTTTGGTTAACCTGAATAGCACCTGGTTGACCTAAATAGCTACCCGAGAAATTTTGTTAGCTTGTGTTTAGACTTAAAACCAGTAGGGATCAACTCTGTTTAGTATAAAGAGCACTCTGGTTAGCCTAAATTAGTTTGATTAGTTTGTGGTTTATAGCCTTTTTATTGGAGTTAGGGATCCTGGCTCGCCTGGGTCACATTTTAGTAACATTCTGTAATTTTAATTGTACTGTACTGCAATTATTATTTTTTTTTTTAAGTAAAAAAAAATAAAAATATTAACAAGACACGATGAAACGCTATGGTTAAACAGTATTACCCTCCAGCAGTTCAAGGGAAGCACCTCCCCCAGTGCTCACATGGCTGACAAGATCTTCTGTACCATACTTAGCACAACAAGTGGCTGTATCTCCTCCACCTGAGAGTCAAAATGTCCATTGTTATGGTCTAAAATATAACAGCTGCCACAAAATGTAATAGAAACCAAAATGCGATAAAAACTTCCCCAAAATGTACTACTAACGACATGTCTTGAAAATGTTGCATGTCAATTCAGTATGATCCATCTCCAGTTAGCATACTGCATAGACTTCAGCAGATCGCACAGCTCATGTTTAATTCCTGGCCAGGTTGCCTTGTCCTTGAACAAGGCACTTACTCTCAAAAGGCACTTTCCACCCAGGCATATAAATGTTTCCAGGAAAATTTGCATTGCTGCTTGATAACCCTGTGACGATCTAGCACCCCATCGAGTACACACACTCCTTGTTGTACCATACATCAGAAACTAAGACACCTGTTCCGTTTTTCCATTTTTCACATTTTTAACCATCTACATTTTTCCTGTTTATTGTTAGCTCTTTGTTGTCATTCTACCTTGATAAACTAATGATTATTTCGAGGAGTCCCAATTGAAGGTGAACATACTCCAAAAATTGCATGTTGACGAAAACACTTTAGTAAAAACAAAACATATCTATTAGGCTAGACTGCCATAAAGATTACAAAACGTTAATATCACTGAACTTGATAAACAATTCCACGAGATAAATTAGAAGTTAATTATTAAAAGTTAATTAAGAGCATTTAATATATAGATTTAGCCAAGCCTTAAAGCGGAACTCCTGGGCTGTGTTCAAAGCCTGATTTAGCTAACCCTGGATAAGCGAGAATTTTAATTTGAGTTTTGTAACTTCGTGGTGAGGTTTTTCGTTTACATTGTTTGGCCTTCTGTTTTGAGTTTGAATAATCTCAAACTACACAAAATATAAGCAGTGGAAAACATTTTTATACAAGAAAATTTATAGTTTGGGTAACTTTTAACCCTGGGTTAGCATTAACTGGCTTCCGAACAACCCGCACTTGATTAACAGTTAACCTGGCTTGAGCCCACGATCCAATCGAAAAACAAGCACTTGGTTGGCGATCAACTTGAAAAAACACGTGATCTCGATAAGCTTTAACCCTCGGACGTACTAAGGGGATGCCCCCCCAAGGTTGTTTCAAAGTTTTGGAAAGACGATATATTCTAAAAGGCTTGAACTTTCAGTAGCTGTTCATTCATCCTTTGCAGAAATTTTGATATCTCAATTGTGTCCATCATTTTTGACGTTTCCATGGCAACTGCAAGTAGGTCTGACCAAAAATCAACCTTTTAGACATAAATTCACAAATGTTTACACTTCATAAGCACTCTCGCTTGATTTTGTATTAATTTCTGTTATTTCTTGACTTTTTAAGAAAATAGTAAGTCCAAGATGGCGGATCCAAGATAGCGGGTCAAATGTTATCTTTTGATGTCGTAATCAACAAAAATGGTATCATTTTGTAGAGCAAGTTCAGGGCTATCTAGTCATTGTACATTTACTTTGCTGTGCCTTAACAGAACAAAACCCAGGGGAGGGGTTCCATCCACCCCCCCCTCCCTTGTACCATGGTATGAGTTAGCTTGTACCTCTGAGGGTTAACCTTGAGCCTGCAATATGGTCACGTGATACTGGTCAGCGGATACCTTGCTTTACAGGTGTTAATAGACAAATTTGGCTAACACACACGTGACATTGAATTGGGAATTTACATTGGGTGAAAACGAGGCTCCCTTAAAATTTTCTTTATTATGGCAGCCGCTTGTACTTGTTGTGTGAATCATGTGCCTTGCTGTGGTTGTTTATTCAATAAAGAACAGAAATGGTCGAAATACTTGAGGAATTTTCCAAAATTTAGCTCAACAAACATGGTCTGTGTGGCTCAAGCAAGGCGGAAAAAAGAATGCTGGGGAGAAAAGCTGTATAAAGTCCTTTCGGGATGGGTATGTTTACAATGTTTACACGTGTCAACAGTCGGGGAATTTCCGTTGTCGTCGTTGTGGGTACGTGCCTGCAAGCAATACTGTCAGCCATTTTTTCTGTGAGAACATTTATTAGTACGTGCTCTGCTTGGTTGCCCTTCGAGCTGCCAGAGCTCCCCTATTGCATTTTGTGGTGTAACAAGCATCCTTGCCTACATTCCACTGCGGAGCCCACTTCATGTAAGACCGTATTATTTATGGTCTTTCTCATTTGGTATGTATGACCAAAATTATAGTTGATAATTTTTCTTTTTTCTTTTTGTACTTATAATCATATTACTTTGCAGTCAATTTAAATAAAAGATGGAATTTTGGAAGGCTAGTATGCTATGAAATGATCTTTGAACTTTAGTACCCAGATTTACAAAAAGAAAGCTCTCAGACGAAAAAGACAAGCAAGAAATTTGTTTGAACGAGAGAATGCCTCCAGTTACCATGTGCTTTTATCTCTATTTTGCTACCCTCGTGTACTGGTAGTTGCAAGTTTTAATTTGTTAGTATTAATCCTGCACGCACCTATAATAGATACTCCACCAGCTTTTGTTGCTGCAACAACTGCATCCATAACACCTTTGGTTCCTGATTCAAATTTAGCCATCTCGAACACACCCATGGGACTGCAAAATACACAATTAAACTTTCAATGTAAGTCTACTTCACAAAATGAGTGAATATCAAGCTGCACTAAGGAGACAGATTTAATCTTGTGTCTAAAAGTAAGCCATTTTAGTACTTAGTTTCCAAAAAGGTTTCAAACATTGCCGGTTATACAGTCATATAAATACAGTTATGGTTTTGCCATTGATACCTGCAATTTACATTCCAAAACATTTATGGCAGTGATGAAAAAATGACAAAACTGCAGTTCAGATCTCAAGTTAGCTATAATTCAGAACATTGCCATGTACAAGTGAGCCCGAATTTCCTAGTATGCAGTCTTTGACTAATCGAATGGTCAGTTCACTTACAACAACTACACAAATGATAGTCAAGAGGCTTTTCAAGCCAACTCATGATATTTGAAACGGGCATGTTTCATGCGTGGCAAAGCATACATGTATATTTTACAACAATCATTAATTAATTTGCAAATAATCATTTGAGCTCTTTTGATTGTTTCTACTGATAAAGTAACAAGTTATGTGAATGTGTTATGTTCAAGTACACAGTACTTCATAGATAAAAAACTATTAATAATCAAGTTAATTTCCATCAAATGAGACCAAATCCACATTTTATTTTACATGTCTTCGCCTTTAGAATTACCCTAGCGAGTCGAGGGCCGTTCTGATATTGATGTTTCTGTCCTTAGGACTTGAGTTATTACAAACATCTTCACCCCTTCATGTACTAAAAAACAATCCTTCCATCAGAGAACCACTCACGCGAGAGCAGGCCCCATACTGACCAAAATGGCGAATCGTTAACGTTTTAGATCTACAAACCATGCGCTTTGACAGATGAATTTTATGAGTACATGCCAAGTGATCTCCTGACCTCAGTGGAAAGTGACAAACCCCCCATCCAACCTCTAAACATATCCAGGAACAGATAACGTCAGACTGTAACATGGCTAGTAAAACAAGTCATCTGGTGAGCAAATAGAGTGATTTCCAACCAAAAACAACTGTCATTTGAATCAGTAGTCGCTCACTCTGTGAATCATTTAAGCCCACAGTTGCAATCAATCAATCAATCAATCAGCGGTTGATAGCTAATTATAACTTTACAGAAGTTTTTCTTCATGAATAATTAATCAGGTGCAGTTTGGCAAAAGGGTAAGAATTCAGCTGGGTAATCTGCAGTTGGCATTTGAAGGTCGTGGGTTTGAATTGTAGTGTGGGACTTTTTTTCCGCGTCAATAGTAATGTAATTATGTAACTGAGAAAATGAGATGATATGGAAATTTGAAATAATTCAAGACCAACAGAGCCGAACAAGCCAAATGAACTACTACTGGTAAATATATAGATTTAACACTTGAAGCGCGTGTAGATTTTTCCTTGTTCTTTCATCTACTGGCGAGCCAAACAAACCAAATGAGCTACTCAAATATATAGACCTAAGACTTAATGCACATATAGATTATTCCCCGTTCTTTCATCTACTGGTGCGGCAAACAAGCCAAACGAGCCACTAAATACATAGGCCAAAGGCTCAACACACAATATATTTTGTAACATTTCGCTAATGACACTGGAGTATGTTCATAATGTATGATTTGTGTTAACTGTAGAAGTACTTTAGCGTGCTTGCAGGTGTGATGAATCCCTAGGGGCTGTTAGGCTATTTAAGATTTTGTAAGTTATGCAAGAGCCACTAAAAGGCATCTCTTTCAAGTTTGCTTTATTTGTTATGCTGTCAGATACTGAACGAGCGAGCGTTCCTGCTTTGATTGCTGAATCCTTCAAGGAGGGAGATCCTGTTCATACGACTGCTTCAGGATCATCGGGCTCGACGTTGTCCAATGCTGAGACTTTGCAGTTGTTTTCTCAGCTTTTGGATGTTAAGTTTGACCAGAAGTTCGCAGCATTCAAACGTGATCTAGAGGAGAAAGAAACTGCCACTCAGTCCCAGCTGAAGAAGCTGAAAATGGAATCCAAGGCTTCCAGTTCTTTTAACTTCAAAGGAAACAAAGTACAATATGAGTTCAACAGCTCTCTGCTTGATGCAATAGACGGGGCTATCAAGACCATCTCAAAAGGAAACCTTTCAGCAGCTAATTCAGAGCTTGAAAGAATGAAAACTCTCATTACTAAACGCAACAAGTTAATTTGTTTTGCAGACAAGAGCCCCGCTTATTGGACAGCTGTTGAAGAATATGAATCCAACGAATTTGCAGACCATCCAGAGGACGAGAAAAAACTGCGATCAGCCGAGAGAAGAGTGCTCGTCAAGATTCGGGAGAAGAAGCGTAAAAATGGATCTAGCCGGTCCAACTCTACAACTACCCACCCTAACACCAGCGAACATCCATCTTCTGGTTTGTCCACTGGCAATTCGTTTTCTCCTAATCAGCCGTTTTTTTGCACGCAGTCCTTTCGTGGACGTCAACCTCAACCTGCAGACAAGTGCTTTAGCTGCAGACAGAGAGGCCACTGGGTGAACTCTTCCTCCTGCCCAAGCCATTTTAGGGGAACTGCTGCAGCCGTCCCAAGCAGTAAAAACACGAACTGACGATAATTACCGAGCCGTTTTCCAGAGACTAGGGCAAGATGAGTATGATTTAATTGATTTAGCCAAACGTGTAGGAGACTGACCCAGTTGAACTTACTGGTAACTTTGCTGAATCATCTGATTCACTTGACAGTTGTTCTAGCACTGATTATCGGGACGAAATGCCTATTGTTAAGGTTAAAGGCAATCTTAAACTTAATGTAGCTTTTTGGGAGCATATAAGTGCTTCTTGCTTTATTCGCGATACCATTTCAGACAGGTATAAGATTCCTTTTATTTACACCCCATCATCAACTCATTTTTCAAATAATCGCTCAGCCATTCAGTATAGTGATTTTGTTGGGCTGTCCATTTCTGATCTCCTGGCCACAGGTTCAGTAGTTGAATGCCAGTCTGCCCATACTGTAGTTAACCCCTTATCAGTTTCTATACAGTCTAATGGTAAGAAAAGGCTTATTTGGATTTATGGCTCCCTAATTATTTTGTTATGAAATCCAAGGTGAAATTCGAAGACGCTACAACCATGCTTTTTAGCTTTGTCGATAGTTCCCAGAATTGGCGTATTTCATTCGATATCAAATCTGGTTGTCATTATATTGACATTTTTCCACCGGACCAAGAGTTTTTAGGCTTTTCCTGGTCCAAGGATAGGTTAATTCACTTGTACAAATTTACTGTTTTACCATTCCGCCTTTCCACTCGCCCTTATATATTTACCAAAGTCATGAAGCCCTCAGTGTGTTACTGGCGTCTTCAGGCTTTCAGAATAGCTGTATATTTGGATGATGGTTTAGGTGTGTGTCCTACATTTGCTGACTGTTGCTCCCAGTCCATGGCCGTTAAATTGGATTTGTTCTGTGCTGGTTTTGTGGCAAATACCCAGAAAAGCATCTGGGCTCCAGTACAGTCTCTTTGCTGGTTAGGCTATTGCTGGGATTTAAAGGATAACTTGCTGACTGTGCCTGAGGACAAAATTGACAAGTTACTCACGAGCATCAACAATGCATTCTGTCAGAGTAGTCTATCTGCAAGGCAGCTGGCTTCTGTCATGGGTAGTATTATTTTGAATGTGCTTGTTTTCCGTAATGTGTGTAACTTATGACTAAGAGTCTTCACAGGGCTCTTGACCATAGAGAAGGGTGGGAGTCTCAAGTTGATTTGGATCTCTGCACTTGCAAGGAGTTAGAGTACCGGAAGACTGTTTCTCATCTCAATTTCAGGTGTTTTGCAGACGCTGTTCGCAGACCATTTCACATTGTTTATTCGGATGCTAGTGCTGTTGGATCGGATGTGCTGCTATTATTGCCATTGACGACATGCCTGTTTTGCACAAAAACTAGGATTCTTCACAGATGAAACAGAGTTCCACGTAGAGAGAACTCCACTGTGTTAGTTTTGCATTAAAGAGTTTTGCACATCTTTCAAGGTGCTCTGTTAAGTGGCTTACTGTCAACCAGGCTGTTCCTTTGATTGTCAATTCTGGTAGTATGAATGGCATTTGCATCAATTTGCAGTTGGTCTCTTCTTCTACTTCCTCTTCATCATCATTGTCGGGGAGAAACTTCTTTCGTATTTGTCTGCTTAACAGGAATTTCCGTTTCACCACTGCTGACTTGGTCACTTCGTCAAAATCCATGCCATCTTCCTCAATAGAGCGTTGAAGAGTCTTCATGACTTTACGGTGTATTGCGTCGTGTTTGATATGGTGAGTGCATTTTAGAAGCTCTAAGTAAGTCCTTCGTAGCCTTCTTCTACTTTCAGGTAATAGGGCATTGAAAGCAGCATTTTCAGCATAATTTTGGGATTTTCCCTTATCCAGGAACTGCCGGACTTCTTTCAGGTAGGATTCTTTGAGATCTTCCCTGACATTTTGATGTAACGGATTCCACGGATCTGGTTCATCATTGTCTGCTTCTTCTTCCTCTTCGGAGCTGCTACTATCCTCCTCTTTTCCTGTTACTCTTCAGGCTCCTCTTCTTCCACCTCCTCTTCCTCTTCTACATTTTCATCATTATCTTCCACCGGGCCAAAAATACGCGTTGAACGATCATCCATGATTCTCGTTGATCTTCACCCAGGACAAAGTGCTTCAAACAAGCCGAGTCGATTAAACTGATCTTTAATATACCATTTTAATCAAGGATCAGACATTCTCTCCAGGACCGTGTACCCAAACGATCGTGCAGTCACTTTTTGATAGGCGTCCATTATGTCTTGTCAGCAAGTGGGAAAAGCTTAAAGCAGTAAATTCTTCATCCCTAATTGATCTCTTGGATTTTGAAGGCTACGATGTAGTGGGCGTTCCTGGAAATACTCTTGGTGTATTTGCCTGGTGGAAACATGTCCTGGCACAAGTACAACATGGTGATATTTTGATGATGAGAGTGTTTGGTGATCAAGTCTAGCAACGCTTTGTCCTCACCTCCCTCTGCCATCAGATCGTCTAATACGAGGAATCCACCCTTCGGAAACCATAACTTGAGATGGTCTGACTCTGGAATCCCTTTGTGAAATTGCACACCAGCATCTTCCATGTCTCACAATCCATCTTGCCATGCCCCGTAGCAATAAAGAATCGTAGGGGGAGGGTTTAAAAACAATTCTTCCAAGTGATCCAAGAGTAACGATTCAGTAAAACAAGTCTTGCCACAACCAGAAGGGCCCACGACCAAAATACTGGAGGGTGTCTTGAGCTGAAATGCTTCCCCCATTTCTATTTCACTAGGGATCCCATGATGCTTTTCGGTAGGATATGGGATCTTTGGGATATCCTCTGGTGTTTTTTTCCTTTGACAACTATCTTTCTCGTGACAGATTCTATTGTCTTCATGGGTAAAGAGTCTCTGGCAATAATGGCACAATAAGGACATGTTTCACTCACATGCTCCTTACTTCAAATGAATTAAGGCAGTTGAAGCATTATTTTTATTCTTGGCCGATAATTATTGGTGATTTAGTTGATTGTTACAGTTGAACAATTGATTATCCGGACTATTCGATTATCCCGACTTTTTTCTTTGGTCCCAAATTTTTCATGAATATTAATTAGTTGAGATCTTGAAAACTCAAAGTCACAAAAAGCACAATAATCCTTTCAAAAGACTGTTGAAACAGTGTGCGCTTTTCAAAATTTGTAAGTGCGATGAGACAAAGAAATAGTCTGATGCTTTCAGCTGATATATGATTGGCTCAATTGTTTTGTTACCAAGGGAATTTCATGCTTGATTAGTTCCTTCTGCGTGGGTTATGTAAACACACGAGCGAGTGATCGTAAACTCAAATCAAAAACATGTCTATGAAGTGAAAGCGAGTCGTTCTATCGATGAAAGATAAGCAGATAATTATTTCGTTTGGATAAAGGAGAGAAAGGAACAAATTTAGCTCAAGAATTTGGCATAAGCAAGCAGATCTCTGACAAACGGAAGAACAAAGGCAAGATCCTAAAATTTACTGACAGCAT
>Ga0126338_10000917_pt1 | contig 17722 bp, 7 predicted proteins | sample OrbCmetagenome_2_FD_92529 | JGI IMG/M metagenome (GOLD analysis project Ga0126338, IMG submission 92529) | Coral microbial communities from Petempiche,Puerto Morelos, Mexico - Orbicella C C metagenome | ecosystem: Host-associated > Invertebrates > Cnidaria > Coral | place: Petempiche,Puerto... | reverse complement strand
GCGCCGGCAATATGTGCTATTTTTCCAGTTTCGGCGGGCATGAAACTTGTGTCGAGCGGACCGAACTTCAATCAATCCTAGAAAACTTCAATTGGAATTTTTAATGAAATAAAACTCATTTTAACGATTGACTAGGTAAGGGCTTCGAAATCCCAGCTTATGAGAAAAATCGAATTTTCGAAGTAAAATCAGTGGTCGGTTCTTACAGAGACAGCCTCTTAACATGGTGGTAAACGGGAAAATTGTCAAGGAATGGGTTTTTGTCTCGGACATAGCTGTTGCGGGCTGGCGAACGTGACTTATCATTCATTAAGCGGCGAGTCTATCGCCCCTCATAGAACGATCACATCACTAACTTCGTCACTTTTGCTGGGTCCGTGCAGCCAAGGGTGGCAAAAAAGGCCTTGTGATCTGAAAAATAAAAGGTTCATTTCCAACGTTGCACTAAGGCACTAAGCCATAGAAAATTGCAGTTGTTATTTTCGCCTTGCCATGTCTTGTATGACTTATTGCACCTATCAGTATCATAAGAGATGACTACAGGGACTTGCATTCACGACTGTTCACATGCGAGGAGTGGACAGTTTATGAGTTTGCTGTTGTTCCGCGTCACTGCAGCTTATCCTTTGTGAGTCCTTCGTGTATCAGTACCTTAAGAGAAATGCATGGTCTTCGAAACTAGATAATTCAGGTACAGGGTATATGAAACATAGCTTTTTTCATTGTTTGACCAATGCCAAGCACGTGTTTCTTTACAAAGAAACCTGAACTTGGGATTATTACTCGCGCCTGATTCGTTTACCACGTGACTTATTCTTGCCAATTTGTTTGTGACAGGAAGATTCCTGGTGGAAGATTCCTGGCGGACTGCAACAATGATTAGCAGGGTACACATAGCGCCCTGGTGATAAGCAGGCACTGGTCTTGTTGGGGCAACTGTTTATTCTTCATGATGGGCCAAACGAAACAATAGGTAAACAACAAAAACAATGCCCCTAGCCATAAGAGGAGGTCTATTCTACGGTTTGGTGGTTTAGCCAATTTTGAGTGCCGGTTTTCGGGTACATCCGCATTTAACTGGCGGTTTACGGCTAAGAAATTATCGCGCGGTTACTGGAAATCATAATTTTTTTCTCGCCGTTTTCGGCTTTTGCTTGTTTTTGGGTGGTTATTCAAACATCTCGAGGAATCTTTGTGTTTGTGAACAGCCGATTAGGCGTCGAAACGTTTTGTTCGCTGGTTTCCGAATGGAGTTAAAAACAATCTGTTTAGAAACAGTTTGGTCTTTCAGGTCTTTCTGAGGAGAAGCACGATTATTGAGCTAACATATCCTAAAGAATTTGTTACGTACTGTTAAAAGGTAGTGGGTTATGATGATAATCGCCCTATTCTAGTAGGGCGGTTTCGGTTTTTAGGAGAAAATGAAAGCGACCTGCGGTTTCGAATGAGCAAAACTAGTATGGCTATTTGCGGAATGTACGACCCCCTATAATAGACCCTCCTAAGAGCAAAAGAGGTGCAGATTAACACGAATCAAAATAGAGCTTTTAAAGAGGTACCGGCCAACTGGTAATGTTCTATTTGAACTCACGACACTGATTGCTCTCGTAATTAATGATTGTTTTTTTAATATGCCCCGATCGCGTGCTCAGGAAGAATTAAATGCGAATTGCTGCAAAACGCCTTGGAGTGAACCCTGTCAAGTTACAGGTTTTTAGGAAGTTGACGCATACTACGAAGACTATGGCAACGAGAACGTCAACAAACAAAAGTGTTAAGGAGGCTATGCACCATAAGCTTCTTGGCTTCCAAAGACCACGATAACGCTCGCGTTTCTCCTTAAAGGAAAAATTGCTTTTGATTTTGGCGCAGAATATCTTAAATTGTTAGCTTCTGATTTCCATTTTTTGCAGTGTCTGTTAACAAAATCATTAATTTAACTTTTCCTCACTTTCTACAGGCGTGACTGAGTGGTATTCTCGTATAGAGAATCAAACTTGCCTCGTTGTCGGATTATTTACACTACAGTATACACGCACTTTGAAATGAACTGTCTATGAATTACAGCAGGATAAGGGGTGGATAAGGAACGCTGTGACTCCTATATCATGTAATTTGCAATAGATTACTTAGTATATTATGAAATTTTATAAAGGTCTTATTAAAATTGCTAAAACTCGTTTTCTATATTACAACATGCGATAAGTGTTACGATAACATAGCCACCACATACAGGGCCGCAACGAAGGCGGTGTCAGATTCATAAGTGTTTGATCAGAATTAAAGGAAGTGCAGCAGGAAATAAAAAAAAAAAAAAATGGACGCGTGCGTTTGACTTCAAAGGCGCAATCAAACGTGGCGGCCCCTTTGACAAAGACGCTAATTGTTCTCCAAGGAACCTTGAAAGCGGAAACTTCGTTCAATGTTGTTTTTCGTAAAGATATTTTTAAAGTGGTGAAGTGAAACGCCATTGAAAACCTCGAATGATATATCAAATTGTTTCTGTGAAAAGCTACAAATTTTTGATAAATATCTCGAAAAATGTTTGTAACCTTTTTGGCACTGATTAGCAAGTTTCGTCAGTTCTACATGCAATTCTTTTCATACATTCACCGTTAGACTTCCGTATTCACGATAAGCAAGTTATTAGTACTTATAAACTCAATTTTGCCGGTGTAAACCTAATTCGAAGATTGTTGTTACAAACTTTATTGTACAAGGGACAAAATTAAGTCTCCAAGTTACCTTTACTGACTTTACGAATCATGTAAGGATTTCATTAAAGTCCATCTGAAGTTTCAAATAAGCTAGAAGGTCTTCACGTTTGTTGTGAATTAAAAATATCTGACGGCGGATAACAAGGTCAAGGAATAACTCTGCCGTACTAGTCTAATGATGGGTGGAGAGTCCATAGTTCACCAGTCTCAATATTAAGAATACTACTTGTTTTCTTGCCTAACCTGTCTCATTTGATAACGGAGTTCAAAGCAACCCATTGGTTGGAGAAATGTACTGTTAGAAAAGAATACCTTTTCCAAGGAAAGATAGTGTTTAAATATAGCGGATGAAGTAAATTCTTGACCAGTACGTAGGGGTAAGCATAAGAGATATCACAAACTGAAATCTTTACCTGCGCTTCTTCAGAAGTCGTCTATCTTCTGCTGATTGCATTGTCGGCGTTCAGAAAAATCAATGACTTTCGTGTCTGTGCCTTGGTTCAGAGACTCCTATCTTGCTCTTGCATCCGGCGAAATTTGTCAATGTCGAAATGTTGGTTTTCCTGGCAAAACATAATCATATTCATGAAGACACATAAACGGAAATGGAAAATTTAACAAAGAATTAATAGCTTCAGAGATATCTGTTCGGAGCGATGAATTGGAAGTAGTTACCCTTGGCTACAAATCGCGTCATATAAACCTGTTTTTCGTTTTTCAGTGAAAAACTGTTTTGAAATTGCTGATTTTATTTCATGAACGGTGCTGAGTCTTAAAATATGTTACAAACTGTCTCATGCATATCTTATGGTAGCTGATCATAAAAATCAAACCCCGCGCCATTGTGTTCTGCAACAACGCGCACAACGCGAACTAATATGTCAGGCCAACCATCTGAGCAATTTCGGCGAATGTCAGTTTAATTATGAACGGTGGGTAGCCTCTCTCCGTCGCAGATCAAGAATCGTCATGAAATTTTGAAGTCCTGAAATATGATTACGCCAAAATACGACTGCTGTCGCACAATCTACCCGCAACTTTATTACATTTCACTCCAAGGGGTGTATCTCACCAGCACTCGAATGAAAAATGTCCAACGATGAATGAGTCAGCATCAACACTAACAAGCTGTGAAGGGATGCATGTGCTTTAACTATTCACTGATTTGAACCAGATACGCGTTTCACGGAAGAGCGATCTGCGGCGTGTAGAAGTCGGAAGTAAATACCGATCAAACACTCTAGAAGAGAGCTTTTAAAGATAACTTCCCTTCCTTATATATGTATTGATGTTTCCGACTACGATATGTGTAATAAATACGATACATATAACAAGTACGATGCAAATGTAATAAGCAGCCATATCTCCTGATATACTCCAGTATACAAGCTTCTTTGTTTCTATTTTAGGTTTAGGAGAATAAAGAAAAGTAATAATACCTCAGTACACTATATGTACGGAAACAAAACATAAAAGAGAAAGCTGTTCTTTTACTAGTGTCTTCGTTGATGATCTCATAAGTTTAGAAAGCCGACTTTCGTAACTTTAGTTCTTCGTTTCTATTGGCGCCGAAAGTCCTCCACCCACAATCATTGGGTGGCCACAATATAAATCATTCAAAACTAGTATAAAAATAACTAAGACTTGAGTCTTTCGATGGCCAGTCCCAAACTGATTCTGAGTCACAAAGTACACTTTTGACGATTTCTCTACGCCATATATTTCAAACTACACCAAGGCGATTAGTTTTACAGTTGCTGAATGAAAAAGTAAATCTGTCGACCTCAGAGAAATTCATTTTCAGGGTTGACGTTCTGGTGGGAGAAAATTTACCTTGTTTTCTGAAATTCGACATTTGGATGGTCAGTTTTAGAGGACTGACCAGGAATGCGAAAAATGAACATATAATGAAAAACGGCTGAGAGTGGGATGCGATATTGCGAAATATACGCTTTTTACTTCGGTGTACGAGATATCCTGTCGAGCGACAAATTGAGATAACAAGTTTTAAAAACCTCATCTTTTTGGCTATTTTTACGACAAAAATTAATATTTGCATAAAACGTGCGAGAAACAGGAGCTGCTGAAAACTATATGACTTTTATGCTTTCAGCATTAATACAAACCACTTTGAGGCCATTAGAATTATCTTTGCGTAAACCTATATTTTACCGGATGATGAAAATGATAAATCATTTAAAAAACATGTCGCGGAAGTAGTGTTCTCATGTATTATTCACTGAAGATAAGTTATCTGAGAACTAAAGTTGTATATTTGCTATCGTCGTTAAAAGCCGAGCCAATATCTCTCCTTAATTGTTAGTACCGCTAGTACATTTGAACTGTATCCTTTAAGAGAACGTTTTTATCTTTTGTTTTACTTGTGATCATAAACTGAACATCATGAACAGTACAAATAGAGAACCGGGATCTTACACTGATACGATGCATGCGGCAGGCCGCGCAATGAGCTACCTTGTTTCGCATTTATCGCTCTAGCCTACGTTCTAGGTTTTAGAATATTAGGACATTTATCTAACCTTACTTAGGAGTATTACGTAAACCACTCTCTCCGAACACTTAAGTGCCACATATTTTTTTTTTCACAGCGGGTAAAAAAGCCTACGGCAACTAAAGTTGTGTACAATTGTCCATGCACTTTCAAAGCGCGTAATTTAGATTTCTCTCCTACTTATTGCTGTAAAGGTAGATTCGATTCAGCTATTAAATTTGTTGCTTGTAACTCTCACGAAAGTCTTAACCCTAAACATCGGTTACGAATCATATGAATAGTCTATTAAGACTTATCCATTGCAAGTTAGGGCGAGATTAAATTGGAGCCTGATTAGCAAGAATTAAAACTGTGTGCATTATGTGCTGCGCTACAGTACAGCCGGTTGGCAATAGAAATTGAGAGAAAGAAAAAAGTTTTTGAACCAGGTTTGGAGAAGCGAAGCCGGAGCGCTCAGAAAAAAAATAAATGAGAAATAGAAAAAGTAAGAAAGAAGAAAGGATCGAAGCATGAGAAACTTTCTAGTGGCTGCAAGATAATGAAATAAGTATTTAAATAGTTTTTCGGCAGTTCTGTCGATGCCGGCATTTGAGGCCAAAACTTCTTCAATATCTTTAAGTCCGACACTCTTAGTCAAATATAACTAGACATCAAGTCGAAGGAACTAAACGACAGAAATACTTTAGGAATATTATAACTGAATGTAACTCACCATAGCACACCACACGACTTCTAATTCGTTCCTTCGCGGTTATTTAGAAACTTTTCCACGTCGCTCAAATAAGTGTAAATGAATGCCTCTCGAACGTTGGAAGCAAAAAAAGGGGATTAAAGCTTTCAGACGAAAATTCGTAAGTCAAACGAGGCGAGTGGAGACAAAAATTTGCTAAGACAACTAAAATGGCATGTGAACTTGTTCCGGAGCGATGGAGTCAATATCTCCAGCCAGGCGCTCAGAAAATAACAAAGACCGCCATCTAGGTTTCTTGAATATTAAAAACATCTCAAAGTAATTAATAACACAGCAAGTTAAAAACAACTAAAAAATGTTTATATTAACGGTGATTGGGACACCTGTCATTAATTGGCATACCTTTCGGCGCGCGATTTTATTTCACGGTTTTCTCTCAACGTAATAAGCGGCTTCATTGATCCTAACCAGTGCTGTACTATAGATCGATACGAAAACATTCACCTGTCAACTTTGAAAAAGTTGACCCCTTGTGTACCAAGCATTATGGCATTATGCCTTTGAATTTCGCGCCATTTCACCTTATGTTTAACGCGGGCGCCATATAAACGGAAATTGACTCCTCTGACTTCCTACATCTTCTAAGCTCCTTTTAGCTTTGCAAGCGGAAGTTTGAACTTCTGTTATAATCTTGTATTTCTTCTGCTATAAACATTATAACTCAACTGTCACTCGCCATGGCCATACAAACTGGATCAAAACTGAAGGTGCTTCTGTTTGCTAGTGTGTAGACCTGTGTATATCTTTAGCATAGCGGACCTATTTCATGGAGACATGAATAAAGTTTCGCTAGTTTTATTCGTTTTCGGCTTGTTTCTGTAATCCTCTGTGTTGATTCTCCGCTAATATTGAAGCTACAAGTATTGTTTCATGAATAACAAATTAAATTCCTTGTCGTTAGGTAATCTTTGATGATCTCTCACTTTTAATACACATTTATGCATTCTGGAAACACATGTACATTATACCACCATGGAGTAATGTCAGGTGCATAATAACAACTTGCTTTGTAATTTTTCTTTGTTACACGAGCCTCAAGGCTACACCGCCGTGCAATAAGCTCATTCAGTTGAGAAAGAAGAATGTTTTCTTTTATGTTACTGCTAAAAACATTATTTATTAAATTAACTTCTTTTATAATAGCGACTAAAATTAGACTTCGTAATTCAGTTTCCAAACAGTTAACAAACTTTAAAGTTACCAAGAACAACTATAACCAACATTGTCAGAAATAACTGTGCAATTATTCAGCAAAATTTAGTCACTTTGTATATACTAATATATGTTACAAACCAGTGATTTAAAGACTGCTTGTCTTGTTATTTTGTTGTCTTATTTTTTAATTTGAATGACAAAAAAATAATAACTAAACTACTGGCGATCTTTTCTCTTAGTGTCAGATGGGTGTTTTATCCCTGAACACGAACACGTAAGGGCGGTATGGACGAAAGGGGTTGGGGTGAGACGAGTTTTTCTTCTCGCGAGGACCATGTCTCGTCCCAGTCCCTTCTAGTCTGACATGTCTCGCCTCATAATCCCCGCCTTGCAATCCCCGCCTCACAATCACCGCCTCATAATCCCCGCCTCACAATCCCCGCCTCATAATCCCCGCCTCAAAATTCCCGCCTCATAATCCCCGCCTCAAAACACCCGCCTCATTTCGAGAGGAAAACAGACTGCCAGTATACGTAGTCTAAACGATAAATTATCGACAGACATTTCTCGGGTTTCAAGCTGTCTAGGAAATATAAAAACACACGAAACAAACATGAGAAATAAGGATTATCGTTCAAAATTAAATGTCTTAGCAAGCGTGTTATACAAGAATAGAACTCGTACGGCAATGAATGTTTTTGATATTTCGCTTTACTCATCTTGCCTAGTTTCCATTGCGTTAAACTTTTCACAGCCTTGACAACGGCAACTCGTTTCACTAGAATTCAAGAAACAACCCGCTTCTAACATTTCCATATTCATGTGTATTAGTCCACGGGTAAGAAAAAGAGAAATGAATCAAAAGAGAATTGCTGAAGTCTAGTTCCTTACAACAGGTTTTGTTCTGTGCTATTCAAATTGGGTTATTTAGTAAAGAAATGTTGCTGTCCACTTTGCATTATCCAGTTGTGTTAAATCAGTTATAACAAGGCAACATTGATCATAATATTTTTAATATAAGCACTGTGTTTTAATCAGTATGGTATTTCTTTGCAATTATATGAAGCTTCAATTGTTGAAAGAAAGGCTTGTTGAAAGTCCTTTAACATACTAACTTCGACAAAAATTTGAAATCGAAGTGCAAACAATTCAACAAGAACGACGATGAGTGAATTCTTTCTACCTACCTTGGATATTCGTAAAGTAAATCAGCGCAGATGGCGTCTTAAAATATATGGTCGGGTTTTTTGCAGATGGAATATGTGTAAAATATGAATTCTTATTGATCTCGATCGGTCGTTGTTGACATTCGAGACTGGGTTATTGATTGCATTGAAGTAGTCGTTTCCTATTTGTTGTTTATGACAAGACAATCACTTGAATATTTTTTTATAAGAGCCGATTGGTAATTATTTGCCTTATTTTTTCTTTGTCGCGTCTTGCTTCTTTTCTTTCTGATACCAGGTGATGTCATTTTGATTCCTGACTGATCGAAACCACGTGCCCAATTAATAGGATGTTTATCAAGTCACATTTCGTTTGTTTTGCTAGCATTATAAGGCCATCCCCCCTTTTTTTTCGTTTATTGTCGAATGCGTTTTCTGATTTTGGGTCGGTCGGTCGGAAAAGGAAAAAAAAAACAAAAATAAAATTGGAAAAGGAGTCTGGAGCTACGAGGCCCGGTACCTCAGCATAATATCCGTGGAGCCTGGAAACAACAAGGCGTGGTTAAAAAGTCAACATCGCGGCAATGGAGGAAGGAAAAAGTCGACGTCGTTGTTAAAATCAAACGAGAACAGGGCAAAACTAAAAATCTGTAAGGCAAAATATTGCTTATATTTCAGAATAAAGTGACAACTGTTTGAAATAATGTGTCATTGCCTTCATTGCCTTCTGTGTACCTTTTTTTTTTTTTGAAAACGCGAAAATCTGGGTCGGTCGGACGACGCTAAACAGAGATAAAAAAGGGGATGGCCTTATTATATTTCGTTTCTCAGAGCCTAATTAAAGTGGTCCTGGGTAGCGTTTACAAGGCAGATATGGTTACCACAGGGCCAGGGTAACCCTATCTGCTTCGTAAACACGCGTCCATGAAAAAAGAGGAAATGTGGGAGTGCTAAGGTACCTCTTTTGCTAGGCTAACACTAGCGCTAGGGTAACCTTGACTCCTTGGAAACATGGCCTAAAATAATAACACATCTAGAGTGAGGAAGGACCAGTGCATGCAAATAACCTGAGGACGATTCACGGCGATTTCAACGTGTGTGTAGGGAGAGGCCAAAAATTGTAAAATTTCGCATTCTCGCGAAGCGAAATCTGAGCATCCGAATCCGTTACAATGACCGTTTTTCACGGATTTCTGTCTTTATTTTGAATATTTCTACCATCCCTCGGGGGATCTCTCAGTTAGTCACCTAGGCCTACAAAACTGACAAAAGTAAAGCAAAATTGATTTTCTGACCTGGCCACGATATAATTTCTTTGATTTTTATTGACATTTGCTCTTAATGTTAATAAATATACTGGTCTGCCTTACTTATATCGTGAAAAATTGACAATGATGTTTGACATTAATTGCGCGGAAATGTGATTTTAACCTCACATTTTGTTTCAGTTTTACTTTGGAAAAAAGATCGAATAAGGGCTTTTTGCGACGAAATTTATTGTAATGATGTTTGTCGCTACTGTCGATAAAATATTTGATTACAGAATTGTTTATAGTTTTGCCGTCAAATTCATCCCAAATAAAAGAAAAATAACTGTCTAGGATTTTAATTGAGCTTAGAAATTTAAGTTATTTATAAAAGTTAGGGATCATTGTTTTTCTTCTTACTATTACTTGTTGAGGTTTAGACACAGCGCTTTACAAAGGAAGACAAAAATTTATCAGCATACGGCAATACACACGACGACATATCATACAGTCTTGGCTAATCTTGGCTAATTTAACAAACGATGAAAAGTAAAAGAAAAAACAATGTAAATAAATTGAAGAGAACTTTTTTCTCGATCACTTTGAGCGTCAAAAGGTAGAGGTGCTGTTTCGTGATCGCCATTATCATTGTCAAGCAAACGAATAAACGTTCCCTTATCTCCGAACTTTACCTCTAATGTTAGAGATGAGAACTAGTGATGAGATGGTGGTGATGAGAACTAGTGATCAGTGAAAACCAGGTTGTAACTACGAGATTTTTTTATTAGAGATACATCAATAATGCTACGAATTAATTGCGCATCGAGAAAAAAGTTTTCTGTTCCAAGGGAGATGAACAAGTAAAAATTTAGTGCGCGTCTGCTACTCATACCAGTCAGCGGAAGCCTGACACTGACCAAAAGTGATCAGATCCATGCAGATCCATACAATTTCCTCATGTTCTTCCCTATTGAGCAAAATCTCCTGGGAAGTTTAGGGACCTTTTCCGATATCAATCATAGCTAATCATTGAAATATTGATCGAGTCGCCGACGTGAAAAAAACATCTGTTCTAAAATAGTATTTTGACAATGGCCTTGGTGGTTATTTGCTTCCTCTCAATCAAGTGCAATGTAATCCCATCGCCCAGTCTATGGCGCATTTCCTATTTCAAGCAGTATACATGATTTAATTGTATCAAATTACAGTGTGAGTCAAAGGTGTCTTGACAGGCGCGGGAAAACACAACTTTCAAGATGACGTATTTCCCAAATAAAGCACCTATCATACTCAACGTGGTTTCGATTAAATAGGAGAGAGGTCCCGTTAAGTTTGATAGGTGCTTTATTAGGGAAACACGTCCTCTTAAAAAGTTGTGTTGTGTTTTGCGGGAAGCTCGGTACAACAGCTTGACGCTGAGGATGGTGCTCAGAGAGAGAGTGTCCCTCAGCCATCTGATTAAAATTTGGCGTTGCTCTGATGACAGGAGTGTGGAGTCTGGGAACGGTGGTGTCAGCTCGACTAGGATTCCTTCAACTCGGTAAAACTCAGCTTCAGTTAGTATCTCCTTACGAACCACTTTGTCTTCAGGTACAACAAGCTGGCCTGTGCGCCGGTTATTCAGAATATACCGGAAATATCGCCATCGCGATCAATAAAGTAGCATCCGTCTTCAGCAGGCTTTGTGTCAAATCTTCCCGAAAACATGGCGTGTAACATGAACCCTGGTTGAAAACAAAACATGCCGGTAAGCCAATTGATCCTGTCGTCGATGTATCTAGACTTCTTACCTACATGTACGTACTAAAACATACATGTAATTGTTAACGCAAAAACACACGTACCTAGGTCGCTCTTCAAGGTTTCCAAACTGGTTGAAAACAGTTGGCCACCGACATTGAGTTTCAAGGTTTTTGAGAAGTGGACGTGTTCCAGTTTCTTTGCGACCTCGTCAAATGCTTCTCTTTGCTGGCGCAAGTTGTTTGTCTCACGCTTGAGAATGTCGAAGACCCCTTTGATGTGGTTTTGCATTTCGTCAAGGGCTTCATCATACTGCGATGGTACTTCTTGCTTTGATTCCTTTGAACTGCGAGATGTTGATGACATGTTCTTTTAGGTAAAGAAACTCTTTGAAACAGTTATGATATACTTGTACTGGTAACAGAAGTGAATGGACAGCGCCGACCCGAACACAAAATGCTTAGTTCAATTAGGTTAAATTTTTTGCTTGCTTGTTTGTTGTTGTTGCTCTTCTTTTTAAATGCTTGTTTTTATATAATCTCCAGCATGGTTGTAATTTTTAATGTAAATGTTTTTTTTTAAAGTACAATTTTATGAATAGCTCTATTTTATATGTAAATGCTGATCGCCAGTTAATACCAGTGATCCAGTGATCACTGATTGGCCTTTCAGGTTAACTAAAGTCTTTTATTTTATTTATTTTATTACATGTGAGGTTCGGTTCTGATCCTTCATTGGTTGACTTTTGTTTGTCTGATGTACCTCTATTGGCTTTGCCAATCAAGCATGGCAGTACTTCGTACCTCTTGATTCTTGGAAAGCCATTTCAAATTCGTGGAAAGTCGATAATGATCACGAAAAATGCGTGATACGCCCTTTGGTTTTGGTCTTTTGATTTTCACTGAATTGCGCGATTTAAATTCCGGTGAGGGACCAAGTAGGTACATGAATTTATATGTTTTTGAACTACCTTGTTCGGTCCGTATTGGGGAAATATGGACAGAGGGGCAGACGAGGTCCAAAAACCATCAGCGAACAAAGAACTCGACCCTCCAATATTTCCCAATACGGACCATTCAAGCAAGTTGAAAAAAGTTTTTGTATTATGAAGGTGCTTTAAAAACCCTGCTGATAAATTCATGCGTCGCCGCGATCCCTTCACGGTACAACGCGCGTCGGCGCAAATTTCAACATTTGTTTACGTTTTCAGTCGCTTTCTTGAAAGTTTTGACCAAAAGTCCTCCAAATGAAATAAAAATAACATAAATAAAGCTTTCTACTTAAGAACGTCTACCTAAGAGACCGGGGCATGCAGATATGGAGATGGGGGTTGGCCGAATCCACACATGAAGTATTTATGCTAATAGGCCAAATTACGTTTCAGGTTCATTGACGTTCTGGATATCAGCCCCATAAGGGTCCTGTTTCTTATTCAACGATTACAAGAACATTATGGTCCCAAGTAATGCATGTGGCGCTCTATAAATTGAAACATGAAAAGAGTACAACATCCCAATCGCCCTTTGCGTTAAGAAAAAAAAAAAAGAAAAGCCTGTGGTGGAGGCAGCCTTATCAATAGAACAGTAATTATTTTCAGCACACTGTAGGATTTAGATACTTGAACTCGCGACAGTTTTCGAAAATTCATTTTGTCTGACGTATGCTGAATATATTCGTTTTCACTGCTCAAATATATTCATTTTCTTTCATCTCTTTCCTCCCTTTAACTTGAGAGTTGTCGGCACTACAGTAGTACTTTCATGTTACATAAAAAATTGTAGCTCTTTCCTTCGCTAATTAGGAAATCAGCCGACCTTCCAAGTCTGCCCCGGTTGCTGAGGCAGACGCTTATAAGAACAGGCTCTTTTCTGTAGTTCGTATAGTCGTCTGGACGAGGCTAGTTCTGAACAACCTGAACAGAAGTCATCTTCAGAGCCAAGTGAAAAGCGCTTGTCATCCCATGGTGTTGTAAACCTGGTCCGTTGAAGCTGATTTGTAAGTTCAGTAGCCAGCGAGCAGGCTCTTGTTTGGGGAGCACACGCGCACGTGGCGAAGCCGTGGGAAAAGTGAGGCTCACTTTCTTGGCGCTTCCGCGCCAGCCTCCTACCGGCCGGATTGCTTCGCTCGCGCGTATGACTCGATGGTGAGCGTGGTGGCAGGCTATAAGTTTAACCGTGAACAAACATTTAGCGAATTCAAAGTCGTCTTACCAAATTTCAAAGACACTGACCGAGCTAGCATGCTGACGGAAAATCACTCGATTATTTAAACTGAATACAAGCAGGAATCTCACTGTCGAATACCACCTGGCTTCAATGCATCCAACTGGGACACACCGCTCGTTTCTGTGCCATAGTAAAGGTAAGGGCAAGGGCGGTCGGGGACACTGGTGCAACGTGTCAGAACTCATCACACAGTGACAGAACATGTCGATGCAAAGGGAAAAATGAAACAGACAAAATCAATTCAAGCAGGCTTCTGACACTTCGGATGAGATAGTAAAGCATTCATTTTCATTTGAGGCCAACGCCCATGCAGGTGCATGGAAGCCTTACTGGGAAGCAAAATGCTACTGGTGGTTTGTGGTATTCACATCATCAATGACGAGGCCACATTCAGAAATTTGATGACAAGTTCACACGAAAAAAGTGCTACATCGAGTTAACAGATGGGACACGATCTAACAATGTGGCACTCAAGAGGAGAGATGTGGAGATAATCATCATGCATGCCACTGGAATGTATGCCAATGCGACACGAAAGAATGCGTCATAAGTTCCTGCATACTCTCAGAACGTATCATCAGAGCAAAGTGTGCAAGTTGCGACTGAAAGAGGTTCTACAGTGACTTTCAATCCATACGTCGCTGAGTTAGTTTACAAGGACGATACCCGTTTTAACGTCGAGAAGCATTGAAGACTGAATGATCTCAGTACTTTCGACAAGAATGAATCTGATTTTGTTAACTACACTTATGACCTGAAGGCTTGGTATGAAATAGCAGGCCACTGTAGTTCAGGGACATCTTGAAACTAAAAGGTGTAATGAAAGATGTGAGAGTAAGCGATAGTAGTTCTAGTAAACCACGGTATTGTAATGTTTGTATTGAAGGAAAGATGACCCAAAGTAGAAAGATAGGTTATTCGGAATTCCATAAATTTGAAGAACTACAGTAACGTTTCGAGAGTTTTTTTTCACTTTGTTACATGAGACCGTGATATTCCAACTTAATTATTCAGCGATTTAGCAGCTAAGGTACTGGTGCAGTTATACTTTTGAAAATAAGTATGAGAAACTGGAAGGAATCATATTCTCTCAGGAAGGCATTTTCTTAATCGAGTTAGTTTAGCAGGCATTAAGCACGTGTATCATCGCGAGTAGCAGCTGAAGCAGCATACAGTCACTCTTCAGTTTATTTTGATAAAAAACAAACGATTTTCTTTATAACACTGTACAATTTGGGTGATCAGTGCCGTGTACATCACAATTATCGTGAGTAGCACAAACGCTTCACTTTAGGCTTCAAGCTTTGTTCTTTGAACTAAATAACCGACGATTTTGAGGTCTTCTATTTACTTGTGCCGGATGTATAATAAAACGGTCTTGTCAATCAGTGAATTGAACAAATAACATACCGTTCACCCCTTGTGAATTAATCAATTGGGAGTTTAAACTCCATGATTTCCCGATCTCCACAGACTTCTACAAGACCAAGAACTTTGGTCATCGTGTCGTCGTCTCTAAACTTATGCAGAATGTATATCAGTATTTAGTTATAATTGAAATTAAAGTTGTGAACAGGTGACTCGGCTAGACGAGCTCGATAATTTTATCCGCTGATTATTTACGCCAAAAAAAATATACTGACCAGAGACTGGTTTAAAAATTAGTGCATCGATCCGATTTCTGGGCCGGAAAAACAATATCCTTATAAAAAAAGAGTTTACTTCCCGATTTTATGGAAAATACGCCACGTGTAAAAACAGTCAGTTTGTCTTTATAATTAAAAGAAAATTATACGGTGGCTTTAAGATACCAATTTTATTTTTCGTGTTAAAATCAATACTCGCTGTGCTCGTTCGAAAATAAAATTCATATCTATGCGCCGCCTTGTAATATTCTCCATATATTGCACTACGTTTAGCATCGAACTTTGTTCCAACTTGATCTAGTGTTTGTCCAGTGTTATTACGGCGTGTAGTCATGCTTGAAGCTTGACACAATGGTGATAAGTTCAAGCTCAGGAGTATTTCACAAAATGTCTTATTAAAATGTCTTTTTTTTTAAACAAAACTGAAAAATAAAAGGTTTTTATATTTGCCTGCTGTCGCATTTCGGTGGAGACAAAATAATATATACATCACAAAAGAAGAAATTAACCGAGAACTTGCATAATTATTCACTGATTATTCAACGGAAATACAGTTTGCAGGCGTTATAGTCCGAAACTTATTGCTCTTTATCATAAGTCTTCAGAATCTTGTTCAAAACTGTGCATATTTGCTTCCATTTTTCCACTACTCTTTGTGGGGAAGTTTGGTAATGAAGGAAAATTCGGACCTTGTGAACATCACATCTCACGGGCTTCTATCCGAACATCATTTATGTCATATGGCGAAGCCGACAGAGGCAGTACTAATTAACTGCGTTGCCAGCAAAATTCAATTTTTGCAAGAGCTAGAAAACATTTTATATACTCACTGTATTTCACGCAGTGGCTTCACGTCCACGCGATGTATTTCCGGGCTTGCTTTTGGTAGTTGTTCGTAAATGTTCTTTTGTTTGTCTGCTTCAGTTGTGCGTCAAAAACTAGGACACTCTGGTGGAGTGGGCGTATTATTCACAGCAGGTTAAAAAGACTATTATGAATCAGCCAGCTGCACTGTTAGGTTGGTGGTCTCGGTAGGGGGGCCTTACAATTCTCCTGTAGTGTATGACTGTGTAGATTTCGTTATTGCCAGTGCTGATTCGATCGATTTCTTTGTCTCAAAACTCATCAAATCATTTTTAAATAATGCCCAACTCTGTCCTCTTTCTCTACTGTACGGCCTTTGAGTGCTATATAAGTCATGTTTAATGTGTGCCAACCATTTCAACCCTGACCAGTTGTTACGTGTGTGGATCGATGTAGGGAAGGAACTAGTAGGGTCCCGATTCCCAGAGAGAACGCAAGACTGTGGGAACAACAAGAAATTGGTAAGGTTGACTTCTCGGGGTACTTACACTTTAAAGTTCTAAAATATTCGCGGACGAACTAGTCTTAGTGAAATTACACAATATAAATTTATTTGTTATTTAAAGAACGCAATTATATTTGCTGAAACGTTGTTAGAATGCTCTCACATGTCACGGTTGAGTGATTACCAGCGCATCTAGACAATTCAACTGGAAAGGTTTGGGAGTTTGTTGACAAACGAAGCTTAGACAGTTTTCCTTACATCGAATTCGGCAAACCGTGCGAGTTTTTAATTTAATAAGCGCGCGCCGTTTGATCATGAATCTATGGAGAAGGTAACCAAAATTTAGTGAGCTCAGAATATACAATCGATATTGCGAAGAAAATTTGTTAATCGGATTTCATTACAGAGATTTAAAGGAATAATTTTTTTTCAATATGTCGTGCAGCTAGCCTTTAATACCCAGGTTTATTGTCGTCATGGAAACTAAGCAGCTGCAGAGCACAAAATAAGCCGTACGGAGACCATAATTTCTTTCTAGCTAAATCGGGAAAAGGGTGACCGAAACGAGGGCCTCTGGATCCCAGGGGGATTGGGGAACGAGGGAACATCGATCGTTACGTTCAATTGGGGAACATAGGAACATTAAAAAGTAGTGAACTAGTTTATAATTCTCGAAAAAGGCGACGATCTGTTGTTACAATTTACTTCAGTACATACATTTGTGTTACATTTTCAGTCTAATTTATTCTTCCAGTTATTTCTGAAATGTTCACGATAGAGCATGAGATACAATCTTCTCACACAGAACGCACCGACGTTAAGCCAAGGACGGACTGCATGATACTTTTAAAACGTTGGTTTGTTACAGAGAGGTGCGAGACAAAAAGAATGTTGACCTGCAAAGGCTCTAAAAGGCTGAGGTTTATTATCATTCTCGGGTAACAATACAAAGCCGAATCAACTTAGTGAGAACTTAAGTGGCAACTGAAGATTGCTCAAAGCGCCAAGAAATCAGTCTAGAGCTGGCATATTTTTATGTTAATTTAACTTATTAAAGGAAGGGGAAGAATGATCATCGCAGTAAATTTTCCAATTTAAGCAACTGGAAAGAAGAAGCCTTCTTCTTTCCAGTTGCTTAAATTGGAAAATTTACTGCGATGATCATTCTTCACTTTCATCTACAACCGCAGTTCAAATATGAATTATTTCATATATACTTCACATCATTTCACTCCTCACGGGAAGATATGAACT
>Ga0126338_10000916_pt1 | contig 17730 bp, 17 predicted proteins | sample OrbCmetagenome_2_FD_92529 | JGI IMG/M metagenome (GOLD analysis project Ga0126338, IMG submission 92529) | Coral microbial communities from Petempiche,Puerto Morelos, Mexico - Orbicella C C metagenome | ecosystem: Host-associated > Invertebrates > Cnidaria > Coral | place: Petempiche,Puerto... | reverse complement strand
TGAAGGAAACATGCAAAAATCAAGTTGACACTTACACATAACTTGTAAAAAAGGTCGCACGAGTTTAATTTCGAACAGAAAAAAGAGTCCGAAAATAAAACCGTCCGAAATTTTTAAGCGTCCGAAATATTTACAAAAAGTAGTTCCTAAGATCTTTATTCATTTATGGTGCGAGCTCTAGTCGAGACACTGCTTGAGAAACCTATCGGCTTGATACAATTTGTGATATTTTTTTCGTCAGTATATCTGTAAAACCTTGAGGGTGCAGTAAAACGATCATTTTCACAGATGTTGTTTCAGCCTCATTCGTGTTTCAGTTATGTACGTCTAAATTTACTTTAGTTATGTTTCAGCAGAGTGTCCGAATTTTTTCTCCGAAATTTGTCCGAAATGCGATAAAAAGTGTCCGAAAATTAAACGTTCGAAATTTTTAGCAAGTAATGTAACACACTTTTTTCTCTGCGGGATGGAGGTTAAACTGTACCTCAATTGAACTCAGAAGTAATATTATAAGTTAAATCAATAAAAAATTAATTTAATCATCAACATAGTCATCATTAGCATCATCAACTTTACCATTTAGGCAGTATCTTCCAGCTAGGCAAGGAGTACAGTCACTGAGTATGCCATAGCCACCAGTGTAATTCTTCATGGTGTTAGCAGGGCATGGGATAGGCAGCAGTGTACCATTAGGACAATAATATCCTTCGGCGCATGGAGCGGCCTCAACAGGAAACCAATAACCGGATGGGTTTGGGTCGGGACTGCCAGACTTGCAGTAATAGCCACCGTCACAAGGTGCCACCACCTGGCCGATGCGGCAGTAAAAACCCGTAATACAAGGCAGACACTGAGAAGCGTTTGCTAAGCCAGTCATGTTGTCATGTGTGAAGGTCCCATTAGGACAGGTAAGAGGTACAGTGGTACCGGCTGGACAGTAGTGCCTTGGGGGACACTTCTCTAGAATGGAGGTCTTGATCGGACAGTAATAGCCTGCAGGGCAAAGGTCGCATTCTGGCTGACCTTTATTGTGCTGATTAGAACCTGTCAAAAGTAAATTAAAGATCTTTACCTGGATTACCTGGAAATTTATTACATAAAGGTAATTATCTTTGCTCGGTACAGTACAATGAAACTGAAGTGATTTATACCGTGTTACAAACGTTACGTCCGTTACGTTATGTTACGTGCTTTAGTAACGCAAATGTCCCGAAGTTTAATTCTCCTGAGCTTTACGCTGTATTTTTAAAATTGCGGAAACTTTAAAAATGCCGGAGAACAAGGCTGCACCATTGCTGACCCAGCAGGGCAATAGGCCATTACGTTTATACGCTCTGATTTATACAGTAACTTAGAAATGTATTGTTCCATTTTCACTTGACTTCTCCATAATTAAATTTGATTAACATGTACACTGTATGAATAGAAAGACCGTAAACACCGTATTTTCCATATCTCCTGACATTTGTTATCAATTCCCGATAACTCGAATCTTTTTCAATTTCCCTTGAAGGTTCGAGTTATCGGGAGTTGACTGTAGTTCCAAAAGGTTGTATAAAATCGAGTGTGAAAATTCAGTCTAGCGAAATATAGTTTAAACTGAAACAATCAAATTTAAAATTATTCTCATCACGTAAATAAGCCGTCAACAAACCTGCATCACATTCCATTGGTTCTGCAGTTTGTCCCGGACAGAAATGGCCAACAGGGCACAAAAATCCTGTGGGTTTGGACACGTTAGCTCTTGACCCCTGGGGGCAATAAAAGCCGGGTGCGCATGGTCCGGTGGGATATGAGTTATTATAGCCTTCACAGTAAAAACCGGGGGAGCAGTCAAGGCAGTCATCCACAGACCGTGCTCCAGTGCTGTTTCGGAATGTGCCCGGGGGGCACGGGGCAGGTGCCCGGGTGCCTTGGATACAAAAGTGACCAGTAGGGCAGAGGCCATTTCTTGGGTACTCTGGAATTGACGTGGGTGTAGAGGTACTAGCTTTGCCTTCACAGAACCAACCTGCCGTACATGGGCCTTTAGGAGCAGTCTGTGCATAGTCCTGAGGTTGGAAAAGATCGGTAACAAGAGCATCAAAAACTGGATCATTGAATAACGCAGTTCAAGAGTTTTCATTGACTTAGCCATCATGGTATATGAGCCATTATAGCATGCTCTTAAAATATGGTGAGCGTACACGTAATTTGTGGAGGCGTTTTTATTATTTTATTTTAGTTTTCTATGCTTTGGGGCGATTTTAATGAAACAGTTATTCCACTTGCGCTTGTTGGATATGAGATGTTTACAGCCAATGAGGTGCGTAGCATCTCACATTCAACGTGCGCTCGTGGAATAATTATTAAGTATCCCATGCTAGTTATTAATTCCCCAGTTCTCTTTGAGTTTCGACTGTGCGTATGGAGAAATACTCGTGTCCTTGTGTTCTCGTGTTCAAGGTTAAGGATACCAGCATACTGTTCCAAGACAAATTCCATTTCCCAAAAGGATTTCTTCTCATCTTCTCTGGAATATCACCTACCGAGCTGTTTGGAAGCTAGAGACACATCTAAGTTAAGGACACTAGCATACTGTTCTAAGAAAAAATTCCATTAACCATTAAATACTCATCTCCTCTGGAAGCTAGAGGGAACAAGGTGTGGAACGGAGACAGTCTATCAATCCTAGCGCCTCAGACAAGTTCAGCATTACCTGACAGAATACCCCTGAAGGGCAGTCAGTGCACATATCAATAGAAGAGAGTCCACTACGATTGCCATAGGTTCCTGCAGGACACGCCTCCAGTGTTCCATTGGGACAATAATAGCCAGCCATACAGGGTTGGACTGATGACATGTTCTGGTATGGACACATGTTGCCAGGACCACATGAGATACACTCTCCTTGTCCCAAATTGGGTTGATAGGTACCAGGAAGACAGCTTAGCTCCGTATGGGTACCTAAGTAACGCAATAAAGATTTATTCAAATGAAAAGGAGTGGTTTATTTTTACTATAAACACTTTCACAAAGTCGATCAGGATTCTTGCAAAAATATAGGCAAAATAACACTTAAAGCGTGTTCTCCTATTTCTCTGAAAAGCAGTCTGAAAATAAAAACCAAGCAGAACTTTGGTTATTTACTTACCAGCCGGGCAGTGAAAGCCACGAGGACAGATGTAACCCATGGATGGGTGGGTAGGCTTTGGCTGGCTAGACCCCCCAGTGCATACATATCCAGCATCACATGGAGGAGCAGTGCCGTTCAGTGTTCCCGAGCCATTACAATACCTTCCTACAGGGCATGGGTGACACTGCGTTCTGTTGGAAATGCCACCCTCATTATGAAAGGTACCAGACGGGCAGGGTTCAGGATCGGTACCATTAGGGCAAAAATGTCCAGGAGGGCAGGCATCATTCAGGTATGGGAATGGGAAGTTCACATGGTCTGGGTAGTTCACGGCCAGAAGGTCTTTTTCTGGCGCAGGAGACTTTGATTGCTCCGTGCAGTAGTGGCCGCCATAACAGTCGCCGGATGGCCGAGTCAAGCCGTCTCTGCCACAGAACTTTCCTCGTGGACAATCCGTGCAGTTTCCAATTGCCATCAAACCTAATCTGTCATTGTAAGTACCTGGAATAGGAGAGAAAGCCGCTGAAGAGTCACACCTAATAGAGTCCGAGCCGGTTAATCAAGTTAATCCAGTTAATCAAGTTAACAAACAGGGCCTGTAAAAACTGACCTTAACAACCGCTTTGAAGTCATGTGTAGGTTGTTTTATCACTTAATTTTCTATTTATCACTGGCACAAACGCTTGTCGTTGGTAGTGTCCCAATGAACACTGCAGTAGCAGCCACGAAGGGAAAGGGGAAGCTCTTTTAAAGACACTTAAAAGACAGCAGCTAAGCTGACAGCACCTAAGCACAGAGCTTTCCTAAACTGATGAAAAGTAGCTTAGCATTACATTTTAAAATACAATGTTGCCAGCTTGGTGTCTTCATTTACTGTATTACCAGCTAGAAGAGGTTTGATGGGTCACCTGAAGGTAACTTCCCTCCAATCGAGTTATTCTCACGAACTTACTTTAAATGCTCATTGATCGCTTCAAAGGATCAAAGACCCCAAAAGGCTAGCTGTTCGTGTTAGAATAGGAAGACTACTTACGTTCTCGGCAAGGGAAGTCACGATAATCGCCAGTGCCACTGGGGCAATAATGACCAGGCGGACATAATGTTGCATTAACAACAGCCGCATTGGTAGCATCACAATAATAGCCTTCCGGACAAGTCTTACAAGAGCTTTTGCCAGGCTCATTTTGGAAGGTACCATTTTCACATCTGACTGGCTGCGGTGTTCCAACTTTGCAGAAGTGACCTGCTGTACAGAGGTACTCTCCAGGTGTGGCTGTGCTTTGTCCACCAGGACAGTAATAATTAGCAGCGCATTCCTTTGTTGGTGCAAAATTTCCCGTACCAGCACAGAAGCTCCCAGCTGTACAATCCCTACAATCCGCAAGTTCCGTGTTCTTTATTGTGTTAGAGAATTTTCCCTGGGGGCAAGGAACTGGAATTCCCGTTCCTGATGGACAATAATGACCGATTGGACAATCAAACTGATCTGGCACAGTTGAACTGTCATTGCAGTAATATCCAGCGGTACAATTCCCTACGGGTTCAGCTAACGCCGCGTGTGGACAGTACTGACCAAGTTTACAAGGAAGAGGATGAGACGAGCCCCTGGGACAATAATAACCAGCTGGACATATGTCACCTGCAAGAAAATTAGAAAACGTGATTAATAAGCTCCCTTGGGTTAGCACTACACACTTTGAGAATAATGAATTAAAATACAAAATAATTTTCTGTACTTAGGGTGCAATGAAACATTTAAAAAAGTGGAATATTTTGATCGGCTCAACCGAACTTCATCAGCCACAAAAATGTGAATGCTGAGAAGGGTTATATTATGTTCATTAGGTTCTTGAGGGGGCTAAAATAGTGTCACATTTTAGCTAATGCGAAGCCACTGTCTCTATTCAAAGAGGACTTTCGTAGCAGGATCTCAATTGCCTGTCTTATGCGACGTTTGAACGTGCTGCTTTCTGTGGCAAGAAATTTTGTTTCGCTGCAATCCACTGAATGTTCCGTAAGCTGGCAATGTTCACCAACAGCTGATTAATTCCTAAAAAGATGTTCCTTTAGTTTCTAATAAACTAGAAGTTTCGCCAGCATGAAACATTTTTATTGCGGTCCGAGTACGGAAAATTATTTTCAATTTTAATTATGATTCAAAAGCAGGAAGACAATAATTTTGACTGAGCATTTTTGTTCCACCTGTTGTTTTGTTCCATGCTGGGCACACACATTCGAACACTGTGTAACAACTGTCAGCGGGGCTTGTTGCATTATCGTAATTGGCCACACCAATGTCTCCAGGACGCTTGGACCACGATCCACCAGAGCAGAAAAAACCTTCATCGCAATAGTCATTAGGCCACACTCGTGCATAACCCTCGCAGTACTTCCCAGGATCACATAGCTTACAGGCAGCCTCAGAGGTTTGGTCAGTGACATTGTTGTAAGTTCCTGGTCTGCATGGATACTGGGTGGCAAATTCCGTACCATTCGGACAAAAATGTCCATTAGGACAGGACGCTGGGGTGACTGTAGTCCCATCACAGTATTTACCTGGAGACAAAGATATATCACATGTTGATAACTTATCGTGAACAAAAACATCACCGCGACGTCATGTGGAAGAATTCTAAAATATGAACTGATACGGTTGCGACAAAGACGGCTGTAAGTATAGGTAATGGTATAAATGTGAGTGCGATTATCTCAGGATTTTAACGACGTCTGCTATTTAAAAATATTCTTGAACTTGCACGAGCCTTTAAACGAGTGCAAAGTCAACTAATAGGAGTGAAGTAAATTCTTAATTGTTTGAGCTTACATATGATTACTCATTTACCTGTAGACCTGTTTATTTGCCCCTGTTAACTCTCTAGTTATTTTAGACAGCCAGGCCCATAACTCTATTAATATATAACTTTGTCAAATATGTCTGAGACCAAGGGAATAAAGCTTTTTGTTGTTGTTGTTGATGTTTACTACATGACTGAAAAAATTACAAACGTCCTCACATCAATTAGCATTAAGTGTATATTATGATAGAGCGGTTTTCATTTGAGTGTCAAAACGAGATTGGTTTTGCATCAACTACGCCACGGGATTTGCTTAAAAAACTCGCGCCACTTTTTCATCCAATCAGAAGTAAAACCAAAATAGACCGCGACTCACTCGCACGCGTTTTCCCGCGCTTTACGCCAGCTACATGGAGTTCCTTCGAGCTTTGATTGGTTCATTGTATTGTCTATGTCCTTTGTGATTGGCTAGAGTGATAACTTTGGTTTTAGCTTTACGACTTTCACTAGAAAACCGCTCTAATGGTAGTGATGACAGTTTACCCACCTGCAGGACACACATCACAAGCTGACATTCCTTCTACAGCCGCATAATATCCAGGGTCACATGGATGGGTCGTGCTGCTACCTTCTGGGCACTCGTGCCCTACTGGACACTTGCCTCCTATTCCAGTGAAATGCTGATCAGGGGCACTGACATTCACGCCAGATGTACAGTAAAAACCTGAAATTAAAAACGTTTAATAAACATCAACGTCAACTTTCACACTCCATTTACCCTCTTTCGTGCAATTGTTATTCCTGGAACAACACCCTCTCTGTTTGGGCATAGTTAATGGGGGGAAATGGTTAAGAAGCCCGGTAAACATCAAAGAAGCAAACAAACAGACTAAGATTTATGATAGAAGGTCCTTGACCCTGCAAATCTTTTGTTCTGTGCTCATAGACTATGTATGAATTACATAATTGCAATGCTTCTATCGGTTAGTTGTATGAGTACAAATAACCACCTTTTGCATTTTGCCAGGTTTCTTAACCATTTCCCTCTATTAACTGTGGTTTGGGCTGGTTTGGGCAAGTCACCTTACCTACAATGTTTGACATAATGATTTGACCTACCTCCCTGACATTTGCCAGTGACAGTGTAACGACCAGCCGTCTCACAGTAAAATCCACCAGGACATTGTGTACACTCACTCTCATTGGCCAAACCTGTTCTGTTACCAATAGTGCCCACAGGACAGGGTTGTGTATCATATCCAGTTCCTTTGGGACAGTAAAATCCTGCAGGGCATGGGTCAGGTAAGACAGCTTTGATACACTGGTATCCCGCGGGGCAGTTATAGCAGGAAGAAGCACCTAAAACACAAAGTGAAACCTTAAAAACACAGTGTCAAAATATCGATTTCATTACAAAGTTTCCAAAATTAAAACTTTTAAAAACATGCAACACTGCATGAAAATTTGCCCAATAACTGATGGAGATCAGTCATGTTATTCTGAGTTATTTTGGCCACGTTCAAAATTACCTTTAGATTGTAGGAAACCTGAAAATAAAAGTTTACTAAGATAGAAAAACACCAAAGAGATAATAATAAACCATAAAGGAACAAGGATGGCTAAGGATGGAGAATATTAAAACGGATTACATTACAAACGGCGAACTTGAAAATTTAGGCTAAACTTTTCAAAAATGTGCAAACCGTGACGTAATTCCTTTAAGGAAAATTGATTGTCAGCTACAAAGAATTATCTTGACTTGCCATCAGATTCGTCAAACTAACACAAAAAAAAAATCTGAAAACTCAGCTGGAAGACTTGCATAGTTAGCTTCCACGAAAAGTTTCAAGTTTCAAGAGTGCTGTAGGTCACACATATCAGCAATGGTTACCTGTATGGTTCATGTACGTTCCATTGAAGCATCTTTGCGGTTGTATTGAGCCTTTAACACAGAAGCTGCCCACAGGACAGACGTCACCTGTTACCCCATCCTCTGGATTACTTTTGTTTGCACTACCCCTGCAGAAGTAACCTGCCTTACAATCGCCGCTCACAGCACTCAAGCCCGTTTCACTACAGAACTTGCCAGGGTCACAACCAACACAGTCCTCCACTCTTGTTTTACGCTTGCTAGGCTGGTATGTTCCCTTAGGGCACTGAACGGGGGATGGAATGCCTGTGGGGCAGTAACTGCCATTTGGACATTCTGTGCCATAAGGTTGATTGAGGGGCATTTCTTCGGGTGAACCCCCCCTGCACCAGAACCCTTCCCGGCACTTCTTGGTGGGAACTATGTTCCCTGTTGCATCACAATAGTAGCCTGCTGAACAGGGTAAGCATCCTGATTCATTTTGTAGCCCAGTTTGGTTGTAAAATGTCCCTGTAAAAGAAAGATCAAAACATTAATTGTGAGCTGCACGTTCCCCCAAGGCCAAAGAACAACTCGCTTTCTCTATTAAATGCTCTGAGCTCACTTAAGTCTTGTTAGAAATTTCACGTTTAAAACAGAATAAAACAATTTTTCTACCATTCAATTTTTCCAAGACAACAAAAAGGAGTAATGCTTGCCTCTTACAAGCCTTTAACTATATGTAACTGAAGAGCCTTAAGTGACTCATACAATAACAATATCCTTACCAGCTGGGCATCCGATTCCTTCTGATGAGCCCTCTGGGCAATATTCACCCAATTCGCACTCATTGCCAGTCACTCCATCGGTTGGTGTTGACGTTGAAGCATTCAGTACACAATAGTAACCTATAAAGATGTTATTATTATTATACATCGAGCTTTCCTGCACAATAAAAATGTTTCAATTATGGAATGGATTAAGGACAAGGATTTAAACATTATTAGGCAACAGTGACCTTGCATTAAGTTTTACTGTACCCAAATTCACAATTAGCCAATCACAAGTCAGTACAGTAAATACCAATATCGTACCTTTTTTGGTACGCTTCGACGGCATATCAGACCCGTTTGGTCTCGCTATGGATGCTGTGGCTTGTATTGTCTTCGTATCTTGACCAAACCACGAACCATAGCTCGACCAAACTTGCCTACTAAGCCCCCGAAGCGTACCAAAAAGGTACGACAATAGGTACAAGTATTTTCCTGTTGTTAATAATAATGTGTGTTGAGGGAACAGGTCGTTTAAGAGTATATATAAAAACTTTAAACTTTATGGTTACATATCATTCTAAAATCAATCAGCAACAAACCAAATTATAAACATCTTTATTAAGAGACTAAACCCCTCGACTTAACTAACAAACGGTGACTGACTGTTAAAACATGCGGAGAATATGCTCAACAAGCCGATTTCAGTATCCTTGAAATCTAACTGGGCACCAAAGCTTTGATAAAACAAAGGAAATCACACCGAGATTGAAAAATAAATAAATAATTTATTAGCCAAGCTAGAATTGTAACAACTGTCACATGTTACACTTGTAACCTGTGGTGAGGTAAAAAAAAAAAAAAAACCTCTGGCGAGGTTTGATCTACCCTAACAAGCTTGACATAATCATTTGCCTCTCTGCCATTTAGCAGAGACACGCCCTGTAGCTAAATATGTTCCTTTCAATAAACAAAATAAAGTATCAGATACCTGCTGCACAAGCTCCAGAAGGTTTGGTCAAGCCAGGGGAGCCACAGAACATCTTAGGTGGACAAGGCTTACAGTCTGACGACCTTTCAAGGCCAGTCTCATTACTGTATGTACCAGCAGGACAGGGGAATTCTTTCTCAGTCTTTGTTCCACTGGGACAGTAATTGCCAGCTGTGCACTTAGTTGGAAAGATAACACCAGTAAGATTCGTAGCTGGGTCACAGTAATATCCAGCTAAACAAACACGACACTGGAATTGTCCTTCTTGGTCTTGATATTTCCCTGGAACACAATTCTGAGGTTGTCCACTTCCAGTAGGACAACTACTTCCTCTAGGACATATCACGGTGGCATTATGTTTTGACCCGCTTGGACAGTAATAGCCTTGCATGCATTGGAACAACACCTCTGTTTTCCCAGGCAATGGACAGTAATACCCAGCTGTACAGTTTAGGCAGTCTTGTTCTTTTGATTTGCCTTCATAAGGGGAAAATGTTCCTACGGGGCAAGGAACCTCTATTTCTGTTCCTTCTGGACAATAAAATCCTGCAGTACAGTTCCTAGGATTGGAAATTATGTCACCGCCATCACAATAGTAACCAGCTGTGCAGTTTCCTTCTGGACTGGCAAGCCCCAGCTGACCACAATAGCTACCTCTAGGGCACTGTTTCGGTTCAGAAGAACCTTGAGGGCAAAAGTGACCAAGAGGGCAAATGCCTCCAGTGAAGTTCACCGAGTAGAGAGGGCATGTAAAGTCCAAGGCATTGTTAAAGGTTATATTGACTTCAGGAACAGGTCTCCTCGAGTATGCAGCTTTTTCACAGTACCAGCCCTCATCACACAGTCCATCTGGATTAGTGTTACCATAGCCCTCACAGAACCGCCCTGGTGTACATGGAGTGCAGTCTGAAGGCTCTGTTGCACGGGTCTGATTGTTAAACGTGCCAGGAGGACATTTGAATGGAGTAGTTGTTTCTCTTGTGCAGTAATGTCCCCTGGGACACACTCCTCCACCCTGAGATTCAGTGACAGGGTTGGGTCTGACAGCACGGATCTTGCAGAAATATCCAGGATTGCAGGAACCATTTGGAGCTGCCAATCCTTCATAGTTGCAGTACTTCCCTCCATCACAATCAACACAACCTGAACGGCTTTGCAGTCTCTGGCTTGGTCCATAGGTGCCAACAGGGCATGGCTCTGGTCTATGAGATCCTCTGATGCAAAACGACCCTGCTGGACAAGGGGCACCTGTTACAGTATCATTGGGAGTTGGTACACTTGCACCTTCAATGCAGTAGTACCCTGCATGACATTCCTCAGTTGGCCGTGTAATACCTGACGTACCACAGTAGAATCCTTTGGTGCACTGTGTACATTGGTCCTCTTCCATGAGATTAGTGACATTTCCAAATGTTCCCACGGGGCATGGATACTGCCGGGCCCATTTGGTCCCATTGGGGCAGTAATATCCAGCAGGACAGTTTGATGGAGCGATTACCCCACAAGAGACATTCCCTTCACATGACATGTTTTGTCTTGCCTCATTAGGATCACAATAACTTCCAGCAGGACAGATATAACAAAAACCTTTCCTGGCATACGGCTGGTATGTCCCAGCAGGACATGGATTGTGAAGTCCGCTACCCTCGGGGCAGAAGTGACCAGGCTGGCATTCCTTGTCTGGTGGGCTTGCCTGTGTCTCCCCAGCAGGACAGTAAAATCCTTCAGAACAATTTCCAGCAGGAAAGTCCAGTCCATAAGTTGGGCAGAACTTACCAGCAATGCAAGGTTTGCAGTTGTTCCTGAACTGGTTGTATTCAGTGTCAGCATAAGTACCTGGAGGGCATGGGGTTGGATAGGAACTTTTAGTAGGGCAATAATTACCCTTTGGACATCGATCACCATTAGTTTGATTGACAGGATGACTATAGATTGTGCTTCCATTGCAAAAGTAGCCTGCTGCACAAACCCCAGATTCCATGTCCAATTTATCTTCTTCACAGTAGTAGCCCGGTGTGCATGGTAATGGTTCATGGGATCCTGCTGGGCAGAAGCTGCCTTTCTTACAAAACCCACCAATTTCACCAATCAGGGGACAGACAGCAGAACCATTTGCTATATCGCTGATGTTGAGTGGCATCCTTTCCCAAGACCCACCAGTGCAATACCAGCCACCTGCACACAAGCCTGAGGGCTTAGGCATGCCATTAAACTCACAGTACATTCCAACTGGGCACAATTTGCAATCGTCAAGCTTATCACCCAAGGTGTAGTTCTTATAGCTTCCCTTCGGACATGGAGTAGCTGATGTAGAACCATTGGGGCAAAAGGAACCTTGAGGGCATTCAGTGAAGTTGGTTGAAGCATTTGGACAGAAATAACCAGGAGGACAAACACGGCATTGACTCTGTTTCCACTGGGAGGTGTACGTGCCACCAGGGCAGGTAAATGGGGATGGCGATCCCTCTGGACAGAAGTGACCAGGAGGACAAGGACCCCCAGTGTCTGAGATGTTGTCAGGATTTCGAAACACTGCCCCTTCTATACAATAGTATCCTGCATCACAAGGGCCACTTGGCCAAGTAAGACCATCCTCTTCACAGTACAGTCCACCAGGACACTTCCTGCAATCTCCAAGAGCGTCAGCATGTGTTCTGTTATTGTAGTGGCCAGCAGGGCAAGCTATTGGTGCCCGTGGATCACCCTGTCGGCAATAATGTCCACTAGGACAGATGCCTGCATAGCCTCGGTTGCCTCCAGAAGGCTGCTGTTGGTCAGAACCATTATGGCAGAAAAACCCTGCATCACACTGCCCTGAAGTTGATGTAGCGTTCAGGGAAGCACAGAAGTAGCCAGGGTCACATGGTTTGCATTGCTCCTCTCTGGATAAGAATTCAACTGGGCTATACGTTCCTCTGGGACAGGGTTGCCAGTCATGTCCAGTACCTTCGGGGCAGTACCAACCTATGTACACAGAAAAAACTATCATGTGAGAAGGAAAACATTCACTGATTGGAACAATGACCATGAAGACATGTAAATGGTCCTTACCAGCAGGGCAAGGTTCTGGAGTCACTCTGTTAATGCAGTAATGACCTGCAGGACAGGTGTAACACTCGTCGGCTTGTGTGTGGTTCATGTATGTTCCAGGTGAACAAGGTATTGGTATGGCTGTACCAGAGGGGCAGTGATGCCCAATCCAACAAACATCACCTGAAAAAAAAACCATTATACTTTAGACGTTGGAACCATAATGAGTCGACTCCATCCTGTTAAGTCGCTTCCTTTTAAATGACGCACAGAAGTAAGTCAGATGTATTGGTGCAAGGCATAGACCAAGCTGCATGAGGATAAGGTCAAAGAAGCAGGAAGAAAGTTTCAAAGGGCTGGAATGGAAGAATACAGACGAAATAAATGAAATGATCAGCAACTGAAATCCTGTGGGTCCCCTGGGCAGGAAAACGAACTTTTCATTTTCTTAACACAACAATGTGGGTTTCACCCTGCATTTTCGATGTGACTGTAAAAGCAAAGAAAAATATTTCAGTGATAAACAGTACAATTTTAATTCAATTCACTAGCTATCACTCTCGCCTAAATTCATTTGTACTCATGCCCTGGCACAAGAATATTTGAACTGCTGAGTATTATCAGTCCTAATTAATAGGCCGCTTCATAGTAGCCTTTTATCTCTATGTCAAAATGAGTCTTTGGGCGAAACCATCCATATGAAAACGAGCTCCTCCTTACAAGTTCATTTTCATGCAAATCAAACTCATTTTCATATGAAGGTTTCGCACAAAGACTCGTTTTGAAACAGAGGCACAAGGTAACTCGGAAATGGCCTATTACAGCTAAAAAAACAATTTTGAAACAAACTTTAATTATATACACGAATTACTAACCAGTAACACCATCTGTAGGTTCATTAACAGAGGCATTGAATCGGCAAAAGAAGCCTGCTGAACAGTTGCCAGATGTCTGGTTGAGTCCATCCTTTGCACAGTATTCTCCTGGTTCGCAACCCTTGCACTCAGCCTGAGAGCCAAGCTGTTCAGTGGGTCCATATGTTCCTTTTTTACACGGGATAGTCACGTTTGTGCCTTGTGGACAGTAATAACTGTAGGAGGTAAAATAAACCATTATTCCACCAATAACGCAATGCTGTTTACAAGGATTCAGCCTTTTTTCTTTTACAAAGAACAAGGTGCCCACAAATGACTGCAGGAGAAATTATAAATTATCATTTTCCACCTACGTCTTAATTGTTGGCAAACCCTTCTGGGATACACTATTGCCCGTTTACTGTAAAAGTTTGAGTATTCGAGTATCCTTTTCCATTCTTAAGTAAAGTGTTGATTGATTCCTCTTTGTGATTTCCGGAGGAGCATGGTGAATTGAACTGTCAAGCTGTCCTGAATTTAACACAAGCTTGAAAGTGAAAGGTTGTAAGATATTTACAGAGTAGTAATTTACAACAGTCTCACCCTTTGGGACAAATTATTCCAGTGACACCATCATTAGGAGACATGTTATCAGCTCCACCAATGCAGTAAAAGCCAGCGGAGCAGTCATCTGTCCAGTAGTCATTCCCTTCACCTTGACAGAACTTGCCAGCAGGACAATCAGTACATTCATCAACGCTTCTTCTCTGTGTCTTGTCATTGAACGTTCCTGCAAGAATGCCATTTGAAACACGTAAGGACAAAATATACCACCCTCGATTTACTACTTAGTTCATAAATTTGCATGCTTATATTGGAAATACAAAGTTACTTTTTGTTCGTCAAACTATAGATGTGTCCCATAGGTTGACTCTGGATTGCGGTCCATGCAAAGAGGTATGTCAGAGCTTAGTGATATTCAGTTTTGGTATGCAGGAATACATTAAGCTTGAATCTTACCCGGTGGACACTTGTGCTCCTGGGCAAATTTAGTTCCATTTGGACAATAGTGTCCTGTGACACAAGGCTCTGGGAACTGAACACCATGGGTACAGTGAGTAGCATTGAGAATAGTTCCATCACAGAAATAACCTGCAGGGCAAGTTTTGCATGTCGCCTGCTGGTGTTCATCTTGGTAGGTACCAGAGTCGCAAGCTTCTTGATCAACACTTCCAGTGGGACAACTATGGCCAGGTGTGCAGACATATTCTGTAGGTCGTTTTGTTTTCTGTCCACCCGGGCAGAAGAATCCAGGATCGCACTCCCCAGATGGCTCCTCAAGACCTTTAGCATCACAATAATGCCCAGGCAGGCATGGCTGGCAGCCAGTTATATTTTGGTTGAAGGTAGAATTGGAATAAGTTCCTTCTGGACATTTTTCTGGATCATATGTTCCGACAGGACAAAAGTGGCCTTTCGGACAAATCCCTCCGGTGACATTGTCGGTCGGATCTGAAACTTTGGCCCCCTCAGTACAGAAATAACCAGCATCACATGGACCAGTGACATTAGACAGTTCCGCCACATCACAGAAATGCCCTGAAATAAGTAAGACAAGAATGATGCAAGCGGATAACATTGTTTTAGATGACAATAGGAAATGAAAAATAGGGAGCCAGTGGGTAAAGGGAATGGTCACTTTCTAAGAGTCACTTAAAAGGCATCCGAACACATTGAAGTGTAGTACTTCTAATCTGAGACACTTAGAGACATGTCAGGTCTAAATGTTACTAGTAATTTACGTCTTCATTCTCTAAATCAAGCAAACATTTCTTGTGATTCGCAACGTCATCTTATTATCTCAGCTGATAGTTATGCCACCACGATTAATAACTCATTTATATAATCTGCGTCTGTGTTCAATCAATCTAACAACTTCCCAAATTAAGTTAGTGAACCCAATAAAACAAAGAACTTGATTTGAATGGATTTGTCGTACCTTTCAAGCACGGAATTGGCTCTCGTGACCCGTTAGGGCACAAAAACCCAGGCTGACAGACACCCCCTGTAGTTGTATTGGGGCAGAAACATCCACTCGTATTTGTAGCATTACAGTATCCAAGGACGCCCACATCAACCGGTTTGTCAGACCAGGCCGCTCGTATGCAGTACCAGCCCCCTGCACAATCGCCACTTGGTTGCTCAAGGCCAGCTCTACCGCAAAACTTGCCAGGCAGACATGGAGTACAGCCACTACAATGAAACAACGTTTGAAACGTTTACTATTGAACTTGCTAGTCAGATTCTTGATCTCATTCCAAAAACATGCCCAAAGATACAACAAATGAGAACGATTGTCCCTTTGTAACTGGTCATGTAGAAGCCAATCCCCTGTTATTTTTTATTACGGTTGCCAAGTCTACCTTGGCAATGTTTGAAAAATTTTACTTTTGTGTGGGGTAGTAGATTTAAATGGTTCGTTCACATTTGGACAAGCAACGTTACGTTCATTCTTGCCATTTGTCACCGTATCCAAATCGTCAGGTAAACGTTACCTTTAATCATTTTTGACTCGTATTTCAAATGCTGACTGTAGGTATTTCTGTTCTTTATGTAACGAATTTGTATCATTTTCTTGTAGAAACTTCTGGCAATGATATGTATAGTTAAGAGTTCGAGTTGTACATGAATAAACCCCTTCACATCAACAATTACTGCTGGTTGCGTTGGGTACAGGCCATAAGTGCTGTTCACTAACGTATTAATTTATTTTTAAATGACTTTTAAAGTAACTTTTCATGCTTCAATCATACATCTAGGACATGTGCTAACCTCAAGCTCTGCTGTTGTGTCTCATTGTTAAAATATCCTTTGGGGCATGGGTTATCAAACTGTGCTTCAGTTCCTGGAGGACAGTAATATCCTTTGGGACACTCCAGGTCGCATGTTGTTGAGTTGGAAGGACAATAAAAACCAGCGCAACATTGCTCACATTCAAACTGCCCTGTGCGGTCGTTGTATGTTCCAGCTTGACAGCCCAATGGATAGGATGTTCCTTCTGGGCAATAATGGCCAATGGGGCAAGGTCCTCCAGACTCTGTTACATTCGGTGGGTTAGGGATCTTGGATCCCTTTAGACAATAGAATCCAGGATCACAAGGTCCAGAGACATTCCTACGGCCAAGCTCTCCACAATAATAACCTTCTGTGCATTTCTGACACTCGCTTTCATTTTTCAGGAATTGCACATTAGAGAACGTGCCCCTGGGACATTCGTCTGGTTCTCCTGTGCCAGCAGGACAGTAGAAGCCCTCTGGACATGGTCCAGAATCTTGACTTGCACTAGGTGTGGCTGATTCAGCATTACGACGGCAGAAGAAGCCAGCATCACACACCCCACTTACAGTTGTTGCATTTTCATGAGCACAGAATCGGCCAGAGTCACAGGGACGACAACCTGGAACAAGCAACTGTTATTTTAGGCCCGCTATTTTAGGTTAGTTAAAGCATGCCATAATTTCCCAGTTCTTGACACAACATACGTTCTCTTGCATTTGTACACTATCTACGAGTGTACAACGAGTGTCTAACTCACAAAAAGACCAGCTCTCAGCTGATCGATAGCTTTGTTGTCAGAGAAATGCATTGGTATTGCAGAGGACATGGGTTCAAATCCCATTTATATCTAATTTTATTCAGGCCTTATACTCGCAACTGCCTACGTTGCGTGCATAACTACGAAGACCTCTATTTATCCCGCGATTCAAATGTATGTTTACTATAATCCACTTGCTTAACATAGAAAGTATTCAAAAACATAACAATGATGCTAGCATTTTAGCACAAACGACCTTGATATACCAAGTGTAAGTATTAGAAAGTATAGAGAGTCAAGAGATTATGATCCTATTCTCGTGAGAAAGTATAGAACGTATTCAAGTATAGAAGGCAATCAAGAATATAACAAATATACCAGCATCTAAGCACAAACGATGTTGATCCACCACGTGTAAGTATTAGAATCAAGCTTAAGTGTAACAAGAATGCTATGAAAGGACACTTACTGGTCACGTTAGCCAGACCAGGCGAATCACCGTACGTTCCCTTCGGACAGGGTTTCCAGTCAAAGCCTGTTTTTGCCGGGCAGTAGAATCCTCGGGGACAAGGCTCTGGGTCCTGACTCTTGTCATTCACACAAAAAAATCCAGCTGGACAGTCCAAACATGCATCTGCGAGAGGATCCTTCATAAACGTTCCATCCTAGTGAAATCATGTAGATACATTAACCTTTGAACTTCTTAGAGCGATCAAACACAATATTAATAC
>Ga0126338_10000913_pt1 | contig 17754 bp, 10 predicted proteins | sample OrbCmetagenome_2_FD_92529 | JGI IMG/M metagenome (GOLD analysis project Ga0126338, IMG submission 92529) | Coral microbial communities from Petempiche,Puerto Morelos, Mexico - Orbicella C C metagenome | ecosystem: Host-associated > Invertebrates > Cnidaria > Coral | place: Petempiche,Puerto... | reverse complement strand
TTCAAGGAATTTGGAGTTATGGCACATGTCGAAAAATATCTCTGAATTTTATTCGTAAATTAGGAATTCGACCTTTTAACTGAAAGGGATTTTTTTAAAAATTGTGTGTTTATTCTCAAATGGCGCTCAAGTCAAGTTCTAACCTGATTTGGATAGCTGAATACTTTGTCTTTCAAGAAAAAGTATCGATAAGTGTCGGTTCCTCTTTACACGCGGACGCAAATCAAGTTTAGATGACTAATTTTAAGCCTTTGCGATCGGCCACTTTGGTGACCGTCGAGGCGAAAATCGTTTTCCTCGATTTTCTCGAATTTAAATTGCTTCGAGCTCCAAAAAACTATATCACGTTTCATATCTACCTAAGGGCTTTTTATGGACGAAAGAGAGAAAAATCGATTTTTCGACTTCTGCCGCTGAATTCAAATTTTGCTTGGTTTTCGGTGACATTTGCTCTTAAGTTTGTTTTAAAATTATGCATCGTCATTCCTTAGATCAGCGGAAATCCGGGATAAAAGAGTAACAACAACAACAACAACAACAACAATAATAATAATAATAATAATGATAATAATAATAATAATACTAAAATCTTGCTAGTTCCTTATCGATTTCAAAGGCCCTACTAATCCTAAATGTGAAGAATATCGAAAGTTCTAATCCTAAAATCTTGCTAGATCCCTACCGATTCCAAAGCCCCTACTAGTCCTAAATGTGAAGAATATTAAACCTTCTAATCCTAAAATCTCGCTAGTTCCTTATCGATTTCAAAGTCATTATCTGTAATGCTCAGCGGAGCTCTTTGCGTACAACCTGAGCTTCTCAAGCATAGTAGCGCAGACCTCAAAAAGGGCAAATGAGACTTTGGCGTGAATCCATGACATTGTAGTACTATAATAATAATAATAATATTAATAATAACAATATTAATAATATTGATAATAATAATAACAAACTTTATCAATTATTTTTTCATACAAACTTGAATCTTACATGTATCTGGTAAAAAATTCAGAAATTCTGTTGTTTCTTAAGTTTTTTCCCTAAAATAATTTCTGTAAAACAATTTCAATAGCCTACCTACATAATTATACTCTGTGAGCATTTTCAAGCATTAAGTGGCTATGTACACAAGTAAAGGTAAATTATAATAATGATAATTATTATGATGACATAAAACTCGAATCTTACATGTATATGGTAAAAAAATTCAGAAATTCTGTTGTTCTTTAAGTTTTTTCCCTAAAATAATTTCTGTAAAAATTGCAATAGCCTACCTACATAATTACACTCTGTAAGCATTGATGATTTATTCATGAGTTTGAGAGTACTTTAAAAAAAAAAAAAAAACACTATTCATATACTAAAGTTTTGATGAAAATAAAAATGTTAAAAAGATCCTTAAACACTAATTCACAAGTTCACTCCATTATTCACTTGGTTAGCGTTTAAATTAAGCGGCAGTCATCAATGAAATCCTCTTGTGGAATTTTGTGGAAAGGTGTCCTGGAGCCCCTCACACATGTGTGTATCGACGTTAAAACCTCAAAGGAAAGCAATGTTCTTATCCAAGTAATAGTAATGTGATAAGGTTCCTCATTCTTTTCTGAGAACTTCTCGGCTGGGCGTTTGAGAGAGCAATTACAATCGGCTCCCATCCCACCGTTGGTTCCAAAAACTCGGGGAGTTAAAGATCCCATTTCAACGTCTAGCACCCTCTGTTGGTACTTCTGCTTTTTCTCCTCCTCCTGCTCCTTAAAGTTTGTGGATGTTGCTTTTTCCTGGTTACACTTGGAGTTAACATGCATTACTCTGACATCAAAAAGTGCTGTAACTCCTCGAGACCAAAAGCCCCCTGCCTTCATGTCCAGTCTTGTCTCCGGACTTGTCACCGCGCTTCTGAGGTTGAATCGCTCATTATCGAGAGTTTGTAGTTGTGGTTTGACTTCAACGTTGTTGCAAACCTTACCTAGAAATGAGGTAAGCAGGTTGCGAACGCCATCGTGTCTCTGCGCTACAAACCCTACCTTTTTGCAAGACAGGGCTGACGGTATACTTATCACCACAAACACGCTTCCTTGGTAAATCGGACAGGTGCACATTATACCTTAAACGCAGAGTCTCTGAATAATAATAACAACAACAACAACAACAACAATAACAATAATAATAATTTTTTTCAGATAAAAATATAATTCTTTATTGAGCTCATTCAAATTCTTCACTAAAACTTTACGTAATAATAATAATAATAATAAGTAATAGTAATAATATTAATAACAATAAAAATATTTTTAATTAATAATCTAAAACTTTATTATCACAGAACGAAATAATAATAATAATAATAATAATAATAATCTGGCATGTATTTCTTCATTAAATAATGAACTTCAAAAACACCGTGTGGTTCATCAAGGCCATATCTTACTTCGTGCTGCTACGAAGCCTTAATAATAATAATAAAAATAATAACAACAACAACAACAACAATAATAATAATAATGATAATAATAATAATAATAATAATAATAATAAGTGATAGTAATTGGACTGAGTGGAGTACAATTTAGGGAGTAATCGCGCAAGTAATTTCAAAATCGGACGAGCGCTAAGCACGAGGCCAATTTGAAATTACGAGGTTGATCGCTCCCTGAATTGTACGACACGAGGTCCAATTACTAATTAATCGTATTTTTAACAAATTTTGAAATTAAAATGGTCTTTGGAGAACTTCTTTTGAGCGAAAAAGTCAATAGCGCTTTCCATAAGTTTTAAAACCTGTAGGAAGCATTACGAAGGAAGCCATTAAAACGCGCGTAATTGACGGGCGAATCACGTATGTATCCAATAACAAAAAGTTAAAATTGGATACCCACGCGATCATGCGCCGATTACGTGACAAATAGGCCCACGGAGAGCCAATCACAATCGAGAATTTTGTTATAGACACGATTATAATAACAATAATAAACCCAAAAGTGTTAATAAATAACAAACATACAAGAATAGTGAGGAAGATTAGGGCAGACTTATCAAGCGTGTGTGGTGAACATTTCCGAAACAAATTATTAAGCCGTTTCAAGATTTTGGAAAACGCGTTCAATAAACGATGGAATGAACTGGACATTTTAACCAGTCTTTCATATTTTATTCCATCCTTAACTTTCATTCACTTTCATAAACATATCCTCGATAATTTTATTCCTAGTTTAATTTTTGGTACACGTTTATCTTCCAGATCTTGTCCCAAAACGAGATTTGGACATAAATGGCAACCACATAAAAAGGGCTGGTATAGTATAGTAGATTACTGAGGATGAAAAACTGTTAAAAACGAAAATATTGATACGCTGTAGTTATATACTCATTTAAGCCAGAACATTTTAGCTTACGAAGAAGCAAAGATGATCCTTTTTTGTTGGTGAAAAATTACTACGCATTCCCAAAGTTAATTTGGTTTTATCAGTAGTTGATCAAAGCAAGTTTAAAACTTGAGGTTAAAAATTGGTGGTGAAAATATTAAGCCACATGTACAGAGAAACTGATGTAAAATTCATCTGGACCACCCACAAAGTCAACGAAGAATTATTACCAGGATCTTTAATCTTGTGGATAATTCTGATACTGAACACCACCAGTCAGTTCAGCCATACGAGTATTTTCCTTTGCGTATGTTGTGTCTTTGAGGATCAGCAGACAAAGATTTTTACCTATTTGCAGTTTTGTTCTAGTTTAATACTCTCTGAAAAAGATCAAAGTAGATGGTTGAAAATTTGATTAATTATTATTTTTACGATTTTGCCACCAATTTTTACTCACATTTTTTTCAGTTTCAGAACCCTCATTAAGTCTTCCGAACAAATGACCACTCAAGCAATAATACACGATTGAGGCCCTTTTAGGGGTTTTAGGGATAAGGGATAACTGACAAAATAATTTTAGGGATAAGGAATAACTGACTAAATAATTATAGGGCTAAGTGAGATAATTTTAGGGATAACAAAATGTAGCTTTGATTTCTCAATTGTCAAACGTTTGGTCACTTTTGCCGAGGATTGACATCACCGGCGGCCGCTAACGAACAATAACGGGCCATTTATCAGTCCAAATTCAAGCAAGATGGGTCAGATGTCCAAGATTTGCCCCCAGGCTCTTTTATTCGGTCAGGTACTGACCAGAGAGGAGAATATTTTAAGGTGACGTCATATAAAACTGTAGAGTTTTCGTATGATTATGCAGTATTAGGTTATTAAGAAACGGGTCGCTTTACACTTTAAAATTGCCACCTATTGTCAAATTCCAAAAATAAGTAATTTTGGGGATAACAGTCTCGGCAATTTTAGGGACAAGGGATACCTGCCCCAGGAATTTTAGGGATAAGGGATGACTAACCCCACCCCCCCAACAGAGCTTCACGATCATACACTTGTGACGACGGAGCTTATTTCTTTTAGGACGGGTCACTGTAAATCAATTTTCTCCAACGTGTTTTGTCATGTCATGGTGTAAATAATCGTGTTAACTGCCCCCGTTCCTTCACTCCCCTGTTAGGGCCAAAAAGAGAAACTGAAGCATACAAACATAACTTGAAGTAAAACAATTATATTGTGATTGCAACTATGTAGTTGTCGATGTCGTTGTAAATATATGCGTGTGATTCCATCCATGCAAAAGTTGTTACATTTCAAGATTTTCACCAATAAAATTCCTTTATTTTGACATCTTGGTCAAGCTATTTTCTCATTAGTTACAAATCGAGCTTTATTGCTCCAAATTACTCACCAATTAACCCGGAAGTAATATTCATCTAACGTTGTAAATTAAAATTAAACGGTTGGCAAAACGGACTTGTCTGGTAAGACCGATATTCAATGCTCTTGAGAACATCCGTCGAAGTGTTCAACTTTGGAGCTTGGATTAGGCACTTTTAGATTGCGCTAGCACAATTTTTGGCATCATTTAGAAAAACGAACATAATTTTTGCACTTTTTGTAAAAGTAGTACTACTAGCATAATCAGCATATTGCTAAAATTTTTGAAAGGGAACATTACTAGAGTCCTTGCTTGGACTGTAAGATTGATTATTTTCAAGTTCTGTCCATGTTTCAGTCTATTTTCTATTTTGCAATGTCTTGGAGAGGACTGGGGAGAAGGTTTGCACAGTGCTGCATCATTTGTCGTCTAGACAACTGGGCACACCGGAAGTGAGATTGTGTCGGTCCCAGTTCCCGCATGACAGGTAACAAAATGGCTTCGAGCAGCTTACACACTCGAGAAGAACAGCCATCCGATAGGCCAGAACCTGCTCAAATTAATAGAGATGGGAGCCTGAAGCAAACCAAAAGCAAATACAACACCAGGGGCACCTCATGCGTTAATAACAGTAAATATATAATCTGGACTTGTTTTGTTTCTTTTTCTGAAAAGAAAAAGTAGCATAATTTTTAAAATTTTCATAAAATTTAAAGCTGTTTTTGTTGCCAAAATGTTTCGTGATTTATCGCCAAGCCAAGTGTTCTTAACATTTTTAGCAGGTAAAAGTTTAGAACTTTCTTTTACTTCTGAAATTGTGTATCAAAACCTACTAACAATTTCAAATTGACTAGTTTAGCTTTCGAGGTGCGTCAGAAATTTGATGCCGTTCTGTGTTAATAGAAATCGTTCCCGAACCCGTCAGACACCCGGTAGAGATATAATAAATATCTTACTAACCTCGTTTTCTCGGTCCTTACTGTAAGTTACGGATCCTCGTTTTTTCCCCCATTGATTTATGCCCCCCGCGCTTCGCGCTTGGGCCATAAATCGATGGAGAAAAAACTCGGTCCGTAACTTACAGTACCGACCTCGAACTCGGTTAGTAAGATGTATACAACAATGAAGAAAAATGTCTGTTTTCCATGAATAATGTGTGTTCATGACTATATTATTCAAATTATTCAAGAAACTGCCGCGGCCAGATTTAAAACTAGTGAGAGTTTGTGCTTGCCGCAGTTTGACAGGTTGACAGGTAAACTGTTCCACAGCTCTGCAACACTATAGCTGAAAGTGTTTTTCAGAACGTTGTTACAAGGCAGTGTAACAGCTAGTTTGCCAGTGTTTGCCTTTGTAGTCCCTTAGTGAAGCAAAGCAGTTTTTTGTTCCATTTGAAACACTCCTGTGCTTTTAAAACGCTATAGTGCAACCTACCCTGCAAACAAGCTCCCATGGGCCCAGTGAGGGCGGAAATAAATTAAGCGAGCCTTACAAGCGCGAAAAAAAAAAAAAGAGATCCACAGGCGAAGCGAACTGGCCAGCCTGCTTTACTTGCCAAATTCTTTTTTTTGTGCTCGTGGTCAAATGTGTTTTCTGCCCACGCCAGGCCGCCTGTTTGCAGCCTTAGTGTAACCCCACTTCGATTATTGTAGTGTTGTTCGAGGAATTACAACAACATGGAAATTCTGAAAAATGGTACGAGATATATAACAGTTCAATTACACCCAGTCGTGAAAAATAATATCATTTGCAAAGGAAGTATTAAAGGATTACAACTTCCCAATACATGTAGATACTATCTGGGCATGTAGGCCTGAGAAAATGGTATGTAAATTAAAAAAGTATATTTATAAGACTAGTAGAAAATCTATCCACTCATGGAGAGTAACTTTTATGTTCTCTGGCACCAGTAAATCTGAACAATATAAGGAATGGTAAATGTGCCTTTTTCCTGCTTGTCATGTTTGCTCAAAATTAATTTAACCCTGTCTATTGTTCTTTGTTGTTCTTCCTTACTTAGCACTGCTACGACACTGATAGACATGATTCTGTTTATGAACTCATCAAAGTTAAAAGTCTGTTCCATTTTGAAACTTTCATCATTATTTATGGGCCCAAATTTACCAGATGCACTTAAGACTTTCTCCCATTCACCCGACTGTTGGTTTGGTGTATTGGATTGCTTATATAAAGGGAGGACAATTTCCTCATCCAGTTCCTTCACCCAAGGTAGGGAGCGGTCACGCCTATTCCATACCAGACCAAGCTTGCCTCCTGGAACAAGTACACGGTGAATTTCAGAAATGGACTTGTCATTGGCAAACCAGTGGAAACTTTGAGCAGCAATCACTGCATGCACACTAGAATTAGGTAAATCTGTAAAATAAAATAAAAAAGTTATATTTGTACGTGTAATAACACTGTTCTACCCACCCACAAAAGTTAATGCTGACATATTTTTGATAAGGGTCTTAGTGTCCTTGCTATGTTTTGTTTGATTTGACTGATCCATTTCAAAGTTTGCAATAATATTATTGCAAATAATATTTTTCATCGTACTTACAGTAATTCCACTTAGATTAAATTTTTAAAGTAACTCATCTCGAAAGAACAAGTTGCCACCATTTTTTCCCCCTAGGACATGGTTCTTAAAACCCTGTTATCCCACATGGGCTCTTCCAGGATACCTCCCTATCCTCTGCTTATCTAGTTGATGGCCATGGAAGCCTGCCTTTCTCATCTCTGTTTCCACTGTACACTGCTAGCCGTCCCCTGGTCCCCTCCCTCCCCTTTTGCTTCCACTGTAGGTTCCATCAAGGCATGCTTGGTGATGTTGGCCTTATACTGGGCAAAACAGGATCCTACTCCATAGGTAGGAGGAAAGCCACATCACGTGGTGCATTCTCACCTACATGCCCTGAGTAAATGATTGTCCCCCTCAATCACTCTCAATGATAGGATCTATGCTAGTACAGTCAAACTCCTGTTAACTTCTCTTATAGACTAGCACCTTCTGTAAGAGGGGAATTAACCATGGTTCAAGCCACACACAATACTCACCTTTAGTGGAATTCTAATAGTATACTAATGTAAATGCTGCAATCTGATTGGCTGAGCTACTTGCATACTATCAGCCATTAGTATCATCCAACAAGTGGACTAATGCAAATTCTGCATTTTAATTGGCTACGCTACTAGCAGACTATTAGTAATAGTCCTCGAGTAACAAAATTAGCACAATCGAGTGTGACGCTTTTCTTTCCTTTTATTCTTAAATAAAGATTTCTTCAACTTGCATTTGCTAACTTTATTTTTGCCTTTTCTGTTGGACTAGTTGGGTGATACTAAAACAATTGAAGGCTTTCGTGCAAAAAGGGCGTATATAGCATTTTGGGCCGATTTTTATTTTTTGCAGAATTGAGCTAATTTTTGGCAGACTGACTTGTTTTGACATGAAAAGCATTGTTGCATAATTGTTTTTGCTGATTTGAGCTTCGTTTTTGAGAAATAACGTATGCAAAAAACTCAGTTTTCCAAGGGTATCTTTTGGAGATCTTTTGTTGGAGATCTTTTGTTGAGATCTTTTGTTTCATGGGCTATTGACCCGTAGCCCTTGCGGGCTGCAGGTCTAATTGTTAATTGGTATAAATCTACTAGCGTTCTATTACGAATGCTGTTCTCCGATTGGCTACGCTACTCACTATCTATTCTGTGATAGATAGTGAGTAGCATAGCAGTGTGCCCTTGTTAACAAAATGATGGCCGCTTCTTGGTGTTTTCGAAGGGTCTGTGAAGAGGATTTAGATAAAGTTTTGAATGACTAGTAGCTTTATACTAAAACAATTAGATTATTTGCTCTCGACTTCTATGCGTGATAGAAATCTCAAGCTCATAATCTAATTGTTTATTAGAGTGCAGTAGCTGGAGGTCATCTGTAAAATACAACATTTTCTCATTTTTGCAAAGTTAGAGAAGAACATTTAAATACAAATGGATAACTAAATTCCTAAGAAGACTAAACTGAAGGGCATTCACGGTTTTGTAACTTAAAAAAAAAACGAGAAAATGTTGAAGAAACTGATGAGCACGTACACAACAGGAAACTCCAAACGACAATTGAGTCCGCGCGATTTTTCTACAGCGTTAAGTTAAATACGATATACGAAAACAATTGGAAATGGTTTGATGAAGAAAATTTAAGTAAAAATTCTACTAAAACAATGATATTATTTGCAGGGCTCAAGACTAACTTTTCAGCTTGTTAACCCAGTGGCTAGTGACAGGTTTGATTCACTAGCCAAAACAAATTTTTCACTAACCAGATGCAGACATTTGCAAACATAGGCATCGATGTTATAATTATAGGCGTCGCTCAACAATGACAACTGAAGTTTTTGCTTCCGTGAGAAATTCCCACAGAACTTCGCAACTCGCTGCCAAAAAACATTCCTTTCTTTCAAAATGCAGATTCACGATTTCTCATGAACACAACAATTCATTCCATCTTAACTTTATTTACAAGTTGCAAAAATAGGCATCAATATTATATAGGCATCATTCAAATTTTCGAACAACTGCGAATTTTTTAATTTTTTGAACGCGTAGGTGGCCTCCAAATGCTGCGCGCATGAAACATGATCCCTAGAGTTCCGCATGATTTCACACTTGACTTATCATTAGTGGCAAGTAGTTCGTTTGTCATTCATCGCTTTTTACTAAGGGAAAAAAAAAACAAACAAAAAAAGTCATACATTATTTCGCATTTTAGTAATTTAAAGTTCTTGTTTGGGCCAATAAATTATAAATGATATTTATTACAGGCGATGTTTTAAATTCTGCACGCTTTGACTCAATTTCATTTTGTGAAAAATTTGAAATTAACTTTTAATTGGTTCCCTCTGGGTCTCCAGTGCTCACAAATTTTCATTTTCACTAGCCAAAATGGCTAGTGAAGCACAAAAACCACTAGCCAAAATGGAATTTTTTATTAGTCTGTGGCTAGTTGGCTACCGTTAGTCTCAAGCCTTGATTCGCTCTCGATTTCTATGAGTTGATAGTTGACTCGGCCATGCTGACTTGGCCTCAGAATGCTGTAAGTCTCAATTCCAAGGACCTCAATTTTAAAAATTTTTCCAGTGCAGGATGACCCCATGCCCCCTACAGGGGATCGCCTGCTTGCCTGTCTTATCTTGAACGCCCTTCTCTAAAATCATGTGTCCGCTTAGGGCTTGCCACGAGTTGCTCGAGATTTCCCAAAAAGTTGCTCAAAAGTTGCTCCAAAAAAAGTCAAAAGTTGCTCAAAAGTTGCTAAAAAAAGCAAAAACGTTTTTGTTTCTCTCTTCTTTCATTTGGTCTGATGCAAAAATATGCAATCTGTACAACAAAAGTAACATTTCTAAGCATTTTTGTACAATTTTGCGTTGTAACCAGCGTCGCTAAATAAATTTGCTCACAATATGTATGAGTAAATACTGCGCATCAATATCAAAATTTTTTAAAACTTTTTAAAAAAGTTTTTAAAAAATGTTAAAAAATATAAAAAAAAATAAAAAAAAATTCTTTCCAACAATTTTAAAGAAATTTTAAAAAAATTAAAGAAATTCACAAATTGTCTACTGAAACATTGTAAAATATGGAAGCATGTCCAATTAAAGCACTAAAAGCTGCTCCGATATCTAGAAAACTAGAAATTGCTCAGAATGGAAAAACTTGCTCGAAACAAAAAAAAGTTGCTCGAAATACGAAAAGTTGCAAAAAAGTTGTCGAGCAACTTGTGGCAAGGCCTATGTCCGCCCCAGCTACATGCTACATATAAATGGTATCGACATCGAAGCATTTTGCAAATGTCTTGGAAATAAACATTAAGAAAAACCAAAGAAAGCAAACACGTTAACTTATCTATTTCTTACCGATGTTTTCGGCTGGAAAGTCCTTAAGAGATATGTCCGGATGTTTCTTCCCAAACTCCTCTCTCATAGAAATCAACGGTTCGCTCGCTATGATTTGCACTTTGCTGTCACGAAGCGCATCTTGTAAGGCACCGGTGAACTTTCCTGTTCCTGCTCCAAGCTCTAAGATTCGTAATGGCTGATTTGATGAAGCAGCAAAAGGTGCAATGCCAAGTTTATCGAGAAGGAAGTGTACAACCTCTCTTGAATAGCTCGGTCTGCACCGCTCATAAATTTGAGACGTGTCGCGCTTGTCAAACCCACCTTGGGCCATGGGATGTACACTGACTTCTTGTGACATTCTACGTGGCTTTAGCTTAAAAAAAGAAACTGTAATATTCTTCCAGACAGTTGCAGCCCTGGAAAGAGAGCGAAATCTAATCATGAAAACGGGAGGCAGAGATCAACAGTCACCGGAAAAGTCACGGGAAAGTCATGGGAAAGTCACGGAGAAATGAGTTACCGTTCATTGCGTCCAGCGGCTTTAGCCTATATGGCGGCACATAGGTGGTGTAAACATCCACTCAAAAATAAATATGGCTGACTCGACGAAAGTTGTATGTTTTCGAGATCACAGTACGAGCGAAAGAAGGGCACACTACTTGAAAACGTTCTTATATTTATGAGAAGGCTATAAATGTCACTTGAAAATCGCTAAAAGGAAAATATTTTTTTTCTTGTCAAAATTAGGAAACGAAAACTAGAGATGCATTTGCACAATGGACAAGGCTGCTGACAAAACTTACGTAAGCTTATCCAGGTTTTGACAAGACTAGTAACTATACACGCTCTCTCAACCCGTTCTGTCTTGGTTGAAACAAAATGGATGCATCCATGGAATGTTTAGCGGAAAGACCAGAGGGAAAGAAAGAGGAAAACGCCATGGAATGTGAAAAGACTAACTCCGGTAGCTACAAGACAAAAAGCTATGGTATTTCAATCGACTCTGGTTTGATTCGCTCTGTACCGGTGGAGGAGCAGGCTTCAGTATTAAGAAACTTGGGTGTGAATGTGTTCAATCAGGATGAATTTGAAGAAGGAGTTTTAAAACAGGTCGACGAGGCCATTGCTGTGAAAGAGACCGAGGAGATCGTGAGAGGATGGGAGAGAAACTTGAAAGCTGTTGATGAAGATATCAAGTTAGTATTTCGATAGTATTGCTAGTATATAAGTGACCATACAAAAGATATATTAACTAAGGAGGGTGAATAAAATACTCCAGACATACAAGAGATTCAAATTCATCAAGCAGTGCTTTAAAGAAAGATTTTAAGCAGAGCTTTAAAAAAAGATTTCAAACAGGTGGCTGCCCTGCTGAGGGACCTGTCAGTAGGCAGTACTAAGAGAGGCCTATTTACAACTTTCTGCAGAGGGCAATTTTGGAAATGCTGAATTTTGTGGCTGGTAGTTCACAACAGAAGACTGCAACCAGTAGAGCCTGGCAGGTGCTGGGTCTTCTTGTACGTGCTGAACAAAGTTGAGTTTCTTTTCATTTCTCTGATCATTTCATCACCATCTCAGTAACCTGAAGGCACAGTAAACAAGGGCAATAATTTGGTCTTCTTTGTGCATCCTGCAGAATGAAGAAACAAATTAGAGGGCTCGGAATTAACTTTTTCGTTCGGGAGCTAGCTGGCAACTAATGGAAAAAGTTTGGTTGCCAACTTATTTTGCATATAACTCACACAAGAACATGATATTATACGTTAATTTGCATGCAAGAAAAGTCACAATTGAAGAGCGAAAACAATTAGAAACAACACGAGTAACACTTAGTTATAAAGCTACCGCTGTTCCCAGGTGATATGTCTCTGGTCCGAAGGTGATGGTTGTCTCCATAGTCATTTTAAATGAAACGAAGCATAAAACGTTTTAAGTCTGTGATTTTCATTGTGAGACAAATACGGGTCCTTGCGTATTTGTGTATTTTATTCAACAACTGATGAAGGATTCAAAGTTTGGATTAACCTTTTGGCTGAATCTTCATTCCCGGCACATAAAAACTCATGTAATTCCTTCAACTGATTGGTATCTGCCACCATTTTGGCGGCAAATGAAAAGCACATGGTGTTGAAATGTGCCTGCGATCCCAGTTTCGGAAGAAGCCACTGAAACAATATGGTGGGTTGTGAGCGCAGTATCGACGTGTCAAAATACGTTCAATTTTTTCCATTATCTTGTAATATTCAGACATTATTTTACTGGGGACCAAAAGGTGAGTTATGTACTAGCTACCATATCCGATTGATTTCCTAATATAAAGATTTAAAAACAAAAGTTGTGTCGTGGTTTTCTTTAGTTATCGGACAAAACACAAGTCGCCAGCTGGCGACCAGTTCTGAAAATTTAGTCGCCAGTGCTCAAATTTTGGTCGCATTGGCGACCAGTGAGTCGCAATTTCGAGCCCTGAATTACAAGTAAATTCCCACAGGCTTCCTGGGAAAATACTCACATGTACCCCTACTTGGTCCTATTCTTATCATTGACTTCCATCCAATTGTATTATTTATTTAATTGGAACAATGAAACGAGATTGGCTGAAGTCTCATTTTACAATGTCTCTAAGGAAAACAGACAACAGTTTACCTATAAACATTAGTACATTACTATTGTTGTTCTTTATCAGGTCTGTGGAAAATGAATTGCAAAAGATTGACAAGATACTGGAAAGACTTGAGGGTAAAAGTGCAACAGGTTATGAATCATGGCATAGAGCCCAAGCAGTGCAAAAGCAAAGAGATAACAAGGTGCATATGATCACACGATCACTTACACTTAAACATTCACATAATTTTATTCACTAGTAATAATCATGGATTAGTTGAGTGTGTTCGAGTCAATACAGTTAAGGAGGCTTAGTATGGTTTTGATGGATTAAAACAGCCCAGCTTCTAACTCTTTTGAAAAATGTTCCAAGATGTTTTTCCTTCCTTTAGTTACTGTTTGCTAATAAGCCTTTTACCACTCTGTGTGAAACTTGAACAATTAAATGTCAACAAATGGCCAAAATGAACTACCGAGTACCTAAGGAGACACTGGGCACTAGTAGGTTAAATCCAGTTTTTCTCAAAATCTACCCATATGACCCCACCTTAAAATTTCAGGAATAAGAAATTGGCTCTGATTTAGCATTCGTGCAAAGTGAAATAAAAATCTGTAAGACAGATTTTGCGCTATTTTCGATTTCACATTTTCTTAGTTTGCAAAAAATCTGCACACTATTCATAAACTGGTATGTTGAATTAGCACACACAAGATCAAGATCGCTTATTTAAAGTTGAATAAATGAAGGGCCAAAATATTAAAAAAATATCAACAAAAAAAAAACTCAACCTGATGTGTAAAACGGTGGAACGATGGAACCAAATGAAAAGAAATGCAAAAGGAAGTTCAATAACAATAAATTTTCATTGATGCGAGGTGAAGAAACCTATGTAAAAGCAAAAAAATGTTCAAAATTTGCGCAGACGTGCTTCGCTGCACAACAGCATGTTCAAATTAATTCCTCATGCTAAGGCGGAAGCTTGAGTTTTTGCGGAAAGCTTCTCCAACTTGTACAGTCATTTTATCGGCCGTGGCATTACCAATTGTTCCAAAAGTTGAATTCAACTTCAAAGTAATACTGTACGTTACTATTTTTGTTTTCTAAAGTCTGGGAAACTGCTTAAAATCCGCAATCGATATTCAAAACTTACTTGAAAGTGTACAACTGATCGTGAAGGTTCGAGGACTCTGTACTCGTTGATCTTCCATTCTGAGGCCACCTGAACACTGACTTGCATTTTTTCCTTTCTATTTTAAATCTCAAAGCAGTAATTTCTCCATGATAGGCATGAAACAAGGCCTTTGAAGTTTATAGATTTGGCCTGCAATGCGCCATTATTATTACCTACCAAATTTCACATGAGATCAAGGCCATTTGTGCCAGCCAGCCACTTCAAGATGGCATCCAAACCCTGAAATCATATGGCATCGGGATCGATAATTGCGGGAGATTGTAAATCCCGTAGGAAAAATAGTATGCATTCTCCTTTGTCGAATGTAATTAATAACTGTGGAGTAAATTAATATGTAATATCATTATGTTGGTAACTGTACATGTACATGTATGGTCAAACCTGGTTATTACACACATTCAAGGGTCAGGGCAGAGTGGGTGTATTGTGGAGGTGTTCATAATATAGTGGTATAGATCATAGGAATTCTGGTTTCCCTGGGACTAAATGAACTGTCTGCAGTATTGATTGAAGTGTCTTTGTTGTTAAGGTGTCTACTACACTAGGAGAGGCTGGACTACACTGTTTATGAACTAAAAACTTGAATATATTGTTGACAGAGTTTCTCGTTTTATTCTATATTCTTATTTGAACAGTTGCGACAGTTAAAGAAACTACAAGCCACTCAAAAGTCATTGCATCACAAGTTAGGTATCAGCAAGGAGGGTGAAGAAGAACAGGAAGGTAATTCATTTGAGATGTGAATGACTTAAAAATATGTCACCTTAGGTTGTACACACTGAGCAGAGCTACATTACTGTGTCTACAAATCAACATGATATCTTCACACTGAGTTTAGTGAGGAACCATAAAGAAGGGGGTCTTAAGAATTTGTGTTAACTGGCAATAGATGTTATAAGTAAACATGATTATAGATTATATTAAGTCCAGAAGTATGTGAACACATTTCTTGAATGCTTTTCTGTTAGTTTATATGACTTATTGCTTGTCTACATGAAAGTGTTTTGCAGTTAGCTGTGATGAAAATAGGAATTAGCAACTTAAATGACCTTACTGTTTACATAACTTTTATAGAATCACTTATGAGTTTGGGAAGACTTGGAAGTCTTTGAGACTTTCAAGCTTGGCTAATCTTACTCCAGTCAGGGCTCATAATGTAAATTCGTATATTTTTTCCATTACTATCCAAAGTACAGTTATTTTAATTATAACTCTGTCAAATTTGACCCCACGGTAAGGTAGACAACTCCTACGGCAGGCACACTGTGTGCTGGTCTTACAGTGTAACTGAATTTCACTTGTTTCTTTGCAACTGAAGTTCCTTTAGGCAGGCACCTCTTCTAAAGCAGATACCTAATGAAATAATGAAAGATGCGAATGCAGCCATAACACTACTGGAAAAATGGCCTGAAAAAATTCACATCTTTCATTATTTCATTTAATTGCTACTGTTGGACATCTACTACCACAGATACCTAATATTTACAAGTTCATCAGTAAGCATCTGTCCTCGTTTGATTTTTAGATGAACACGAGACTTCTGGTGACAATTCTCAAGTTGATAAGGAAAGCAGTAAACTTCTGCTTCCTGGAGGAAATCAATCAGAGCAAGATAAGTTGATTAAGACTGGAGAGATGACACCATTTGGAAGGACTGTGCAGAGCACTAAAGGAAGAAAAGAGCAGCATGATGGAATCACAGACTGTGGTCACAGTAATACTGATCTGAAGGATGCGCGAGATCCTGAGTTGGATTGCAGTGCAACCCAGAACGTTAAGGCATGTCAGGCAAACAACAAATCTCTTGCCAGATCTGTAACAGAGAATGATGACAATGATGATGATGTTTACGATGATGAATATGTTCCAGATGAAAGTGAACTTAAGTACAGCTGGTACGAGGATGAGGATGAAGAGGACACAGAAAGAACGCCAACAAAAGCAGGGAAACAAATGACAAGGAAACATTCTTTGAACGTTGTCTACAGAGGAGAAGACAGTCCCAAAGCAAAGAAGAAAAAGCGAACTAACAAGTCTGTAAGAAGGACTGACTGCAGACCTGTTGATGATGGAAGTGAGAAAGTTTACCGCCAAAGAATCAGGTAAATTTTACATGCACATATATTTAGGCATAGCATAACTAAAGGTAACTCCAATTGCTATGGATTGGTCTCATGGAATAATAATTAGTATTATGCCTAAAATTCAGAGCTTAGTCAAAAAGCTAGATTATCCTTGGGAATGCATTTATTGTACTTGTTGCAATATTTGTAAATTGTAAGTAAATTAAGTTGTTGCAGAAAGTTTGGTTGTTAGATGTTTTAAAAAAAGTGGATTTAAAATTTTTGAAATTACCTTTTATCTTAACATTTAGGGAGCTGCGAATCAAAGAATTGCTCAAAAAGAGGAGTGATTCCCAAGCTGAAGAAAGTGACGAAGAAGAGTTTCCTGACATGGAATTTGACAAAGGGCTTAAGATTCCAGGCAAAATATGGCACAAATTGTACAAGTAAGTCTTGGCTGACTTTTTCAGCTATGTCCACAGTTAATCCGTCCTTCCATTCGTCAGTGGGTCAGTCGGTCGGTCAGTCCATCCATCCATCCTTCCATTGGTCGGTGGGTCAGTCATCGGTCAGTTCATCCATCCTTCTATTGGCCAGTTGGTTGGTCTGTCAGTTGGTTTGTTGATTGATTGGTTAGTCTGTTAGCTAGTTAACCACTCAGCAAGCCAGCTGGTGGGTTGGCGGCTTGATCGTTTGGTAGGTCATACCTCTTACTAATTGAGTTCAAGGTCAGCAGTGTAAGTTATGGACCAAGTTTTCTCCCCTTAAATTTATGGCCCTAGAGTGAAGTGTGCAGGCCTTAAATCAAAGAGAAAAATTGGAATCAGTGACTTACAGTACAGAATGAGAAGACACAGTTAGTAAGATAGTTATTATGCTTGTATTATGTCTCTACCATGTATCTGACAAGTTTGGGAGACCATTTTGAGTCATGTGGAATGGCTTCACGTGTCTGACATCTGTCAAAATAAAAAAGATTAAATTCAAAATCGTTACTAAGTTGTTATCAAATTTAGTCAACTCGTCTATTTGCCATGAATGTTAGGAAAACTTGGCAATGAATGATGTGACATTTTCGTAGCAAAAACAGCTTCAAATTTTTAGTGAGCTGTGCAGTGCAATAAAGCCTGCTAAAATGACCAATCACACTGCACTTAGCAATTGAGAAATACAATATTTAAGGACGGTGCCTACTTTTGCTAATGCGCAGACGTTCTGTGCAACACGCAAGGCATGGTTTAAGTGCCACATGTG
>Ga0126338_10000912_pt1 | contig 17759 bp, 9 predicted proteins | sample OrbCmetagenome_2_FD_92529 | JGI IMG/M metagenome (GOLD analysis project Ga0126338, IMG submission 92529) | Coral microbial communities from Petempiche,Puerto Morelos, Mexico - Orbicella C C metagenome | ecosystem: Host-associated > Invertebrates > Cnidaria > Coral | place: Petempiche,Puerto... | reverse complement strand
TTCTATAAAATATTCAAAAGCGCATCACAACAGTAATTAATAACTAAAATTTTACAAATCTTCCTATCAAAATCATAAAAAATATTTACATTAAATGGGTAAAAGATAATTACAAATAAAGATATAGATATGCTAACATAACTGAAATGATTCCTTAGATAAGACCGGATTACATTCAAACAGATTATGGTATATTCCAAAGCAATGTTAATAATAGAGAGATGCCATATATCTCCCTATCATCCGTAAAAGTATGTTCGTGGTACTTCAAAGTATCAGAATATTAATGTACAAGAAACGTCACGTCACCGCCAAAAAGTCACTTAGAAAACATAGATCGCCTCAGTTTAGGTCAAGGACAACCTCATATAACATGGACTGGGAAATACGATTCATTCAGTGTGAACAATTTGCAAAAATACTGATCTGCGCGCTAAATGAAAGTAAAACAGTAGCCAAATGCAATCAACCAACCAGTATCACTATACGTGGCGTTCACACCTAAGCCGGAAACATGCAAAATGCGTTCGTTCTAGATATAGTAAATATATAGTCCATAGATCATAATCACGCCAGAAAAAGAAAAAAATATATGTTTGTAGATATTAATTTGGCACGAACACAGAGGCAACCGTTGAGTAATTGTGGCAATTGTTTCCCATTGCAAAGCCGCACTGCATGGTTACCTTTTGAGAGTAGTACTGGAGATACACCAACAAAGTGACTATTCAGTGGAACACAGAGCTACTTTACCACCTATACCGTACATATCCACTCCGGCCGAACCAGTAGTATCACACGAAACCAGTGAAGTAAACAATACTAGAAGTAGCCTCTTCCAGGCGTTTAGTTAGTTGGGGCTTAGCGCCATAAAATGGCGCACGAATGAATAGGGCACAAGCGTGGCGCGGAAAGGTGCACCAACTCCGCCCTTATTTTGCATGCGCTGCGCTCAGCGACTAACTAAGTGCCTGAAGGAGGCTATGCTACAGGCAAAGGTATTACGAAGCCGACTTGTTCTCAACTGTTCTGAACTGAGGTGGTAATTGTCTGTTCCTGGACGCACAAGTGGCGGGGATGCTGCTGCCCTTTCCTACCTCAGGAATTTTTATAAGGAATTTATCTCTTTCAGGACCTGTTTTGCGTTCTGGCCAAGTGGTTCATAGATGCAGATGGAGCTGATCAAGGTTTCTGTAGCACTGAGCGGCTAGGAGTACTTTTACCCCAAGTTCACTACGAAGTCTTCTTTGATGTGTTTGGAATGTAATTTGTTAATTAGGTTTAACTATTTCTCCAAACAATATAAGTATGAAAACGTTCAGACGTAGGCGTTATGTCTGTGTCAGCTATAATTCGCATTTAATTAGTTATGGCGTCTTCGCAGATCAGTGGCCGGTGGTTGTTGTAGCCGTTGTCCTTGGCAATCAGACGTGTTACTCTGACAGCGGGCAGTAGGTACCAACGACTTGACACGGAAACCTCCATTACAAAAGTGCGGGGTTAGCCTTAGTTAGCTTGGTGACCCACACAGTACAAGCAGTACACCGTTACTAGCTTAGGTTCAAAAGCATTATGTTCTTCCACCCGTATCAGACCAAAACCATTCCTTTCAGGAGACCAACTTTAATGAGCGGAGCAATAGAATTACGGAGGTGTCCATAGCGACCAACCATCTTTCAGTTTATAGCCCTACAAAGGAGGGGTTGGCGGGCGAGGTGGGGATCCTCCATGTTGTCGGTCCAAATTCTAAAATGTCCCATGAAACTGCTTTATCACTCCCGCTAGGCCCGGCGCTGTTGGAAATATATTGGAATGTCGCTCTGCTCTTGCCGATTTCATGTACTGCTTCTACTTTTTGGAAAACGGAAGAGTATTAGATTCATGTAATGGAATTGTATTCTGGAAGTTATAGGCCGATGACGTCATACGTTGTTAATGGAAAACACATTTAGTTTATTTGTCAAGTTCAGTAGCTGAGGAGATAAGACATACGTACCCAATGTTTCTTTTAATTTCACTTTACTTTCAAGTTTTCATATTACATTAGGAAGATTTTATTTAGCACGCCATTGAATATATGGCATCCTCGTCTCGGAGAGCCGATGGTCAGCGCGTCACTGTCGACAGGCTCTTAAGTGACTCAAAAGCCCGATTCTTGAGTGGCAGTCTTTGTTGCAGCTGGTACAGATGTAGTTGGTGGCCTCACGAACTTATACTTGTCGTTCCTTTCTCGCCGTCCGCTTAATTGTCGCCTCGGCCCTGGCCTTCGTCTCGGCCATGAATGCCCCCTCCTTCACACCGTGACGCCAGGCGGCGCGGTCTTGCACGAGGACCTCCCAGGTATTGGGATTGAATAACATCTAAAAATCAGCGTTAAATAGCCAAATTTAAACAAACCAAACAAATGAATCAGTGTCTAAAGAAAAGCATGTAGTCGGTTGGTAACTATTTCAAGTAACTACAATAACTGTAGGGAGATCTATTTTACTTCAAAGGCACTCATTACTAGTCACGTGCCGGATCCTAACTGACCCAAATGTTGGGGCTTGGATGATACTTAAGAAAACTACGATCGCGCCGCCAACGAAAATGTCACCAAACAAAAGGTTTAAGGACATTGCTCTGCACGTGTGTTTTAAATCTTGGAACATTTCCAACCCGTCATCTGCAAAACAACAACGTGAAATGACCAAGTTCTACGTATTTTGGAGGACGTGAACCGCAATGGCTAATCTTTCATATTTTCCTTTGGAATTGAACTCTGTCATTTTAAAGGTTGCTCAACCTTCAGCGCCCTTCAATTCAGAGGTGGCCGTCCCTGGAAAGCAAAGTGGTATACCCAAGAGACCTCTCCCCAATTCCCCTTGTAGCACCAGATCGAGGTTAAGGTGAACATTTTTACGCTTCTTTTATTTTCATCTACCCTAACCACAACTTAACATTGTTCGTCAAAATACGTGAAAGGTCCATTATACTACATGGCGAGGCTCAATAATCATCCCTGTCGAGAATGGAACCCACTTTCTTTTTATTGTATTAATATAGAGACCCTCTCATTATGTTTTATATGTTTCTTCCAAGAACAAGTCTTTTTGTTCTTTTCTACTCATTTCAGGTCAGAGTATGTCTTAACTAGTATTTGTCGAGCTCCAACGTTTCTCTGCTTACAGCATATGTCTATTTTATTCTTACAGCATGGCACAATCCGATGAAGGCGGACGTCGTTGCGCACAAACGTAAACTATCTCCGGAATCTGAATTTTGATAGAAAAGGCTTTGAATATATATTGAGTATAAATAGACGAGCTTTGGTCAGCTTCGATCAGTCTTCGCTTGTTCAACTTATGACGTCACTAGCCAGGCGCATGCACTAAACGATTACGCATTCGACATCACTAACGGCGCATTTACAACAAACTAATCATAAACACATTTCAAGCTCGTCAGTCGTACGTCGGTTTTAGTACAATAACGTACAATAACTAGTCTGGGGCAACTTGGTTCCCGTGAATTTAAACTTGAACTTGACAATTCCATACATTTCTGTTGGGTTGCACCTGGATGGCTATTTTCGTTTGACCAACCGGAAAATGTCAAGAATGAATGGACTTAATGAAAGGTAACTGTTTCACATAAACATAAAATTCCGGACGTTTCCACTGTAAGTGCATGCAACCTGATCATTCTTTGTTTGTCTCATTGCAAGATTGCCGTGGTCTTCTTTTATTTTTCTCTCTTTTTTTTCTCAGGTTGTCAGTGTAGCTTTTCCATGTGTTAATTTTTGCTCCAAAGCTAGCCTGACTATAAAGTGCATGGGTTTTCAGGGGCTAAGAGTAAATGTTGGCACGCGCCACATCTGGTTAATGGGATACGCCAAATCTCCAATGGAATTTCCGTGCTTGAATTTTTGCTTTCTATTTGCCAAACCATAAACTAACCCGTTTCCTTTGGAAATGGTAAACAACCCTAAAATTACCATCTGAAATAAACCACAGGAAAGTGACCTGTTCCATTCCTTTCAAATGTTTAATGCTACCGGTCAGTGCCAGGCATCGCGCAAATTCATATCAATAAGCAGGTACCACGGTTCCAGGCGATGTGACGAAATCTTTAATTTAAATCGTTAATGGAATTTCTATTGTAATCCGGATTTCAGTACGTCTTTAATTTTGCACAACCGGTCGGTTATGTCAGATGCAAACAACTATGGTATAAATTTCAAATCGAGAGAATGTGTAACAATTGAGCAAGCGAACAGCGGTTGGGTTGAAACCGAACCAATTTGACATCAACGAGACGTAGTTGACGAAACGAAATTAAAATACTGATTCTGGTTTTAATGAAACTTATCATTGAATAAGATTAGTTGGGTTTTGGAGAGTGAAGGTCACAGAGAGCTAATGAGCCTTACCTTCTCCCTTACCAGTTTCACTGGCAGATCTAGAACCTCGCTATTTCGAACATTGTTATCTCGAACTCCCCGCTATCTCCGACTCGATCATTTTCCCTTGGATATACTTTTTCAGTCACTAGCTTGCTATCGGCTATATTGAACTCCCGACACCTCAACTGTCTTTAGTTTTCCTTTTAACTGTCATTACAGGGGCGGATCTAGGGGGAGGGTGCAGGGAGTGCGTACCCCCTCCCCCGAGATGAAGAATTCTTCTTGGTATTCACTTTTAAAATTTGTTTACTTCACAAGTCAGTTACGCTATTCTTTAGTGGTGCACCCCCGCCTGAGTAAAATCCTGGATCCGCCCCTGAATAAGAATCCGACCGCCTGTCAGTCAGTTTTCTGTGCTACTAGGTACCTTCCATGTTTCCGCAATGCAAACTGTAAGGATGCTTAATACTAAAAACAAAAACCGGCCTTTTAGCTCATGGAAGTTTTACTCTGTACTTGGGTCAATGTAGTCGCCCAGTGCACCAGGCTATCCCGAATTTAGAAAGCATGAGGTGACTTGGAGCATTGCTCATTCCGCCAAATAGGATGCTAGTCTGGGCTACCCCCACACACCCCAACATCTGGTCTGGTTCTCCTAATAGTTCGCCCGTGCTGCTATGACTCCTTAGTTAATAAAGAGTAGCACAGTACGACTAGAGTACGAATTTTTCAACGTTTTTTGACCTTTCAGAAACCCTTTGTCATTCCACAAATCCGAAATTTCGCTTTGCTTTGTTAAACTTTGCAATGAAAGTTCACAGTGTCTCGCGAAATTTCGTCCGAAAAATGCGCTTGGGGTCCTTCAAGTCTTCACAATTGGTTTGAAAGCTCGAACATTTCATTTCTCAGGAAAATCTGCTAGCGTTATGGACATGTTTTGAGTGCAATATAGATTGTACAGGAAACAATGCTTTGGTCGAGAAAACAACCCAATGACCCTTGCCAGTGCTCGATTCCGCGTCGCCCAGCACCACTGAGAGGGACGGAACTTGAAGTACGTGTTAGACAGTGCACGTTTTCGCAAAGTCGAAGCAACATCCTCCGCAGATCTCATTTATGTATACCCAAAGTGTTCTTAACTAAATATCCTTACGAAAGACTGAATGTTGATCATCAAAAACCATGTTCGAGTTTTCTTTAAGCTTTTTGTAGCTACAACTTTCATACAGCTTTCAGCTGAGTAGGCATGCGTCATTCGTTAGAGTGACACCTTCGGAAAAGATTCGGAAAAGATTTGCAAAATTTAAAACTTATCTATTGAGGCTGCAATCGTCGTTTGTGTTATTTTTTTTTTCAATCGCTGAAGTAATCCAAAGAGATTTAAACGTGAAAACAAAGAAGATTTTAAGACGATGCCCCCAGACAATGAATAAACAGTAAAATCATGATGAGCATAATGAATTTTACAATAGAGAAATTAAGCATGACGTTACGTCAAATGGCAAACGGCAAAAATAAAACTTTTGCCCTCCGTCTTCAGCTGTCTGTACAATAGAGTGAAAATATTTGTATTTGCGGAGAATAGTAGGTGACATTTTTCTATTTTTGTGTGATTTAGTTCAGGATTAGAAGAAAAGGACACAAATTCAGAGGTAATCTTTGCCGTTTGCCGTCTGCCGTAAACGTCATGCTTAAACTCTCAACGAGCGAGAGCGGACATTTTGACAATTTATTACCGTAAAAAACAAATTGAAGTCAGTTTTTTATGCGTCTGTCCTGTAATTGACGATGAATTTCGTCATAACATTGTAAAAGTAGATCAACAGCTACGAAATTCATGAACAATAATAGGACAGACGCATGGAAAACTGACGTCAATTTGTTAACTCTGATATTTGTCCTTGGAAATTTACAAAATGTGATTAATTAAAATAAAGTCATTTACAACATTAAATTTTCCAATATCAAATCCGACTCATCAACTGTTCCAACAAGAACATCATTATCTTTTAGCCAAGACAAGACGTGGTTTCAAAAATCGGAAGATGTCCTGCAAGAGAAAAGTAAACAGAACATAGAAATGACGCCATCAAAATAGTACCCAAAACTTGGCACACTGGGAGACAAATGAAAGAACAAATGAGCGGCCGACTTACGTACCACCCGAACAACTGGGTGAGTGAGTCAATGATCACACGAACGAACAAAGGAAAGAACGAACGATCGATAGACAGACATACTGACCGACCAACCAGGCTAACGAACAAACGAATGGACGAATGAGTAAACACTGCAATGAATGGATAGGTAAATAAATTAAACTGTAAATAACTGAACAAGATAGATTTATAAAGAAAGTAGAGGGTCCTCTAGGGGAACAGTCTTTTTGATCAAACTCTTAGAGTCATTGTCTTACTTAGTGAACACTGAATCATCCTCTCTTGGTAAGATGTTTCTAGCTGGATTACAGTAATAGTTAATTTAGCTAAATGAAACTCCGGATGAGAATGCATAATACGAGGCTTCATGTCAAAGCTGAACCCCCAGAGATCGTATATACCCCTTCTTATCGTACTTATCCCTGTTGGGTACAACAATACTTACAGTAAACGAGAGTCTGCTCGCACATTCGTGAACTACGTGCTAGAGTGTACGTGCAAATAGCACAGCTATTCGACTTGACACGGAGCGTATTTCAGCAAATTGCAACTGAGTGGCTCATTTCAGACCTTCTCTTAGCGTCATTGCAATGAAGTCATGAAAATACCCAGATCAGATATCTAGACAATTCCAGTGGGCAGCGCGACGTAGCATCCTTCACGTCTCCAACCAGTGCGCGAAACGGATCATTTAACAAAAATGCAAAAGCGCGCACATTGAGCAATCAGTGTGAACCAACGTACAAGTCAAAGAACCAGGAAGCGCATACGCGCCAGTTGAACAATAAGCGCAAAGGACGCACCAGTCAACCAAATAATGCGCATAAACGCGCAAGTTAACCAATCAGTGTGCGCAAACCCACCAGTCAATCAATTAGTGTGCTAAAACAGACGAGTGTACCAATCAGTGTGCGCAAACCCACCAGTCGATCAATTAGTGTCCGCAAACGAAAAAGTTAACCAATCAGTGTGCGAAAACGAACAGTTTAACCGATTATTGTGCGCAAACGTACCAGTCAACCAATTAGGGACAGGTTAACAATTACCAGTCCATGCCAATAGCACCAGTCCGGTCAATCAAGTAGTGCGCGCGAACTCACAAGTGAACCAATCAGTGAGGGCAAATGCACCAGTCAATCAATTAGTCTGCACAAACACACAAGCTAACTAATAAGTGTCCGCAAATGGACCAGTCAACCAATTAGTGCGCACAAATGACCAAGTTAACCAATCACTGTGCACAAACCCACCAGAAAACCAAATACAGCGCGCAAACGTACAAGTTATTGCCAGTGTGTGCAAACGTGTAAGTCAACCAATCAGTGTGCGCTAACATCTTAGTCAACCAATCAGTGTGCGCAAACATGTCAGTCAACCAATCAATGTGCGCAAACATGTTAGTCAACCAATCAGTGTGCGCAAACATGCCAGTCAACCAAAGTGCGCAAATATGTCAGTCAACCAGTGTGCGCAAACATGTAAGTCAACCAATCAGTGTGCGCAAACATGTAAGTCAACCAATCAGTGTGCGCAAATGTATAAGTCAACCAATCAGTGTGCGCAAATGTGTTAGTCAACTAATCAGTGTGCGCGCTAACATGTAAGTCAACAAATCAGTGTGCGCAGATCAAACACTACGTGTACTTCCGTTAGCCTAACAATCAGAACGGGTCAAGTCGTCAACAGCGAACTTGAAGTACCGTAGTATGTTCACTGTCTGTTGCACAGTTTGCATGGTAAAGCTGTCATGTAACCTGTGTATGTCAAAAGTTGTCTTAGCCAAGTGCTAGCCGATTTATTGCTAAAATATAAAGATTCCGGAAGGCTAAACGCGGTATTTCACAGTCTTTTTTACTGGACTTTTATAATGTCATTTTATTTTGGTATCTTACTGGCCAAAATATGAAAAAGAATGGTAACATAAAAGAGAAATGTATGTGTAGAAATCAATTTAAGAATGCAAATATTTCTACGCCGCGCGACAAATGAAAGAAAAGAAAAATGTTTCAATGAATAAGACAACAATAAGCCAATCATCTTGAGATCAATCGTATTTCAATTGCGGTAAATTTGCAGCTATCTTTGTTATCTGAAGTACTGCCGGTGAGAGTTGATAGAGTCTCCAGAAAACATTTCAACAAAGCAGTTATTAGTGAACAAAAAAAAATTCAAGAAATCGACGAAAACAAATGATGTTTGTTATTAGAGCCGTAAAGTCATCTCTAAAGGCAGCCAAATGAAAGAAACGTAAAGGACATTTTAATTAACAAAATTTGTAGGACAAATACAGTCGAGCCCCTATTAAGCGGCCACCCTCGGGGAAATGGAAGGTGGCCGCTTAATACAGGGTGGTGTACTTTGAACATTTTTCACCACCGGGTTAATTTATTAATGAACATGGTGTCACTTCAAGACGTGTGTTTGAATGTTCTTATCCCTCGTCACCTTCTATGTCGGACTCTTACCTGCCATCACCTTTACCAAAACAAAATTTTTACATTTTGGGTGGCCGTTTAATAGGGTTAAAGACGATAGAAAAACCCCTATCGGAACGACCAAAAGGTGACCGCGAGCGCTTAATAGAGGTGGCTGGTTAATGGGGGTTTTATTTACAGTATTTGACTGACAATAATTTCAGGACTTTGATAACTGGCCGCTTATATTAATAATGGGTGACCGCTTAATAGAGGTTTGACTGTACAAATTATTACTTTGTTGTCTATAGTTTTAAGGAGCCGCTGAAGTCTGTGTGTTGCATCAAAATGCGCGCCAACGTAGGCGCGTAGGTACCTTAAGGATGGAGGGACGGATAGCCGATCAAACCTTTAGACACTGAAGGGTTTGCGAACTTTTCTAAGGGGCTCAGACGTTTGGCGTGCTCAGGAGTTCAGCTAATTTGCAGTCCGTTTATCTTTGTCAGGCAGCGACCTGAATATATATTGGAAATTCAGTCTTTCAAAACATTCAAAACACTCTAGCCAAATCAAATCAGAGTATATTTCACAAGAGCAAAGTAGTAATAGGTGTTGACTCATTTCTTGAAAGGTTTACGCAGTCCTTTTCCTAGTTGAACGCAACCGGAATGGAATTGTAGCAGGGAATTATTGCTTACTAAAGTGCACGTGCCATGTTGCGAGTGGGTCCTGTCGAAACTGTTTGAAAAACGAATTTCCCTGCGATTAAGACAGAGATGAAGACGAAGAAGCCATTTACCTGTTTGGTGGGAGTCGAAGTCGGACATACGAATCTCCACTTGCTACAAACTAGGCTTCAGTAAAGAAAGTAGTTAAGCTGTTTAGCATACACGTGAGGCAGTCAGTCTCATTCCTTGACCTTGAAGGTATGGATTGCGTGTTTGCTAAGCGATAAACAAAGAACGAAAATAGTTTATTTCCTGTTTCTACCACTGGGATCACCGTTGGCTACTCAAAGCTCGATGAAGCTAATCCAAGATAAGGGAAGACTAGTCGTCAAAGAGAAAGCTTACTTCGACTTGGAAGTCAAAATTTGGATTGAAAACATTCCTTCAACAAGGGGAATTAACCCATTTAACCGCGCCTATGACACGCGTCATTAATCTCTAAATTCCAAGCACACAGATCAATTCATGACCGGGAAAACCGCTGTTTTGGTTAAATCTTCGTTTTCCATTTTTATTATACAGCAGAAGAGCGACAGCACACATCGAACGTTTTCGCGCCACCATACTTGGCAACTGGGTGTATTTCTACACCCCATTGAAGGGATGCTCGTCCCTAGCCGCTTTCTCCACGTATTTTGATTGGTAGCCCCAGAGGGGCAAGCTGGCCAAATGGTTTATATGTTGGATTTCATATCAGGAAGACAGAGTTCGAGCCCTGGTCGGGGCTGTTAAGCCGTGTTCTTGAGCGAGACACATTACTCTCCACCCAGGTGTACAACTGGGTTACAGGCGAGCCAAGTGGCGGAGTTAACCCCATGATGGATATCAGCATTCTATCAAGCGAAAGAGAGATGGGGGGAGGGGGGTGGGTGGAAATATCCCTAGTCCCACAAGAGGCGTTAAGTCCACGACACCTCCCAGGCACAAATGCCCTTCAAAATTAGACAACTTACTAAAAGCTGATGTCACTGTTATTGTGTGGAGATATTATTGGCCGCCCTTGCAAATCAGGTTTCGTGAATTTACTTGTTAAACCCTGTAACACGATGAATTTGAGCAAAGATGATTAGCTGACCGCACTAAATTTGGAGAATAAGCCAGACCACGCACATTTATAGGAGATTTGTATATTTATAGCAGTTAGGGTTCGTATTCAACACAGAACCAACAAAGACGGGACAACTAATCATACAAGGCTATTAGTTTAGTCCGTAATTATGTAAAATACAAAGATAGAGAGCTACTTGTAAAGCAATGTCATATTAAACTTGCACAGTGCTAAAATACACAGTGGGCAAGTCGACCTGAAGCGAGGAACAGGCCAAGACCTAAAGGAGATAGAGCCATTCCGACCTTTCACGAAAGTGGATTCCACTAAACTATAGAAAGGGCGACAATTACAAAAAATAACGACTAAGTAGGCAACTTCAATACAATATTATAAACAACCTGACTCCGCCAGCTTTCGCTTGTTAAATCTTCATTTTGATAAGATATAAGAGAAGACCTCATTGAACGAAAGAATGATTCAATAAAAAGTTTTCTCGAAAATAGCACCGAAGAAATTTTTACTTCTGAAAGCGACTTGACGACTCCACAATAAAGAAACTAAGACCTAGATATATATAATTTCTTCGCTGATATTATGAAGTTGCCTTAAAACTCAGTGCGTTTTCCTATAAGGGCAGTGGCTCTACCGTGTTTCATCAAACGTATTTAAGTTAGGTTTCATACTTTCAGTCGGTGAAACAACAAATCCTCCGTGAACATGCTGTCCAATTAGGAAATGTCACGTAAGCTAGCGTCACGCCTCTAAGACAAAAACCGAGTGTAGTCATAGAGACGCGACACCAACCCCACAAAGTCTAGTTACTCCTCCGACTGCCTTGGAACGGACCAATCACAGACTACGTTAGCTTACTGCACAGGCGCATTTTAGCTCGTCACGCAATCTTACCCGCTCAAAGGAAAAAAGGCAGCGTGACCAGCCAAAATTGACGATTGTGATGAGAGCCAAAACTACGTCTAACCCTAACTAATTTATATCATCAGAATTTATACGCACAATAACAAGAATACGATATAATAAATGTTAATTTCATTACAATTATATTTGAGACGGCGCGGAACATTTTTTGAGATAACAAAGTTGCTTTGACTGCTATTAAATTCTTCTTTTTTTCTTCTTCTTGTCATTGGACTAATTTGAATTTGCAATCAATCAAAAACTGTATCGCGACATAGTCGAAAAGGCTTATTTCGATTCATTCTATATTTCTTTCTACAAGAAACAACTACTGCACGGTTCTACTGAATCGTCTATGGAAAAAAGTCATACAAAACTAAACTTTACTACAGTAGTTGAATCTCTGCCATTCATTTGATCAGTATCACTAAACCCTTCACAGTGTGACAAAATAGAAAAGCTTCTAGCAGACAAAAACGTTCTGCGTAACTAATGAAAAGCGCTTTCACCGTTAAACTAGAATATACACTTAGAGAAAACTGCATTGGAAATATGCAGAACAAGGGCTTTTCAAAGAACTTTCACATATTATTCAATTGTAAAATCGTATTTTTTCTCTCTCGGTTCACCTTTGTCTCTAGACCGTTAGAACCGATCTTCCTTACTCTTTTTGACTATTTGACTGACGCCCAATTACAAAACGTACACATATCTACACAACAACAAGGGAAAAAAATGTAAACGAACCCAACCAAGACCTAAGCTTTGTACTCCAATCTGGCAGGGAAGACTATAAAATCCGACTCCCCCTGGCACCCCTCCCTCCTAGCATAATTAAAGAATTTCTGAGCTGTGGTCTCGTACTGAATAAATAGCTACAGTTTAAGACCAGGAAAGAGGGGTTATACGTTTGTCCATATTGTTCTAAAGGTCTCTGTTTCTGCTATTGTGTATCAAAGTTGCTGGTCAAGTAGGAGGTCGTGATAACTTGCTTATAACACGGATTAAAGCGCCGTTCTCGTCTTTCAGCCGCTGATTGTCCGCTCTCAGGTCTGCTAGTTGCTGTTGGAATAAAGAGACAGCCATCAGTTACAAAGCTCTGAAGTGGACAGGAAAGAGGAAGGGGGCGGGGGAGGTCTTGGGCGAATACTGAGTTCCTCAAAGGAGACCCACACTAGCTGTACCGAGAGTAACTTGAGTCGTCACTGTACAATTTAGCAGGAGGATTTGAGCCATACTTCAGGGCGAAAGATTTCGTTCAGGACGTATTGCTTGCCACTTCGAGTATAAGCGCAGCTGCAGGTGCAACATGGAAAGGCGATCTCTTCATTTTCACACTAGCTAACATCTGAACGCTTGCGCAACATGCTCTTTCGTTTAGCGTTCAACGGTTACCATTACTTCAGACATCAAGACGGCACTAGTCGCAAAATGGAAAGAACTCAATATGTATGCATACCTTGAGGTCATCATCTGCGTTAGCGTATTTTCTTTCAAGCTCTTCCTTCGCCTAAAATGAAAATGACAACGATCAGTTGCCGATAATTTTCCGACAACTCACCCGCTTCAACGAAACAAACTGAAGGTAATAAACATTGTTAGTCACGTACTTGTAAGGCCTTTTCTAGTTTGACTTTGTATTCTTGAAGTTCTAACTGTGCCTCTTGAAGCCTTTCTTTCAACTTTTGTGGATCCGTTTCTGTTATAGTAGCGTTTGCCTGTTAACAAAATAGATTCAAATAATGGTAAATATGAAATACTATTGATTCAATTTTCTTTTCAAAATGTTTACTGCCTCAGATGAAGGCAAGACACTGCAGGAACTTAGTTTGCTAGACAGTGAATGACTCTAACCTTGGAAGTACCAAAAGGTCCTTTAGAATCACTAGTTCTGCAAAATAAGAAAACTTGTTTTCATTTTGAACACAACAATTCCATTACAACGTTTTGGTCATGTCAGTAAACAAAGAAATAAACAACGATGGTTCAACTTACCCTCTCCCTCTTATTCTGTCCGTGGTACTCTGTGAAAAAAGCGGAGGGAAAGATGAAAAAGAATATCAATCACAAGTTTAATCTAACACGCATTTGCGATAACTTCTGCAACGACAATGACTTCGTTCCTGTAGACTTAAGTGCTCCCGTCTTTTGATGGTTATGAGTAAGTTAGTGTTAGCTTATGGAACATTCTCCACCCTTTCAAACCATCCATAGCCACGCCCATTACCTTGACATCGTCTTGTCTAGTTTCCTGGGATCGCCTTCTGCTGCTTACTGGTGCTTTCTCGTCGTTCTCTTCGTTAAGTTTGGTGTTCTTCTTGGAGTCTTTTACTTCCTCAGTTTCCTCTTCATCGCTCTACAAAGACAAGTTAGGTTAATGATAGTGAAACGAACAATTTGTAGAAGTGAGAAAATGAATTTAAAAGATGCTTGATACGAAAGAAGACAACTGAAACCATTTCCTGGAAGAAAAAAAAAAAGAGGAAAAGCAACACAACTGAAAGTGTTTCCGGTGTTTTTGTTGTTGTTGTTGTTGTTGTTGTTGTGGAAAACAGACTAAACATTCGATCACAATAAAGCTAATGTAATATCGAATAACTGGTATCATATCCAAGCACTCATCTTCAAAATGCATTGCCTTACACGTTATTTTCTTTTAATTAAGGAATAAAGGTTTAATCCCCTTGGAAAGCCTACCCACCCCTCCTCGGCGTTTCTCTCTCAGTCTCCTGGCCCTCCTCGCACGAGCTGCTGCTGATGAAGACGAGTCATCCTCTTCTTTCTCTTTTTCTTCCTTCTCTTTTTCCTTTTCCTTCTCCCTTTCCAGCCTGGAGCGACGATAGCTCGGCATCTCGCTCTCTTTCTCCTTCTCTTTTTCCCGTTCTCTCTCCCTCTGTTTCTCTCTTTCCCTTTCTTGTTCCCGCTCCTTCTCCTTCTCTTTTTCCTTCTCTCTTTCCCTTTCTCGTTCCTGTAACCTCCTCTTCCAGGCCGGTAACTCGGCTTCCTCGTTCTCCTTGTTTCTTCCCGCCGGCTGTTGCCGTGTGTTCTGCCGACCGTCTGCCTCGTTCTTGTCCTCCGCTGTTCCGCTTAACCTGTTCCGCCGGCTCAGGAACGTGTCAGAGGAAGGTCTTGTCGACTTCGGTTCTTCTCTAGATCCCCGCCGCACAGAAGTGTCCTAGAACAAGCGTCAACAAACGTATCAAGCAGCGCTCTACTTCCTATCTTTAAATATTTTAATGTCGCACAAGTCGGGTGGAAAGAGCTTAACTCTTCACACCGAAACCTTAGTTTGACAAACGTTTAAATATCCAATTTACTTCGTACCTACACGACATAAAATTCAGCCGTTAGAAGACCTACTTATCTCGAATATAAATTGCTGAAACAAAGATTCGTTACGTCCAAAAATTCAGTCCTAAATGAATAAGTAGGAGACCACTGTTCAGTATACCAGACCGTTCTCCGAGAACGCCGCGCATTACACAAGCCAATCCTGGTCAAAACAAGTGACAAATCCACTTTCCCGACTCCTGAACCATACCTGAAATCTCTTCTCTCTCTCTCTCTCCCCTCCCTGACAGGAACGGAATTGAAATTAAACACCGGATTTACACGCGCGCACAACTGGCAAAATTGCGGGAGAAAACTACGCCTTAATAGTTGTCTGTCAAGAAACTGAAGCGTTGACACGACCAAGACAGTCCAGCCGGCCGTACCTACACAAGCAAACTAGCAAAGTACTTTTCTCGACCGGCTTAAATTCAACGCAAGGTATGGAAAAAGCACGAATTGACCACGTTAAGTGTCTTTTCCACGTTACAAAAAATCTTCAGCAGAAACAGATGAGCAAGTGCATGTTTACTTTTACACAGAAGATAATAAGATGGTATGTTCACGAGTGAGTAGAATAAAATGAGCACAACAATCAAGTCGTATATGGAAATAAAATGTTCTTGGAATGAAGGCGTAGCCGAATACTTAAATTAGACACGTCTGTTTGAAATAGAGTAACTATCAGTACAGATCTTATCACCTGGAGTTCAATTCTGTGGGAAAACAAACAAAAAAAGAACACTGATCCTTAAATTGCACGAAAACTCGTGGGGGTAAGTTTGTTTACGCGTACAAGCGCGCCGAAAGCACGTGGGGTCCGATGTAATTGACAACATTCCACAGACGTTTAATTGAATTAAACGCAGTCAAACGTAAGCAATGTCATCTCAAAAGAAAAGCGATGTCAGACGAAATCGACTCGCGACATGTACACATACTTCAGAGGTTTTAAAATACGCCCCCAGGCTTGTGTCATATTACGTGACCATGCTGATGAAAATCAGTCGCACACGCCAGGGTTCATACGCACAAAACTGTTCAACTGTTCGAGGCCTTGTCGGTGGAAAACTTTTGTTGACTCTTTCGGCGACTAATTACTTCAATAGCAAGCATGCCAAGTCGTTTGTTTACTATGAAATTAAATTTGACTTACAGCTAACGACTGCTTTGCCAAACAGAAGTAAATAAAACCGGTATCGAGTTTACATTCCCAACGCGACTTGACACATTTGCCCCGCTGACAACACAACACGTCAAATATTCGCTTACAAAGCTCCCGCGCTTAGCATCTGATGTAAGAAGCTCGTAGATACTGGAAACCGACGAAATTCTAAGTTAACTTATATTACCTGTTGCGGACTTGGCTTGGCAAATGGTGACATGAATGCATAAAAATACGGCGACTTTGTTGGCAAAGTTTTGACAGATATGCAAAATGGGTGTGAATGAAATGTATTGCACAATTCAACACGCACGGCTAATTATCCACTTTAGAGGCGATTATTCTGAGTATCTCATGCGCGATCTGTAAAAAAATCGTGTTCAAGCAGTAAGGAAAAAAAAAAAATTGGCGGCTCGTGTTCATGTTATCAACCAAGTGGAACATTCACCGAAAGGGCAATAATTTTCACCGCCGCAAATAGTGTGACAGTTTAAGGCTTTGTGCAGGCTCAAAGAAAAACTACTTCCATAATATTACTCCCCACTGAGAGGTAATGAACTTAAGAGATTTGCTCGGAATTCAAATAAAGAATCTGTGGGTTAATAAACCCTTACGTTTTTCAATAGGCTGTACGACTTTATCCATACAAATGTCACCACTGAATAATACAATGTGTTGTTAATAAATAGAGAGAGTAACTTTTAAGCAGCGCCGCACGCAGGCAAATATGTCGGTCTGTGGCTTTTAATTTAGCTTCACTGCATCAGAACAAGCGCGATAATTACATTACATGTTCCACCCTGGAGAGCTCTATCACACGCAGCAAATATCAGAGACGAAAAAGCATTGGTATCAAGCGCTTTTCACGACAGCTCGGTCTACAAACGCGATATCAGCTCAAGGCAAAACTGACCCGGTCGATAGCAACATCAGAATATGTTACATATCTGCTGTTGACAAACAAGTACAAATGTACGCAAATGTATGCCTGTTTACGGCGATGGTTGCACGGATTAATTGCCTCAGAACCAACCAGACAATGTGACTTTTTCACAGCCTGCTTAAACTCTAAGGAAAGTATTACCTGTAATCTTCCATAGCTCGGCTGGTCGAAGCGGCGTGTTTGATACGACATGAGCGGTACTTGACGAGCGCCTCTCGATGAACAACAGAAACTAGACACGTTCAGCTATCGCTGCGAAGCAACGGGTCTTCACAGTACACCACGCTGAACGGCTACGGGTCTAGCTCAAATTTCAGTTTCGCCATTTTTATTTCAATTGCTTTACCCTGTCAGACCATAAGGAGAGGTTTCGCATGAATTATTTATTGACTCGCACCCTAATTACAAAAGCAAACCTCCCCACGCAATTACGATGGACTTTTGACAATCGGTTATAAGGCATGCTGTCAACACAATCAACAAGCAGATCTCGCCATTATCTCAAGCAGAACTCTGCATACCTGCATGATCTATAGATCGAGAATATGTCAATTCAGTTGTTCTTGTTGTTTACACTGCAATGGAAATCATGATAATCCAGTCCGCTTAAGTAGGCACACCATTTGTCATTAAGGTGCGAGGTTCTTTGTTAACACTACCGCAATTTAAT
>Ga0126338_10000911_pt1 | contig 17760 bp, 7 predicted proteins | sample OrbCmetagenome_2_FD_92529 | JGI IMG/M metagenome (GOLD analysis project Ga0126338, IMG submission 92529) | Coral microbial communities from Petempiche,Puerto Morelos, Mexico - Orbicella C C metagenome | ecosystem: Host-associated > Invertebrates > Cnidaria > Coral | place: Petempiche,Puerto... | reverse complement strand
CATGAAAATCAATTGTTATAAAGGTGTGATTGTAAAATTCAGTCGAACGAAATCAATTATACAACTGGCATGTGCTTTATGGACCTACAAATGGTAAAATATTACATAAAATAGGTCGAGACATAAATAACGTTATTTTAAAACATAATCTAATCTTGTGTTACTTTCATTAAATTTATAAGGCAAGACCAACATATCATGCATCCCGTCTCTTTTTGCAACCTGAGTAAAAATTAAAAGAAAAGAAAAATTCGGGTGAATACTATTAAACAAAATGGGAATTAATAGAAGAACAAGGTTTTTTTTACTGTTTTTTTGGGGGGGAGGGGGGACAGTCAGAGATCACCTAGCCAGACCGCTACGTGGAAGGGTTTTGAGGGGGGTAGGGGGGGTCCTGTCAAAAATCACACAGCCTGACTAGGCTAGGGCCATGAACTCGGATCGCCGGGACATGGTCCAAAAAAGGAAACCATGTACGGTCAAGACAAAATTATTATTAAACCGAGTTGGGCCACGAATGCATACACAACCGAGCTCGGTTTAATGTAAAATCAAAACCGAATACGGTTTGTGTATTCTCTAGGGTCGGCAGTTATCACCGTGGACGTTATCTGGAAACGAAACACAGTTATGAAACCGCACCAAACCAAGGTCGGATCAAGGCAACCCCTGTACAGTTTATAAAACGAGGAAGGTGCACCAGCACCAGTCCCCCTTTCGACTTCAATTAAATTGTTATCGAGCTTGAAAACAAATCGAGCTCTATAAAAAATAAAATCCATTCGTGCTCTATATAATTTTAGCTTAATAAAAATTCAATCGAACTCGAACAAAGTGATTGAGCTCGATATAGCATCGTACGGATCCCCCCGGAAATGAACGGCCCCACTTGCTCATCAAGCTCGAAAGCAACTGAGGTCGATTCGTGATCCAAGGTTTGTCTGTCTACCGAGCACGATCAGTCGATATAGCACTCGAGGCTTTTGGAGCTCTATTACCTAAAATCAAACACGACAAACTGAGGTCGATTAGTAATAGAGGCCGATGTGGATATTGATGTCGATTGCCATGATTCGACCTCGGTTGCCCAGAAAATAAAATTGATCCGGAACTGCTACACAAACTCGGACTCCAAATGTCACCTGACAAAGATTGTCCACCTTCCACCAACATGGTTTGCCTCAGCGTGGAGGTTGATTCGGAACGTCTTACTCTCTTTGTTACTGAAGATCAAGTTCAGGATCTTCTCGCCAAACTGTCTTCTTGGTCTTTGCGAGAATTTTATACTTTAAAGCAGTTGAAGTCTCTTCTTGAAAAACTCTCTTTTGTGGCCGCTTGTGTCAAACCGGGTTGCATTTTTATGTCACGTTTACTGAATAGTCTACAAGTTTCTCCTTCAACGCGTGCAAGGCTCAAGGTTTCAGTGGATATGAAAGCCAACATCGCCTGGTGGCTGGATTTCCTCCCTATTTTCAACGGCACTTCTTTAATCAAACCCCAGCATTGGGAGTTTGACGATTTGCAGTTCACCACAGATGCATCCTTGCATGCTGGCGGAGCGACCTGTCTCAACGAATGTTTTACTTGCGAGTTCCCCGAGGACATTGTTCGCAGTGCACAGCACATCACTGCCTTGGAACTTTACACCATTGTGGTCGCGGTCAAGTTTTGGGCTACCAAGCTTCACCAGCACAAATTTATTGTTTCTTGCGACAACGAAGCCACTGTGAGTGGTAAACTCTGGTAAATCGAAAGATCCTTTCATGCAACGTTGTTTACACCAACTATGGTTTACAGCTGCTGTGCATGATTGTGAACTGACTGCTCGCCACATTCCAGGCGTTCATAATGTTTTGGCTGATGCGTTAAGCCGTTGGCACGCAGATTCGTCTTACCACGAGATATTTTATGGCTCTGCCGCTAGTTTAAGCAGACAGTATACATTTAGAACTGTGCCTCCCGATTGTTGTACTTTTCAAGTCACGTAATCTCATATCTTTTGTAGCTTATGCACTGATTATTTTTTTTGCTTTCCATAGTTGGTGTTTCAGGCGTTTTAGCTGCGCTTTTTGCGATTTTTTTTCCTTTTCTTTTTTTAGGTAGTCCACAAGGTCTCCAATTTTTGGATGGTTTTGCACATCGTTTAATTAGGTTAGCTCACGCTAATTCGACGCACAAAAATATGCAGTCGCATCTTTGAGTTTTTACTGCATTCTGTCAGTCTTGGTTTGCGCTCATTTCCAGTTCAAACGCAAACTATCTTACGATATATTGCTTTCCTCTTGGTTACAGGTCGGTCTTACGGCACCGTCCAAAACCATATTGCTAGTATTAAGCATTTTCATCATTTGTTAGGTTTTCCCCCCAGGTGGGACAATTTGTATTCCTTTCAGCTAGTGTTATGTGGGTGCAAGCGCTTTTTGGGGGTGGCCCCAGCACGCAAACTGCCCATTACTCCCATTCTACTTTTGTGTATGGTTTCTTTGTTTGACACCAGTAAGCCAATTCAGGCGGCTATCTGAGCTTTGTTTTTGGTAGTGTTCTTTTCTTTTTTACGAAAGTCTAATTTACTTGCTCAATCAGATTGCCTTATTCCCCTAAAGTACCGCGGCGCTCTGACTTTCATGTGTCACAGTACGGGGCTTTTCTCAATATTTGCACGACTAAGACCATTCAGTTCTTCCAGCGGGCTTTATGCATTCCACTTCCTAGTAGTCCGGGTTCTCCCCTTTGCCCTGTTGCGGCTCTTGCACACCACCTTCGTATTATAATGCGGTTGGCCCATCAGACCCACTCTTTTCAGTTAGGTTAGGTTCTACCCAGTCAACGTGTGCTCTTACGTTTTGTTATTTTTCCAGTTTTTTAGCCCGGGTTGTTGCAGCACTAGGCTTAGACTTGCGAGCTTACTCACCTCATAGTTTTCGGCGTGGCAGTGCGACTTTTGCTTTTGATTGCAATGTTCCCGCAGAGCATATTAAGTTTCAGGGTGATTGGAGCAGCGACGCATATTTAGTTTATTTAGGGATGTCTCCAGCTCAGAAACATCGGGCGGTAAATTCTATGGCTACTAAAATTCATCAGTTATCTCAGTAATTTTGTTTCTGTAAATTTTTTATTTTGTTTTCTTTCACATCTCAGTCGATTTAAATATATATTTTTCTTATCATTTTACCTTTAACCACATACCACTTCTTGTTTGGGTTGGGTGTTGGAGTTATATTGTCATCAGCTCTTGTATCTTAGTTTTTAGTCTGATAATAAACTCTTTGTTCCAAACTAGTGGTCTGTGGTTAAATGTAAACAATTGTGTCAATCGTCACCTCGTGAGGATGGTTAATTGTTAAATGTTATGACGTCATAAGCATTATATTATCTTTGTACAAATAACATGTAATCAGTCATAATCTCTTGTAACCGCAGTCAAGCTAATTTCGTTACCCTAATTCCCTCCCACCCTTAAGGTGTTGGAGTTATATTGTCACCAGCTCTTGTATCTTAGTTTTTAGTCTGACAATACTGTCTTTGTTCCAAACTAGTGGTCTGTGGTTAAATGTAACCAATTCAAGAAAATGAGAAAGTTGTCGAGAACCCGTTTGGATGTGTCATTTTGTATATTGTGGAATAGATTAGCAATAATAATACATTGGTTACCAAGGCAACGCAAACGTGCATTAGGAAAAACAAGGAAAAATTAAAAATAGGCCAAGAACATGCCGCAAAAGGCTGGCCAAAAAAGAAGACTAGGGGTTAGCCATAGGCGTATAGGCGTAGAACTCTATGAAAAGTTCTAGGCCACGTTTTTGAATTTTGAATGAAAATCAATGCAAAACTACCAGGTAAACTTGAAAACTGTCTTCACTAACGATTCCAATGAGATACTTTTACTCCTGGAATGAAAACTAGTCGCCCACATACCGCTAACATCAAATCTTAGGGTAACAAGGTTTCAGTCTCCCTTTCTCATATGACCCCACCAGCTCTACTGATTAATTTATCATGTTAAAATAAAGTTATTCATTCATTCATACAACGAACAAAGGCCAAGGTCGAGCAAGTCAATATAAACTAGTAATGAGCAGGAGTGAGGGCCTGAATACAACGTGAATGCTGTACATTTCAATACACTCTGCACTTTCTGAAATTGTCTCACTAGAGTAGCCTTAATAGAATCTGAGATCTCATACTAAAACAGAAATGATGAATCAAAATGAGAACAGCCTGAGTGTGCGGGATCATAAAGCTCAGGAACTTTGGAAAGCTTTGTTTCCTTAAGTAAATACACTTTCTGTAAGGACGTGTAACTTGATCTGAGTTAATATTCCACTGGCTGTCACCATGACAACAGAAATGCAATGCATCTGTTTATGCCCCCCCCCAAAATAATCCTACTAAATTTCAGTTTCAATGGTTTTCTTCTCTGTCTTCAGGATGTGTTCGCTGATCGATTACAGAAAATGATTTATTTCTACATCAAATTTGAGCAGGAGAGTCGAAATATAATTTTTTGCTTTTCCAACAATTTTTTTTCTTTTTTCTGCGGGTTTTAATTGAAATTGTTGAAAAAATTCTAGTAGCTTCCATGAAGGTAAACTTTTAATCTAGAGAATATTTTTTATGCTCTTTCAAATGAGATATAGTAGATTATTCTCTTGTAAATATTTGCTGAGATAAAATAATAAACTTATATGACCTTTGCCACACCCATTTTTGATGTGAAAAGAATAAGTTTACCATTAACAATTTGCAATTCAATAATAGTAATTTAGGATGTGTTAGTATAGGTAATCATACCGTTTTGAGTTCAATTTGGAATTAATTTGCATGAGTGAGTTTTTCAAAAAGCTGAAATTGCATGAGCCGCTTTGGCGAGCGTAATTTCAGCTTTTTGAAAAACTCACAAGTGCAAATTAACTCCAAATTGAACAAGAAAACCGTATGATTACTTATTAATAATATAAACATGAAAAAATTCGCACGGAGGAAGTGCCACAAGATCTTTCTTGAAGCCATTTTTTCTCATTTGAGAAAACCTTTTTTCGAAGTTTCAGCACAAAATTCTCGTCATCATTTTACGTGATATCATTTTCTTAGAAATTCCCTATTGTCTTTCAGTCAATCATAATCCAGAATTTCGATGTGTAATTTGCACTGGTGTTACACTTTTTACACTGATGTTACACTTTTTGCACTGTGTTACACTTGAACTGCATTCCTCTTAGCCAATCAGAATTGAGTAATTTTTTCATGCGTATTATTAATTCAATAATAAGAAACACTCCTATTATGTATGGCGTGCTTGGTAGGCAAGAGGACTTAAGGATTCTTGAAATTTGGGTCTGAAGTTTCAAGACGGAAACTTCTCCCATGGTATTCATTTTTAATCTGTGTTGAATACGCGACGACTTCTGGGAAATAAATTACAGGGAGATTTCATGAAGCAACATAGAAATGTGGGGAATCAAGTGCTTCTCCTGTTTACAATGGAGTGCATGGACATTTCAAACTACTGGAAGTGCGATACTGAATAACTGAATGTGTTGCCTCACATCCAAGAGATGTAGTGCATCTGGTTTAAACTTTTGATACCTAATATAACCCCCTACACTGTATATCAAATAACTTTTAGAGCTTGATATCAAACTCTACTAAGAATTTTAAAACAAAAAAAGTCGTTGGATTTTTTACAACCTCTAAATGCAAGCTTCCAAATAACCTTTAGAAAGCAACAAGTCAAAGCTACTGTCAAAATTTAAGGGTGAACGAAGAAATTCCCTTTGATTTGTAGTTTTCAAAAGGGACCGAAAGGTGATTCCAATGCTCACATTTAGAGGAGGTGAAAAATTTCTCAATTTATTTTATTTTGAATACTTGCTTTAGTTTGATAGCCAGCTCTTCAAGCTTTAATTTGAAGTAGGGGTTCAAGTATCTACAGTTCAAGCAAACACGCAACATCGTTTGGTCACGAGGTGCTTCAAGGTATATGGTAACCCTAAACTACATTACTTACTCTACCATACCTTCAATTATCCATTTTTGCAATTGCCTTTGCCCCAACAGGCACACCGCATTGTGCAAGGCCGGTTTTCTCGTACACATACACATGACAGGCACTTTCCCTTTATACATTTGCAAATAATCTGCAAGAAAATCAACCTTAAGTATGTAACTAGACGTAAAAATGCTGTTGCCAAAGGTTCAAGATAGGAGGAAAAGGTGAACAACATAAGGTTCTCATCAGAAGTGTGTGAGGGTGAGTCTCTGGTGTCACTTGGTGATGGGGCTTTCTAATTAGCTGCCACATTTTTGTGAACCATATTGCCACGTGGATTTGCTTTATTAACTTGACTAAGTGATTTCAGAAAAACTGCTGAAACCTACAATCCTGTCCAATAGCCCTTGGGACACTTAAGAAAATGCCAAATGGTGGAACATTATTTTGAAGTGAGAAGTCATTATTGAATTTTCCGAGCCCTTCTCCCTCATAGCAATGTTAAAATAGTGGATCTACTTTAGTTGGATCAACATCAACATTGTGCTGGAGATGAAACGAAGAAGGTGAACAGAAGACCACATGTTGGTATTTTCACAGGGTGGGTTGTTTAACAAAAGTGCAAAAGTTTATTTCAAAAGTAAACATTTTAAGGTATTTTTTTCCCAGTCCATACTTTTATCAATATATAGTGTAGTTAAAATTGGTATCTACAAACACATTGGATTAAAATTAAGAATGTGTTACCCACTACTGCGATTCATCACAATCAAACTGGATTTATCAATGATCGTTACATTGGTGAGACAGCAAGATCTGTTTTTGATCTAATAGATTTTACAATGTCGAAAAACATTCTTGGGCTACTGATTTTTATTGAGTTGCACAAGGCCTTTCATAGCCTTGAATGGAACTTTCTCCTCTTCTGCCTAAGAGTTTTCAATTTTGGCCCAGATCTTACTGCTGGATAGAAATTTGCTATAAGAATATTCCGAGTTGCATTACAAAGAATGGTTTTGCGTCAAAATTTTTTGCCTTGGAACGTGGGGTCAGGCAAGGGGACCCATTATCTCCCCATCTCTTTGTACTAGCAGTGGAAGTTATGGCAATCGCTATATGGCAGAATAAGTGTTAGAGGCACCTCTATTGATGGACAAGAATCAAAACTGCTCCAGTACGCAGGTGATACAACAGCAAACCTTGCCAACTTAAACTCAGCCCGCCCATTTTTTGACTTATTGGATACTTTCAAACTGCTTTCAGGTTTAGCAATTAACTACAGTAAAACAAAAGGTATGTGGATCAGATCTTGTAGAAATAACAACTCTAAACCTGCGGTATCAAATGGACTCGCGAACCTATCGAGGCTTTAGGTGTATACCATTCATACAATCCAACCTTTCGAGAGAGAAAAACTTCATTGAGAATTTGGACAAGATTAAAACACTCCTGAACCTGTGGTCCTGGAGAGGCTTTTCACTTTACAGCAAGGTGACTGTCATCAAATCTCTAGTTATACTGAAATTTGTTTACATATGCTCTCTCATCCCTGTTGCAGACGAATTTGTGAAAGAGTTATATCAACTAGTTTACAAATTTCTGTGAAATGGAAGAGATAAGGCAACTTGTCTTACGACAATTAACGATTATGCTAAAGGTGGTTTAAAAATGATTGACCTAGATTGTATGATTAAATCTTTCCATTTGACCTGGCTACAAAGGATATATAATATTACGGAAGGCCCTTGGAAATGGTATCTCTTTTACCTTTTAACAAAGTTAATGACTTCTCGGTTCCTTCACTATTCTATTCTCAACTTTTGAAATGTTCTTCTGTATAAATATATATATGTATACAGGATACAAGTTAATTGGTCTCTCGAGCCAACAGTGCATCTCTGCCCCAGGAGGATCACAAATGGATTCACAGTCCGAACCTCAGTCAAATGAAATTAATTAATGAAGTTAATGAAGGAACCAAGGATGGACAACTTCTCAGAGACATTTTCATTTGAAGAAAAACTTTTTATGCCCTGAGTGGGATTTGCATACAGGAGATATATTCTGTTTTTCAGCTACTTTCATGATTACTTTTTGCAAATATCCTTTGCTAAATTGGTAGTCAGTAATAAGTTATGTAAGCTATTGCTATGTAATTGATTATGTAAATATAGAAATAGCAGTTGATTTACTTGGTTAATGACGGTAAGGACCTGTATATATCGTAAGTGATTGTAAGAAAAGTAAATAGCTGTATCGTCAGTAATGTCACTAAGTGCACTTTAAGTAATGGAAAATATCTGTGTCACTAGTAATGTGAGTAATTGTACTGTAAGTAACGTAAGTAGCTGTACCATTTAATTCAAGCAAAATAATAATAAAAAACTCTGTAGCTGCAGTTTTATACACAGTTGAGGGTTGAATGTTTAATGTTTAAGTTGAAGGTTGAAGGTTTAATGCAGTTTACGGCAGGAAATGTAAGCTTGTGGTTATGAACAAAAATGGCTCTTTTAGGAGCCACCAAACTTGTAAAGGCAATGATCTATGCGTACTCTGATATTATTTGTTTACTGAAGTGCTTATAAGTTTGCTTTACCGGCTTATAAATTTTCGATGGAAAGTGTTAATTTAAGTAAATCATGGCACGTTGTCCAGATCTTCTCGCAGATAAGCCACATCCCTGATTTTTAAGGAAATTTTCTCATTTGTGTATCTATAAAGAAGTGGTGTCATCCAACGGACTCAATGGAGTTGCGGATGACTTATTGCAATTGCAAAAGACTACTTTTGGACACAAACTTTGAATGAATTCGCATCATTTATGGAAAGAGAGTCAACTTCAGTCTTTACATTAGGGCTACAAGCGAATATAAGTACTTGAACTCAACACCATAAACGACAAAATTTCAATTACGTTAAAGTTGACTGAAATGGATTATCCTGTGTCACGTATCACTTGGCAGAGATCCGTGCTACTTAAACTTGATTTGTGAGCTGTGTTGAATTTTCATCCTTAAATTTTGGTGTTATCATACTGAACTTTGTAGTATATGCCCTGCTGCTGTAACAGATCACTGCATTGATAACTTAGCAAAAACTACATAATCTGCACATTTTTAAGTTTAAAAATGACTCATACCTAGGATTCTTCACTTAGAATGTCTGTGCTAAATAATTTATGATAAATCAGTAAATGTTTTAGTGGATTTGGGGGAAAAAAGCTATGTTCCCAATAAAAGCACTGTTTATCTTGATCGGCCAATCTTCACTTTTTGTTCAACTTTCTAGACTAGTTCAATCTATTTAGAAAATATTAATAAATAATCATTTTAAACAAAGGGTTTTATTGAATTTTACCTAAGAACGAGAACCAGTCTTAAGCCAACTGAGAGCTGGCTATAAGTAAGCATTGGACATAACTCTGTAGATCACTTTTGACCAAACAAAATGATCTTGCGGTTTTGACTACGGTCGTTTAAAGATTATCTTTGTGAATTTTGAGTTACAAATTTGCCGGTAATTGTCCACTACACCACCTACTACTAAATGACTTAATAAAAAACTCAAGCATCATGATATTGAGATAGTTAAGGTTACTGTATACCTTTAGAGGTGTCAGACGTCCAAGCGAAGTAGCGCATCCAGTTTAACTGTAGAACATTTATTTAAGGCCCTATATCAAATTAAAGCTTATAAAGTGGCGTATCAAACTATACCAAAAATTTTGAAATAAAATAAATTGTCGAATTTCTTAAGACCTCTAAATTTGACCGTTCAAGTCACTCTTTAAAAGCTATAATTACAAGTCGAAGTGAACTTTGTCGTCTGTTTACTTAATTTGTTTCGTGATTCAAAGCGCTAAAATAGTGTGTGGGGTTTGCCATATTCAATTTCAGAGAAATGTTATGCAACATATTCCATTAAAAAATTATGGACTGAAGATCGAAAAATCGCTGTCGGAGAAAAATCTTTCACAAAAAATTTTGCTGGTACATCTATGTTGTTTACATGTCTAACTATCTACTCTCCAAATTTGAGGGCAAACAAACAAATTGGCTTTGCCTGAAAGGTGATTCCGATGCTCACATTTAGAGGAGGTGAAAAATTTCTCAATTTATTTTATTTTGAATACTTGCTTTAGCTTGCTTTAGTCTGATAGCCAGCTCTTCAAGCTTTAATTTCAAAGAGGGGTTTAGGTATCTACAGTTTAAGCAAACACACAACATTGTTTGGTTGCGAGGTGTTTCAAGGTATACGGTAACCCTAAACTACAATACTACTTACTCTTCCGTACCTTGAATGATACATTTTCGCATGTACCACGTTCCCAACAGCTACATTTTGGTGTGCACGGCTGTTTGGCTTTGACACAATGACAAGTCCGACATCTGTTCTTTTCCTTACAGCTGCAATTTATCTGCAAGAAAATCAACCATAAGTATATAACTATGAAGTGAAAATGCTGTTGCCAAAGGTTCACAATAGCAGGAAAATGTGACCGTTGAGGCTGTACAAAAGGAATCTTTGCAAATGGGGTTTAAATGGGTATTGCCTGATACGTAAATACAACACCAGGTCCTCATTAGAAGTGAGGGAGGGTGAGTCTCTGGTGTCAGCTGGCGATGAAGCTTTCTAATTAGGTGGCACTTTTTTTGTGAACATATTGCCATGTAGATTTGCTTTATTAACACACAAATGAGCTCCTAGAGTCTATTAACCTGGTAGCCACAGTGATGGTTGTCATATCTTAAATGTGATAAAATGCCTAGCCAACAAGCTAATAGGGATGACGCGAAAGAGAAAGGGAGGAAAAGAACTTGAGAAGGGGGCTCCCAAACTGACGAAGAAGATGTGACTGGAATTCAGCCAGCCATGTGGACATTGCAGAGATGCAACAAACTCAATAATCAGAAGCATTGAAGAAAAGCTCAACTTGCTCTGAAGTTTCCTTCCCGAGTTGAAAATTATAAGTCCAGAATTAATCAACTCGAAGAAGAAAATAAATCCCTCCAAACAAGCCTGCAATATGCTCAAGCAGAAATCAAAGATCTAAAAATGAAGGCAAATGACGCAGAGTCTCGGCAAGAAAAGATCAACGCCCATCACGAGCAAATAAATAAAGAACTCAAGGAATTACAAAGACGGCATATCAAACTGGAATGCCATAGTCGCAGAGGCAAATTAAAATTCTTTTGAATGAAGGAGCCAGAACGTGAATCTAACAGCAATACCGAGACGGTTTTACAGGAATCTATGCGCATGAAGCTGAAAATTCTACCCAACGACGTAAAGGCAATACACTCTGACAGAGTTTTAGGATTTCTATGCAGACACGCGATTGCCGAAACTATAGTCAAACTCTCCGCTTATCAAGCCAAGAACTTTGTAAAGTCGTTCATCAAAAACATTCCCAAAGGGACAAACATTGGAATATCCGACGACTTTCCAAAAAAAGTGGATGAGGTAAGAAGAAAGTTACACCTCGTTCTCAAGGCAGCCAAACGCGAAAAGAAAGAAGCTTACTTTAAGGTCGAAAAGCTTTTAATCAACGGCCAGAAACAGCTCATTTCCCTCTCTAAGGATATTTATTGAACAGTTAGTTTTAAACTGTTTAATTGACTCTCTTGCACTACCGTTCAGCTCAACCATTGCTTAATTGCTTTCACTAGTGCCCCTATTTTGACGCAGTCAGTCTGAAGTAGTGAGTAGCTTGTATTGTGTGTGTTGTTCTATTTCTGTTGTAAGTAAGTTTTGATGTATTTATCTATCTTTAACTCGGTCAACAACAACAAAATTAATACTGAGAATTGATATCTTGCCGCACAGTGAAAACTATAGTGTAAACAAGTGCTTTATTTTTTGCTGGAATATTGTGACTTCACCTTCTGCAGAGAATCTAAATGTATAAAATTATATCGCTTAATCTAAGAGGATTAAACGGTTCGTGAGAGCGAAGACAAGTGTTTTGCTGGCTACATCAGCAAAAATCGGATATAATTTTTTTGCAAGAAACTTATTCCTCGCTCGATACTAATGGAAGATGGAAGCTGGAATGGGGAGGCAAAAGCGTATCTAGCCATGGGTCGTCTCATTGCAGAGGAGCTATGATTCTTTTTAAACCACGACTTGAATACAATGATTACTTCAGATGATCATGGGAGATATATGTTAGCAGAGATTGTTATTGATAACACAAAAGTTTTACTGGTTAATGTTCATGCACCAAACGATCCAAACAAACAGGTTGTATTCCTAAGGGGGCTTTCAAACAATCTCCTCAGCATATCTGTTAATGAAAATCTTGTGTCGGGGGGCAATTTTAATTGCGTAATCAGCGCCTTAGACAAAAGCGGTGGCAAACCTGTTGACGTCAGAAAAGCATCGACTATTGAACTCAAGGCTTTGATTAAAACTTATAATCTGCTCCATGCCTAGTGCTGCAAAAACCCGGACTCAGTTGGCCCTACGTGGGCGAACCCCTCAATGAAAATACAATGTAGACTAGATCACCTCTTCATTTCAAATAAACCGAGTAATCGAATTTGAGAGAGCAAAATAATCCCAAATATTTATTCTGACCACTCTGCAGTCTTCCTCTCTATATCTTTCTCCAAACACAAACCCCCTCATAGGCCCGGCTCCAGGAAATTTAACAACTCGTTGCTGTTGGACACGACAGATGTAGAATTATTGAATTTCATAATTCAAGAGTTTGCCAAAAAGCATCAGGGAACTGAGAACAAAGGTTTGTTGTGGGAAATGATTAAAATGGAAATCAGAGCATTTATAATAAAATATTCGAAAAAAAAGCGAGCGTGACGAAGAGTCTGCCCTTTTGTCAGGGATGATCAAACAGCAGTGCAAGCTCCAGACAGCGTACAGTGATTCCCAAACTTTCAAAAATAGCAAGCATCAAGATGCGTGGCACGATCATACGTAGCAGAGCAGGCTGGTATGAACATGGCGAGAAAAACAGCTAGTATTTCTACAATTTAGAAAAAACAAACCAAAAGAAAAAACGTATAACTTCCTTACAAGTCAATGATCACGCAAAATTAAGTGACCCCAAAGAGATTCTTGAAGAGGAAGAGCACTTTTTTAAACAGACATATACATCAAAAAACATGAATCCTAATGGCTCTGAGTTTATTAAATTCTTTAATATGTATTATCAGAAGAAACTGCAAAGACTTGCGAAAGAATTTTGTCTGTCGATGAATGTAAACGAGCGCTTATGACGATAGAAGGCAATAAAACATCAGGTACAGATGGCCTCGCTTCAGAGTTCTTTCGCTATTTTTGTGGCTACTGTTGCCAAGCAACACTAGCCACTGCTATCATGTGTGTAAGTAAGAAGAGTGTCCAATTTTCAGATTGTTTGGAACTATTTGGTCTTCTGTAACTGGAAGTCGAACAACAGGGGGGGTTGGGGCTAGAAGGCATTCCCATAATGCATTGCGAATGAACTGTACTATCAACGGTTGTTTGTCACGTCCGTCTTGGGGAGTCGACTATTTCTAGTTTTCCAAATCTGTAAGTTGATTAGGAATACATTACCCGTCATAGTGATGAGGTTTTCTTTGTTGTTGTGAGACAGCAAGCTTCTCATTGACTCGCAGTGGAGTTGTGCCATTTCGCCTTCGTTCCGCTGGAATGTTTTCGCGAAGTTCCAGTCACCAACGTCCCTTTTAGTTGATTTGCCAACGGATTGGTTTAGTTCGCCAATATCTTTCTCAGTTTGTCTACATCTCATAAAATTCGAAATCACCAAGTGGTAAAAACAAATCGGTGATCTTTTATAAGCTATTTACTTTAAGCTTAACTTGCGGGTATAAGTTATAATCTTTTTAATATTTCATATTTGTTTACGTTTATGTTAAATTAAGCTGAAGTCTCATTAAAGTTATTTTTAAAAATTAAAGAAGAAGTCTGCATACGAGCCAAGTGGCCCATCAGGCTGGAGCTTATCCCGGTTTCTGAAGCATGAAGCGACTAGGAGTATTTCTACCCTCCCTGGATGGGATGCTAGTCCATCGCAGGGTTACCCCCAGCATCAAGTTTGCCGGTACCCATTTATACACCTGGGTGGAGAGAGGCACTGTGAGAGTAAAGTGTCTTGCCCAAGAACACAACGCAATGTCCCCGGCCAGGGCTCGAACCCAGACCGCCCGATCCGGAGATGAGCACACTAACCATGAGGCCACCGCGTTATTTTTAATGCGAAACAATGTCAGAAACATATTTTTCGTGAGTGTCGACCAGTGCGTCTGTGGGTTTTCTTTTAAGAGGCTGGTACACTTCGTGGGAAAAAAAAATTCTTTACCATAAATATTTCTTGCTGGCTCTGTAGTACAATAATATTTGCTGTTATTGTGCAAATGTAATGCTATTTATAACCAATTAATTTATACAAACACGCTATGCCTATAAATTATCAAACTACACTCTATTGTCTTTCACAATTATTTTACTGTGCATAATCAATACTTAGTGGAGCATCATCCATCCAAATACATAATTCAAGATCGATAATTATAGCATAATCACACGGCTGGAAGATTGGCAGCTGGCCTGTGGAGAAGTTGCCTCTTGGTAGTTTGATTCTTTGTTGCCAAAAAAGATTGTCAGTTGCAGCCATCATCTAAACTGTTGGATCTTTATGTTTGTAATAATGACAACAAAAGTTTTATGGCTGAAGCCTCTGATGTTATCCTTTGGTCTGTTTAATTGAAAAGTTATAGTAGTCTGAGTCATTAATTTTGTGTGGATGTTAATATCTATGTTTCTGGGAGTGCTGTGGATTTTTGTTATGTAAGATTAGTTGAAGGAAAGATTTTTACATTGTCCTTTTCGTTCAGGTTTCAAGTGTTTGAACAATCATGACATTGAATTCTCCTGACATTGCTTTTTCTGAATTGAGGTCATTAGTACTTGAATTTTCCACAGGCTGTTTCAAGTACTCCTCCCTTAAGCAACTGAAAATATTCCTCTGCCTCATTTAAGGACTTTTAAATTTCTTTGTCAAGTATCTGTAAGTCATAACTCTTGATCAAATGGAAAATGCTGAAAGCAAATGATTTTGTGATAGCTATGTTTCAGAGGCTGGTGCCTAATTCAAATTGTACTTTCCAGAAAATATTCATTCCCTTTCCACTGTACATGTCTGAGGGTCTTTGGATTTAACCACTCCCATTCCTCCAGATTCCTCTAATAGCACTTTTACATTTTTTTAAACTTTTTTAAACTTTTCACTTGGGCTTTCCAAAGGAAACGGCCGAGCCGAAATTCCAGCTTCTTTTTTTTCATTTAGTTGCAAATCGCAGTCAAGTCCTTATTAACACGCATGCAAGTTAATTACTACCTCGGAACTTAAAATGGAAAGGAAAAACATAAGTAAATGTTTAGGTCGCCCCAGAATGGAAGATCAAGGTGTACAGAATACTCAAACCTTTCTGGTAAAGAATTTTCTTTCCTTTAAAAACAGCGTCCTGGACTTTAGAAAACAAAAATGGTAGTGTACAGTATTACTTCGAAGTTGAATTCCACTTTTAGAACGATTGGTAAACCCACAGCCGATAAAATGCCTGCAAAAGTCGTCGGCATAATAAACTACTGTGAGGAATTAATTTGAACACGCTGTCATGCTGGGGAGCTCGTCTGCGAAATTTTGAACATTTTTTTTGCTATTTTGACAAGTTTTTTTTGCCTCATCATGAATCAAAATGTATTGTTATTGAACTTCTTGTCGCATTTCTTTCATTTGGCTGCCTTTATTTGGGACTTTTAGGTTTTAAAAGCGAACATTATTTTTCTGCATATTTAATTTACAGCGACCTCCGCAGTTTGTTTGTTTACTTTATTCGCTTTGTTCAAATATATTTTTTGGAGTTTTATTCAGCTACTACAGAATTTCTGAGAAAAGAACTAAGTGGGTACTAGTTTAACACAGTTGACATCACAGGTGGCCCTTTCTACACGTATCATCATTTAGAGCAATTTTCTTAGCATTCTCATACATTGTCTTATAAACGGCTAAAATTGTAACCCAGTCGTCAACAGCATAATCTCACATATTAATCGTGCCGGCTGTGTTGACATACGATTTATCTCAAAATAATTGGCTTGTTGACTTACAACTTTCATCTTTCTTTCACTGCGCTGTATTATTTTGTTGTGCGGGGAAGAAATAATCTGATTGGTCTTTAAATGTGCTTTTTGCTTTTATTTTTCGGTGTTTTCTCAAATGCAATCCGTTATAGTAAAAGAATGAAATGAGCTTACAAGCTTATAATTTCTTATTTTCTTATCAGTTTTACACATCAAGTTGAGTTCTTTTTGTTGATATATTTTTTAATATTTTGGCCCTTCATTTATTTAACTTTAAATAAGCGGCGTCTTGAATACTGCACATATGGTTTATTTTTGTGCTTACGCTTGCTCTGAAATATTTCCAAAAATGCCAGGGAATTAGGGGCGGGCCGCGTGCAATTTTATGCAGGCGTCAATGGGTTGAAAAAACAAAATAAAACAAAAACAAAAAAACCCATGACATTCCAAATTTTTACAGAGTCAACTCGCACATCCAGGTCACAACTTTGCTAGTTCATAAGGAATGAGGCAGTAATGACATGCAAGTGTCATGTTGTTCTAAAAAGAAGCCCAAGTTCATGCAGACATGCGTCTTGTTTATAATTAATAATCAATGCTTTTCAAAGCAAAGAACAAAAAGATGAACCATAATATAAATATTAAAATTGGTAATGAAATTATCGAACCTGTTAATAATACTAATTTCTTAGGGTTGATTATTGATGATGATCTGTCTTGGAAGCATCATATTATTAAAGTAACTTCTAAGATATCAAAGCTATGTAGGATTATGGTTAGAGCAAGACATTATTTACCTATAAGAACATTATGAACTGTATATAATGCTATGGTTTACCCATACTTGAGTTATTGTAATGTTGTATCGGCAAGTACTTAAACTTCTAGATTAGATGCTCTATACAAAGTGCAAAAGAAAATTATAAGAATTATAACTTTTTCTACGTACCAGCAAGAAAGTAGACAATTATTCATATCACTCCAATTGTTAAACATATATGAGTTAAACTCTTATCAAATAGGCTTATTCATGTATTCATACACCAAGCTTGCCTAGTGCTTTTTCAAACTATTTCTCACTAAATAATACTATTCATCAACATTATACCAGGTCTTCTGGAAAATTTCATATGAAATTCAAAAGAACAAATTATGGAAGATTCTCTATAAAATATAAAGGTCCTCTGATTTGGAATACCTTGCCAGATGTTTTAAAGAATACAAGGTCTTTGCAGATACTTAGAAAGAAATTGAAAACTTTCGTGCTTAATCAAAATGTTGATTATTAGATAAATTTAAACTCATTATCTTATTATTGCTGTTTTGTGGACACAGATTGATATGGCCACCATATATTATGAACTGTTATTGTTGAGTTATGTTATATAATAGGGGGATCTCCTTAGAAAAGCTTGTATGAGCTTGCTGGGATTTCCTGCTACTCATGATTTTAACTGATCTCCTGCCACTCAGATTTTAACTTTAACGCCCTGTTGGCTTCGACAACCCGCCACAGACATAGTGACTTTATATACAATTAGTTTAGTTAGTTTATTGTAATCATATAGTAGATTAACTTAGTAATAGTTCTAGTTAGCAATTAATTAAATAATTAATTTTATTGTAAATCTAGGAATTGTAATCTAAACATTTTAATCGTAATT
>Ga0126338_10000910_pt1 | contig 17767 bp, 12 predicted proteins | sample OrbCmetagenome_2_FD_92529 | JGI IMG/M metagenome (GOLD analysis project Ga0126338, IMG submission 92529) | Coral microbial communities from Petempiche,Puerto Morelos, Mexico - Orbicella C C metagenome | ecosystem: Host-associated > Invertebrates > Cnidaria > Coral | place: Petempiche,Puerto... | reverse complement strand
ATCCCCTCCGTGTCTCAAATGCTTACAAGTCTCGTCTAAAGAACTGGCTGCAGATTGGTGAAGGTCAGAGTAATGATCTTTAGGCTTTCTCAGACTTTCTGGGACAGTGCAAAGAAGCTATGAGAAGTATGAAGTTTCTGAGTGATTTGGACTCTGTGGAGGTGCTGAAACAAGTCAGTTCAAAGCTTCCCTCATATTCAGGAGTTAAGTGGTGCCATCACGCCTTCGAACTAAAGAAAAATCATGGTAGAACAGTTACATTTCATGATCTCGTGAACCTTGTGGAAACAGAAGCTGATCTCGCTACAGATCCAGCTTTCTCACCAGACGTACTGAAGTCAGAACGTAAGAAGCCTTTTGAGAAAGACAAGAAGGCTGGCCATAGAAAACAAAGACAGCCACCAAACTTAAACAGCATGGTTACAACTACAGGTGACCCCTCAAAGACCAAAACACCCATGTAAGATCCAAAGGCCAATCAAAACCAAGAGTCTGCCCTGTGTGTTCAAAGGACCATACTCTATCCAGCTGTGATAAGTTCAAGAAGAAAACCGTTAAGGAACGGCTCGATTTTATCCAGTCTGTGGGTCTTTGCTTTGCTTGTCTCAGTAAGGGCCATTACTCAAAGAATTGGAGTAAGAGACTGACTTGCCAAAGATGTGGGAAACCACACCCAACCATTCTCCATAATGATCCAGACAATAAGGAGTCAAGGGATTCAGCAGAAACAAACGTTAATCCAGATCAATCCTCCAGCAACACTTCAAGCGTTTGTCATACAGCTGGCGAATGGAACAGTATCACTAACTCTTTGATCTTGCCCATGTGGTTGTACCACAAGGACAATCCTGAAAGGAAGATTCTTATCTATGTGCTCCTGGATGATGCAAGTGATTCAACATTCATTACGTGTGACATTATACGCAACCTTGGATTAAAGGGCCCTGAGATCAAACTGAATTTGTACACGATGCTAGGAAAGGAAGAAATTTGCTTTGAGAAGATAGGTGGTCTGGTAGTCCAGTGCATAGACAAAAGAGTTGAGATCGAGCTGCCCAAATCGTATTCCAGATCAAGTATTTCTGAAGGAACCAAATTCCTACCCCCAAAGTTGCAAATGAATGGCCTTAAGAAGATTGCAGAGAGGCTGCACCCTTATCAAAGTGGTATAGATGTAGGACTCCTGATTGGCTGTAACTGTCCCCGTGCAATAAAACCAAGAGAAGTTATCCTGGGAAAGGGAGACGATCCCTACACAGTCAGAACCCTTCTAGGATGGGGAATTATTGGCCCAATCATTTCACAGCGAGAAAGACAACTAGATGAAGAAGACATGGAACCCACCACTTGTCACAGAATTGTGTCCTGTGAAAATGGTAGTAACATCAGAACAGGTCTCAGCTTCATTCCCCAAATCCAGTCCAGAATTTGGAGATAAACCCGAATGCAGTAAGAAAATGTTTGAAATGGAATTCTCTGAGGGTAGCTCTACTCAAGAAGCCCTTTCACAAGAAGACAGGAAGTTCTTGGCAATAGTAGAAAATGGGATTCGACACCGTGAAGATGGCCATTATGAGATGCCCATGCCATTGAAAGTACCCACCCCTGCTCTTCCAAATAACCATGAAGTTGCTTTACGTCATTTAAACCAATTGAAACGGAAGTTCAAGACCGATAAAAGGTACAGAGATGATTACGCTGTGTTCATGGAAAAGGTACTAAGTAATGGTTTTGCTGAAGAGGTTCCTCCAGTTGAAGTGGAAGCCAGCAATGAAGGAAAGGTGTGGTATATACCACACCACGGTGTGTATCATCCGAAGAAGCTGACTAAAATTCGGGTTGTCTTCGACTGCTCCATAGAATTCCATAATGAGTCACTGAATAAGCATTTACTTCAAGGACCAGATTTAACGAACAATTTAGTAGGAGTTCTGTGTAGTTTTAGGAAGGAACCTGTAGTCCTGATGGGAGACATTGAAGGGATGTTCCACCAAGTTGGAGTAGCAGAGCAAGACAGAGATCTTCTACGCTTCCTCTGGTGGAAGGATGGTGACTTAACAAAGGAACCTGCTGAATTTAGGATGACAGTACATCTGTTTGGCGCCACAAGTTCTCCAGCAAGCGCTAATTACGCATTGAAGATGTCTGCAAATGACAACGAGAAAAACCTGGGGGCAGAGGCAGCGAACTTCATTTGCAGAGATTTTTACGTCAACAGACTGACATCAGTGGAGTCAATACAGGATGCAGTGGCCCTTAACAATAATACAAAGGGAATGTGTAAAAGAGGAGGCTTCAAGTTGCACAAGTTCACCTCAAGCCACAAGGAGGTCATTGAAGCCATACCTATTGAAGAACAAGCAAAAGGCATTCAGAGCATAGATCTGGACAAGGAAGCCATACCTGTGGAACGTGCCCTTGGAGTCCAATGGTGTGTGGAAAAGGACTCGTTCCATTTCAGGATTGTTTTAAAGGATTGTCCATGTACCAGAAGAGGGATTCTCTCGACTGTAAGCTCCATTTATGACCCGCTAGGATTTGTAGCCCCAGCGCTCATGGAAGGAAAGAAGATACTTCAAGAACGCTGCCGGGAAAAGGCCAACTGGGATGATTCAGTTCTGGAGAACATTAAGGCAAGATGGGAAAGGTGGAGAGAAGAACTACCTACAGTGGAGGAACTACCAATCCCAAGATGCTACAAACCCTCAAACTTTGGTCGTATTGCTGAGGCTCAGCTACATCACTTCTCAGATGCAAGCACTCAAGGATACAGTAAATGGTCATACCTAAGGCTGAGAAATGATGAGGGTTACATTCACTGTTCCTTTGTTATTGGTAAAGCCGGAGTTGCTCTGCTCAAACCTGTAACAGTACCTCGTCTTGAGCTCACAGCTGCCGTTGTAACAGTCAAAACAAGTGTTCAGTTACAGTGGGAATTAGACTATGAAGGAGCGGAAGAAGTGTTCTGGACCGACATCAAAGTTGTCCTTGGTTATATCTCGATTAAGACTAGACGATTCCACATCTTTGTTTCCAACAGAGTTCAGCAAATCCAAGAACAGTCCTCCCCAGACCAGTGGCATGAGGTCTCGGCCCCCAAGGACTTCAGAAATCAAGTTGGACTACTGGACCAGCCTTTGTGTGGAAAGATAATGCCTGTTGGCCCATACACTCTTCAAGCAAAGCTAAAGAAGTGTTCACACTGTCTGAAGATGATCCCGAAGTCAAGAGCAAAGTTGCCCTAGTCATCAACACAGAAAAGACCTTTGCGAGCCTGGCTAGCCATTTGGAGTACTTTTCAGATTACCACCAGGCAAAGAAGGCTGTTGCATTTTGTTTTCTCTACACACAGAAGCTCAAGGAAAGAATGAAGTCAAGGAAACCTGCCTGTCTTGAGAAACTGTCATTGAAGAAGACTGAAACAAGAGGTATTTCCCAAGTAGCAAGTACAAAAGAGGTCACCTCGCAGTCCCAGTTCATCACAGTGCAACAATGCAGGAAGCAGAGATGATTTTGATCAGAGCAGTACAAGCTATCCACTTCGGTGAAGAGATTGAAGTTCTGACTTCAGCCACCCAAGATTCTGCTCCCAGTAAGAACCACGCCATTAAGAAATCAAGTACACTCTTCAAACTCGACCCCTTCCTGGATTCCAGTGGCACCTTGAGGGTCGGCAGACGACTAAAGCTTACAGAAATGCCAGAGTATATCAAGTACCCAGTTATCCTTCCAAGAAAGAGTCACATTGCTAACCTCGTTGTTAAGCACTGCCACGAGCAAGTAAACCATCAAGGAAGAGGTTTGACCTTAATTGCAGTTCGATCTTGTGGTTATGGGATGGTAGGTTGATCCTCTGTAGTTGCCTTGTACATCACAAGATGTGTCAAGTGTTGAAAACAACAGCCTAAAGCAAACACCAACACCTCCTGAAAGAGAGAGGTCAGAAAACAAGACCTCAAACTTCATGAGACTTCCTGAGGAGGAAAAGGAAAAAGTTAAGAAACTGGTGTGTACTTTAGATCGATTTGGACTGTCTATCCAGGCATACCATGAAATAATGCAGTTATAAGGAAACGATACAATGGCAAGGTCCTATGTTATTGAGGAATGCCAGGCAGACCTAAATGAATCAGTCAAAATATGCAGAACACCTGGCCAGTGTCTAGGAGCACAGATGTACTTTCCAGATTTGCTAGAGGAAAAAGTTATGAAGCATGCGAGTGATAAGATTCAACTTAATCTTTTACTGAAAGGTACAATAAAATATTTATTTGTGCCCACATCTAACACTGTCTGGATTCTTTTTTTGTGTGTCAGTATGAAAAGTAAGGCAAAAAGCCAGCAAATGGTGAGAAACTACAGATAATTGACATTGCCATCTCGAGTTTGGAAACCATAAGAGATCATTACAAGTGTTTCAAAACCACGATAAAATTAACTATAGTTAAGGCTATCAAAACAGTATTAGCACCAACACATTCCTCATACAAAAACAGCTTATCTTTATAGTTAATGATGTATGGACAACTAATTACATCTAACAATTGTTTCCTGAGTATAACATGTACAGAATGTACCAGAAAATCATATTGTCCACAAGTGACAACACATTGAGGCAATTCATGAGAGCAGTGTGGCATACATCTACCATGAAAGACAGTGTGAAGAGAGCAGGATTCCACTCTAACTTGCATAAATCCTTTCTGTGTTATTCTCAGATCACGAATAGTGGTGATGGGGCAGCCATTTCACATAGCAGTAATCTAATGGTTTGCTCCTTTGCTATCCTTGGGGATGAAAATGTTATGTCTAGTTCAGGTAGGCAGGTAGCATAGGAAAATATAGAGCAGACTCCAATGAGCACAGGGAGCTTACACCCTTCCAAATGTCTGGAGGGGCTTTTTTTAAATTTTTTTTTTTTCGTTTGGGGAGATTACTACCATACAAATAATAAGAAATTTTCTTCAAACAGGGAACCACACCATTACCATTGTACAGACAAAAGAGGAATATGATTCAGTGAGGGTGTCTTTACAAAATGTCATAAATGATGTCAACAGAATGTCAGACAGAGGGTTATGATGTTGGGTGGAACTGAGAGAAAACTTGAATTCTTCTTGGGTGGACTACAAGGTATATAATTACACACAGGTAACGATACTTTTTGATTCCCCAAGCCCTAATAGCTTTGTGCATGTTGAAGCAATTTTTTTTTGTTTTTAACCCACTCTGCTCATGCTGCATGTGGGTTCTATATGCCATAAATAAAAAAAAACACATAAGTATACATAACATGTATATTACCCTATGAAGTCTGCATAACTATGAGTCTTAAGTTCAGTAAAGGAATGCCTGTGGTTTGTCACTTATTGCAACATGTTTCCCTTATAGTTTTCACTGATGTGCCTAGGGATGAAGAAGGCAATATGTGACAGTGCCTGTATACGCTCTAAAGTCAACAAAAAGAACAGGTAAATCCATTCTAAGATGTAAATGTAATAATTGTTTACACATTATAAAGTAAACAATAACAAAATTGTCCATGCTTTTCCTGATCTCATCTACCAGACATCTCTTCTCCCTTAGAATTTGACTTTCAATATAATTATAAGCCACATAACTTACAGAACAATACTTGCGGGTTCATCAGTAATTTCAGGCATGATCAAGTAGACCCTCTCGTGAAATTTATAACACAGACATAGGGTCTGGGTACACTTAAGAAAACGATGCTCATTTCTAAAATTTGGTGAGTGATAACTGTTATGGCATCAATAAACAAAAAGAGCAAACCCAAAGAAGAAAAATAATCCACCTTATAAAACCTTATTTTCATCATGGTTTTTTCCACGTTTCAAGCAAGACATGTCAAAGGGACTTAATGTGTATTGGCATCCCAACATAAGAAGGCAGTAATGTACGATGCTGTAAGCATCGCCCCTTATTCAAACTTCCACTTGATCATGTGATAGTTGATGAATTGCAACTTGATGTTATGTGACAGACAGGTTGGAGGAAGGCCTTTTCTACAAGATGCTAGATTGGGATGAGGTATTTAAAAATAAGTGAACCCTGGCTTCTTATAATTACAAGTAGCTTTACATCCTTGAAGGAAATTTGCACTGATAGACAATAAAGGTAAAACGCACAATGTATATTTACAGGAAGACAACTTTGGCAAACAACTCTCAGTGGACCTCAACTCATCTTGACAGAGCTCTAACTGCCATAAGATCTTGTGGTGTTGGGTCTTCAGTATGGGAGACTAAGGAAGGAAAATATGAGTAGATGTCACTGATGGGTGGAGATAAAAAGCGGCTGCTGAGAAATCTACCTGACAAGTTTGAAGATATACTAAAGCCCGACAAGAAAGATGCTGTTACAAAGCTTTGTAAAGTAAGAGTCCATGCCCTTATACATACAAAGGCCTGCATATGAGGCCAAGTAAATAAGATGGAAATGTAATGTGCACTTAGACGACAACATTAACACACCAATCACATTCTTCATTTTCTGTCCTGACTGGGAACCCTGTAGAATAATTACATATAAGAAATATAAAGAGGAGATACATAATGTTTACAACATTCGATTTTTAAATCACAGGACTTTGGAATGTTATATGAAACATGCCTCAGCAATGAGAAACCAACTGCTGAAGCAACAGGAACTTTTGGACAACAGGTGAGATGATCGCTCTGCATTTCTTGTGGTAACTCAAGCCTGTCAAATTCAGAAATTTGATAGCCTTAAGAATAATGAATTTTGAAAACTATCATCATATTCATATTCCTCATTATTCTTATTATAAGTATTTCCAGGCTTTTTTCAGAGCTCTGAAGATTGGCATGAACATATGAACCATTGCAGGTATTAAATCCCGTTAATGCCCCCTTTTCCTAGTCTCAGCTATTGCCTAAGCACCTACTGTCAATGAAGGGACCTGGATATGACAAGAAAAATCCCATTACACCATACATACATATCATGGTGTACCACTGTCCTCACTTTCTTCAACAGTATGGTAACCTCAAGAAATTCACTGGCCAAGGTAGATATTACTGGGAAAAAATAAACATCATCCACTTTGAACAGATATTGTTACCCAGCTATGAAGCTGCTTACCTTGTAAGAATCCACACATTCACTTATTTCCATGTTTGGCATTTACTAAGGATAAAATAACTACAATGTAAAAGTACCTCTGTCAATTTCTTTATGTCTTAAATATGATCTACAAATTTCTTGAGCATGTGAACCTTTCATGTTTTTGCCCCTTATGTTGTCTTCACAACCTTAAAACTGATACATAAAGATGTGCAGTCCCTTCAAAACATTCAAAATAATATACTCCCCTTTAAAGTTACCAAAAATCTCCAGGCATAATGATATCATTATTTTTTTTTGCTTCCTTGTTTGTTTTGTTTTGCCATGAAAAGCTCCTTCTTTTAAAATGTGTGCACAAAATTAATTATTCCTGTATATGTGTTTTAAAACTCAGGAGTAGAAAAGAAAAATGATGTCAGAAGAAATTTCAACAGAAAAATTAATCGATGGGATGCTTGTGGCTCTCCGATGAGAATTGAGAGGTGCCAAGAAATATTGGTCCCTTATACCAGGGAGAAGAGGTTGTATGGAAAGAAGGATGCTCCCCACTGGGATAATAGAGGAAACCAAGCAGCAGTGGCAAAGGTTCCAAAAATTTCACGAGAAAAGAGTTACGCCAAGTAAAATAAAAGAATGTACAACAGTAAGAATCTTTCATTTGCCTCTCTAAAAGAAGATCTATACAGTAGTTCTCTGTAAACACTAAAAAACTAGAAAACCTTATTAATTATGCCCTCCATCTTATTTTCTTGCTAACACAATTTTTTTATGGCTACATTACACACTTTACAAAGTTACAAAGTCTTGAAAACAAGCTTTCTAGCTACAATGAAATGTAATATAGCTACCCTATCACATGTTAACCTGACAAAAAGTCTTCACTAAGGGTAGGCACTGAAGATAAAGATGTGGTCATTTTTACAGTATGCAAGCAATTAAAGCAATTTCAAAATTGGCAGAAAACAATTTCTGGGTTTTAACAGTTTTCTGGTAGACACAGTGGCCTAGTGGTTAATGTGTTGAACTCCAGATTGACCCGCAGGGTCATTGTGTTGTGTTCATGGGCAAGACACTTTACTCTCACAGTGCCACTCTCCACCCGGTGTATAAATGGGTACTGGCAAACTGTCAAGGTTGACAAAATTTTGGGAGTAACCTGCGGTGGACTAGCATCCCATCCAGGAGGGAGTAGCTATACTCCTACTTGCTTCATGCTACAAAAACTGGGATAAGCTCAGGCTGTGTGGGAAGATGATTTGAGCTTTAATTTTTTTACTGGACAATTTGAGCAATATTATTGTAGATTTAGAGAAACAAATGGGGGGCTTTGGTAGGGTTTAGAACCCAATGATAATTATGTCATTATATCATTTGTTCTTCAAATATTTCATATCATTTTCATTCAGGTGGGATTAGGTAGAATAGGGCATGGCTAAACTGAGTGCTTGCGGAAGGAGATGTTAAGCCTCTGTGTCCACCTCCACTGCAATCTATCAGTATGACATAGCCAAGTGGACCTGGAAAGAAAGGGGCAGAGAGGGACAGGAAACAAAAGCTCCCTCTCCATTCCTCAAGCATTTATCCATGCCCTGTCCCACCCTCCAGGAAATCTGCAAAGAGAAAATTCCTCTTTGCAGAGTGCCCAGGTGCCCTGTGAATGCTGCTGCCCTTTCTCCCAAAAAAAAGAAATTGAAGCCCTAATTGGGAAATCAATTACAAACTTTGACCCAAGATCTTCGCACAGAGATCATCTTCAAGAGTGACCTTTTTGTGGTGAAAAATGGGTGTTTTGAGTTTTTAATAGCTATATTGGTCTGGCTAGTTAGCATAGGTAACTGTATGGATGCGAGTGCAATTAAGTATTTACACTACATGTAATATTTGAAAACTCTCTCAAAATTGCACAAGCCTTTGGGCAAGTGCAATTTGAAAAAATTTTCAAATATCACAGGTAGTGTAAATTTGATCTTTAATTGCTTGAGCCTTCATGCAATTAGTCATTTGTTATATGACTGAGAGAATTGCGCACGCGCATGCATTAATTTGCGCTGCAGTGGAAATTAAGAATTAATGAAAAATTTGCCTGCTCTCAGCCAATCACAATGAAGTAATTTTCTTGGTTATATAATAATAACTTAAATAAACTGTGTAAGATTCCATTGTCCCGAAATAAAAGACTAGCTAAACTTGTTAGGAAAAACCTATATTTGGGAGAAATAGGAGTGCTAGTGGGAGGGGTTAATGTTTAAATCCAGCTTCACAATAAGGAAATTGATTGGGTAAGGCCTTGAAATCCTTTTTTATTTTGTTTAGTTAGGTAAAAAATCTAACTGACCACTTGTGCGGGTAGCCATAAGGCCAGTGTCATTGAGTACATTGAATGTACTTTCAGTTTTGTGTGCTTTTTGTGAGGGAGTTCCTAATTGTTGGAGTTTTGAAAAGCCTTATACAGAAGAGTACTGTATTTATGCACGGATAGGCTGCATCTGCGTATAGGCTGCATGCCAAACTTTCAATTGGTTTTCGTGGAAAAAAAAATGAGGTAGAGGAACAGGTTAACCAAAGCGAAGTTTTAAATCAACAGCAGCTGATTTGTATCAAGTTAAGTTTATTTTTTACCATAGATAAAAACATGAAAATGTTCAAACAATAAACCAAAACGTTTTTGCTGACATTTTACCACTACATACAGAGTAAATCACAGGCAAGTTTGTGCGCCTTATGTACAAACATGAGGGAAATGAATTATAACGCTGCAGTATATCAAAATTAAAATCCAATAAAATCACTTTCATCAACTTCTTTTTCACCAAAAATGTCATGGTGTTCCTGTTCGTTAACATCCCACACTGAAACTTCATCTTCACCAGCATAGAACAGACCACCCTCTTCGTCTACAATTGACTCCACTCCGTCATCATCAGCAAAGGGATCAGACTCGTCCATTTCATCCCAAAGAATATCGTCGTCTGTGCCATCATGTGTGTTTTTGATGCAGCATTTGAGAAATGAGCGTCTGATGGTTTCAGGGTATATGGAATTCCAGCTGTCTAAAATCCACCAACAAATCTGGCTGAGGTCAGGTTTATGAATGTGGCCTGCTGGTGTGAATGTGTGGTTTCCATCAAGCATCCACTTGTTCTAATATTGTCTTAAATTGTCTTTGAAGGGTTTGTTCACGCCTACCTCTAATGGTTGTAAATGACTTGTCACCCCGCCCGGTATTACAGCTACATTTGTGTGGGAATTTTTCGAAACCCGTTTAACATTGTCAAACAAGTGAGCTCTCAAGGAGTCCCACACAAAGAAATTTCTTTTTTGTAGAAGTCCACCAACTTTGGACTAGTCATTCATCTATCCACCCTTTGGCCTGAGTGCAAACATGTATGCCTCGTGGTGGCACTAAATCTTTTGGTAGAGTTTTCTGCTTAAACACCACATGGGATGGAAGTTTTGCTCCATTTCCAAGCCAGGCTAGCATCACTGTGAAGCAATCTTTTTTGTGACCAGTTGTCTGATTGACACTGCTTTTTTCCTTTTGAGTCCCCTGTAAAATTTGCAGGCATGTCAAAAGTAAGTGGGGTTTGGTCTGTGTTTCCAGTCAGCGAGAGCTCGTATTTGTATTTCTTTCACTCAGCAATAATAAAGGCTGGAAGTTTCTGAAGTTTCTCCTCAAAGTTCTCAGGCAGTTTTTGTGAAATTGTTGTTCTCCGGCAAATCGACTAGTCATGCTGATCCATGAAGCAATGACACCAATGTACCGAAGCTTTAAACTCACTCAGCAATGTTTCTGAAAGCTATTAATTTTGCTTTTAGATGGATAACCGTGGTGGAAATTCCAATACCAGCCTCTCTGTTCTCGTCAATGCATTCCTTCAGTTCTTTCTCCAATTCAGGAAATTCTGCTGGGCAATAGCGTGCCGCTTTCTGGTCACAACGATGACCTTTCAATTTTTCTTGTTGTGATTGCCACTTTCTAATATTCTTCTCGTCAACTTGGAACTAGCGTGCTGCTGCTTGATTTCCTTTCTCTATGGCATAAGTAACAACGGTATGTTTGAAGTGTGCTGTATATGATATCCTGGAAGAACCTTTTGGTTCCATGATTTGCTTGAAATGACTTCACATTTTACTTTCACACAATGTAAACATGGCCTTTGAAGTTTGATGCGATCAGACTTGATTGGATAAGAAATTGTGCATTACTATGGTTACAGCAAGCATGTGTGAGTCATCTGTCACGTCGCATTATGTGAATCGAATGTGAACGATCTCTTCCTAAATTAGAAGCCACAGTTCACAAATTAAAGAAGAGAAATGAGTGGAGCTACACGCACTTATGAAATGGAGAGTGAAATCAGAGGTTATCATGTTTATGGAAGCAGTTCGAAACCCAAAATCAGCGATTTGTGATTGACTGATGGAGAAGCATCAAATGAAGAAAACAAGTTTGCAGTGGCTGTTTATTTAGGACTTGGCATCGATGAGAAGAAAATTGTCGGACATTTGCCAGTGGAATTCAGCACAATTGCAGCCTATTTTATTGAAAATGGCGGTGAAATTTCCTGCAAAGTAACTGGGAAAAGGAAGCACTCTTAAGGCCCATGAGGAGGAATGGCTATTCCTTGCAAGCTGTGTTGGATATTCTCAAGATTTGCTAAACATACAGATTAGAGTCATAAAGGAAGTTGCGAACTTGAATAAATTAAAACTGCACTTTTGAAGAGCAAAGGACTGCGCAGCTGTTTGCAACTACCTTGGGGATAAGCAGTTGCTATTGGAAAATCCATCATGGCCTACACACAGTACCTAGCAGAAATGAAAAATCAGACAAAATTAGATGTACCCAACAATAGACAGAATGTAGCCAGAGGATTGTTGGTGCACAAACAGAGCCTTAAACAGTTACGAGAAAAACTTGTAAGATAGAAGGTCAACAAAGAGGTGATGAAGATGGCAGCAGTAACAACGACAGTGATGATGGCGGCAAAAACAGCAAAGAAAAAGTTGCTGACCTAGACCAGAGTAAATCAGACCAAAGACCAAGGATCTTGCAATGTCAAAATCCTCCCTACACCAAAAAAGACAATGGCAGAACAACGTGAACGACTGCCATTGATAGAAAAACCAGTCCCAGTTGAGGCAAACATAAGCCAAACATAGGAGAACAGAATCAGCATCCAGCAGCAGGAGGAGAGGCATAATGACACAAAGGTCACTGAAACAACCAAGGAGAAGTTAAAGAAGATGGGTCATCACTCTGTCAAGAAGTGCCTGACACAAAAGCGGGAAAAGAGTGTGGCCAGCAAGCAGGCCGGTGAGGAGCAGAAAAAGAAGCTGCATCATCACGCTATCAAGAAGTGCCCTATCTGGAGGTGGGACTATGAAGGCCCAAACCTGCTTAGGAACCTGCCTGAAATTCATAAATTGGGGCAAGAAGTGGTATCTAAGTTCATTTCTATCACGAAATTGGAAGGAAAGAGAACAGGACTAGGGCAGACAAGCAAAGCTGGACACAGACTTGATTTAAAAATTAAGTGGTGTTCGTTCGAAGGGTGCCTCTTCAAAACCCACCTCCTTAGACGCCATTTGCAAAGAGAGCATAAATTAAAAAATGGAGAGGTTCTCCAGAATTACCTGCATATGGCCAAAGAACATATGGGAAAACTTGAGCAAGAAAAGGTAAACTAAACAAAGTTCACAAAAGGAGGCAATCGGCATAGAATGATGAGCAAACGCAAAAGGTCCTAAGGATGGATGAAGAAATTCGTGAGGATGGCCTGGAAGGCTCCACTTCAGAGCAGGAAGGCAGCGAAGATGACGTGGACAAAGACTATTAAAAATGAGCCACAAAAAGGAATATTTCACCGTCACAGTCCCACGCAATGATTGACACTCTTCTACAAATACCTCGCCTATCCTGACTGTGGCAGAAAGGGGTCTTTTTTGGAGGGGGTGTCTAGTGCTTCAAAAAATCCAGGTGGGAGGCGGAGGGTTAAAAAATGTGCCCATCTGTCAGGGAGTGTGGATTTTTTCTGGAATAACCCATTATTGGAATTCCAGGAAGTGTTTGTAGTTTGAAATTCTGCACGATGACTTGCATCTTGTCCTCTGTTAGAAAAAAATTTAATGATGGGATAAAACTCTAAGCCAGAGACTAATCATTTTAATTCCACTTGAAAGGAGCCCACCTACCTCTCAGCCACCAGATGTATTCCCATCTTAAGGTTACTTCAAACCTTCGCGGGGCTACATTGGTCGATTTTTTGTGGTCAAGAAAATTAATGTCCACGAAGCACAAGTGTGCATACTGTGAATGCTAGGGGTTCTGTTATTTCATTGGCTTGTGGCTTTTCAAGTTGACACATTCCTCTGTGAAGGCATGATATGTTTATAAATGTTTAGAAGGTGAAAACTCGCACTCGTTCTTCGAGAGAATCCCTTCTCTTTAAATGAGTTAATAGGGTATACAGATTTGATGGTTTTAAAATAACCAATAGAAATAAAACAAAATGCTGACACGTTTTTGGAGATTGATGCTTTGCGATTAACAATGCACAGTTATTTTGTATAAGTGATTGCATTTGATACTCGATTAATTCACTGGAACGTCAGTCGGTCATTTTAGAGTTGACAGCCTCTGCCGCCTTTGGAAAGCAAAATCTAAAAAACATAATTTTATTGAATGCTACATTTTATAACCTTTTATAACCTTTCTGTTGATATATAGTTTGTGGGGGTTTCCTTGAAAACAGTGCACGTACGAAATTTTTTCTGGAGGACTCCCACGAAGGTTTGAAGTAACCTTAAAAGCAATAATAGCTTCTGTTACTCTTTTGAGGATTCTCTCCAAGCTACTGAACATTACACTGAATCTGTCTGAAACGGATCTCACTACTTCCAGGTGTCAGATGAGTCAAATGAATATCAAAACCTGTTTTACTAGAGGAATTCCCTTTCTCCCAAAGCTATGTCCATGAGGAATTGACCCTGCTGTCGCCAGTTCTTGACTACTTGGCAACTTGGCAACTCAAAAGTGTTTCTCGTCATCTGAAAGTGCCCTCTAAATTCATCTAGTGAATTAATGAGCACTACCACCTTGATGAAATGCATTTCTCCTTAGACCCCTCCTCATGAATGGTAATATATAAATTTAGCCAAGCCCAAAAGCGGAGCTCCTGGGCTGGGTATTTCAAAGTTCAATAAAGTTTGATTAATCCCAAACTACCCAAAACAAAAGCAGTGGAAAACATTTGTATACAAGAAAAATTTATACTTAAGTTAACTTTTAATCCTGGGTTAACTTTAACCGGCTTCTAAACAACTATTTATAACAAGTTAACCTGACATGAGCCCGCGATCCAATCGAAAACTAGCACTTGGTCAGCCGTCAGCTTAAAAAAACACATGACCTCAATGAGCTCTAAACTTGAGCCTGCAATATGGTCACATGATACTGGTCAGCAGATACCTTGATTTGACAGTTGTGAATTTACCATAACATGGATGTCCAATATCAAAGAAGTACGCTATAAAACAAGGCTTTTGTGTCATCGTGAACCCATTAGTTGCAGTATGGCTGCCATCTTGCACAACTCCACCATCGTAGTGGTTATGTGTACTTGCCCGTGAGCAATACCGCTAGCCATGATAGCCACAAGAAAATAAATTTATGGGTTTCCTGTACTTTCCTATATCAATATGGTGCACTGCTTGGCAGCCCTTTTGGCTGCCAAAGCTCAGCTCTAATTGCTCTGATCAAATTAATGTCACCCTCACCTTCATTTAGTAATTTTTCTTTGATGGATTCATCAAGCATTTTGTACAACAGCAGCATTTCCAACCATCATCTTGAACCCCAACTAGTTCCAGGCTCACTCTACAGTTCCTACCTTCCAGGAAAAAGTTGTGAAAAAGGAATGAGTGTATCCCATTTGGGATTTGACGCATCCCAATTACTACAACTGTCAGCCAACCGGTTTTTCTGAGTAAATGGTAACAACCTTTCTCTTTGCATGAGGTTAATGAAATGAAAGCTAACAATTTCTAGGCTGGAACATCACTTATTCTGTCTGGCAATAGCTTTGCTAAGATAGAAAAAATGGAAAAATTCCTGAGTCTGTCAATCATTTCTGGTTCCACCTTCTACCGAATGCAAAGACGTTGTGGTCTGCGGGGATAGCCAGTCCGACTCACCAGGGTTTACAGCAAAGAACCTTTGCTATAACTACTATGAATATCCCAGAATCTATAAGAATATACAAACTGTATATAAATTGTACAGATAAAAACTATGCTTAAGATAAGTTGGCTGAGGATCTGATTCAGTCCAGGAGGCTGCTTGATAATTTAGATCCAAAGTATCACCATGATTTAAGGTCAAACTTGATGGTGTATACCTTAAGGAGACTAAGAATGTAAGATGAATTCCTGAGTTTACTAAGTCGTGCAAGGAGACAGGGCTAGGACTGTTGATTTTTCTAACAGTTAAGGCAGCTATGTTGCATGCTTGCTGCGCAGCTAATGTTAGTTTATTTAGAATTTTTAGCAAATCCCTGCAGGATGACCATTTGACCATAATCAAAGGGGCCATGAGCCACTGAACTTGAATAATGGATTGCCTGTAAATAGTGGCAATTTTGATGTCACTGAACTGAGATTCTACCACATCATTACACACATCCAGGTTCCCATAAGATTTGCATGCACTGCTGTAGGTCAGTGCACAGATCGTTTGCCGTGGGTTTGGTTGTGTGGTTAGGAGCTCTTCAAGCTTTGTGTTTTTCAACCGCTTTTGTCACAGTAAGTTTATCTGTTTTCTTGTTTTTTTTCTTCTTCTGGGTGGATGAGTTCCACCAAGTCCCTTCAGGTTTTATAGCCTGAATTTCTCGGTTGTTGTGGCATGTCACAGTGCTTAGCCAAACAGACGACTTCAAGATGTGTCCTGGGTCATGTTTCTTCCTGGTATAAGTTGTTTTATACCTCTTCATGGCCTAATCTTTTGTGTTTTCACGGCCTACTGTTTGTATTAACATTTCCATCAAGTTTGGAATCAATTCTTAGCTGTTTATTTTAACCGGCCCATAACCATGTGGTGGACAAGTGTGCCATTTTGTTCTGCAAATAAGCTTGGTTTATTTGTTTTCCATCTTATTCTTAGACAATGAATGAACAGACTAACTCAGATGACTCTGAGAATCCAGACATTTTTGGCCTATCTGAGACTTTGGAGTTTGGAAGCAATCCTTGCTGAGCTCTTGGACGGTGCCAGAAAGGATATTTTGGTTAACGTACACGTACAATGTAGAGTCTGAGACTGAGGGTGCACAAGCTCAAGCAAACCCAATGGCCACCAAATCAAGTTAGCCAAGGTCCAAAGCAAATACCTTAGGCCTGAAAACTGCACTAACTTGGTTGCTCCTACAATAAATAAACAAATTTGGCAACAGTTATGCCAGGAGACTAAAAACGACTCAGTGTTTCAAAAGGCACAGTCTTTGCTGTTGTCTGGTCTATATGCTGTACTCCAGACATATAATGGCTCAAGTGGAGAGCAGAATGTTCTTACCCATGGTGCAGTCCTCTTGCTGTTGTCAAATAGGGAGGTAGTCATTAAACAGAGGGATTTCATTCATCCCGATTTAAATAAGCAGTATGCTTCGTTGTGCAACCGAGTCATCTTTCTTATTTGGGGATGAGCTTAACAAAGAAGTAGAGGAGTTAACAAAGTTGCATAGGCTCAGTAACAAAGTGACCCCAAGAAGCACATGGAGCCCTACAAGGTCCCATCTAGTAGAAGTGTGTGGTCATGGCCACTTTAGCCAGAGTGGTGGTCATGGCAGAACCCCTGCAAGTTCTTATTTAGAGGAGATAAAGACTCAGTAGGATCATAGTCTCAATAGGGTCATCAACAGAGGTGAGTCAAAGTTCTGTTGATAGCATTATTGCAAATCAAACTCCCTTTAAGGCAACATTCTCTTGATGAACGGAAGAAAATCACATCAGAGCCTTTTATCTTAGATAAGTTACTCACCGTCATATAGAATTTGACTGGGTACCTGTAAATGCTGAATAGAGTAGCATGCCGAGAAGGGTATGATCCATATATTATGTTATTATGCAAGAGCATGTGGCATCAAGTGTCAGCAAGACATTCCAGGGTCACATTGACTGGGAGTAGGGTTAAATTTCATACTTGAGAAATGTTGTAGTGCAATTCACATACATTTAAATGCATAATCTTACTTTCTTACATTAAGGAACGAAGTCTTTAATGCTTCAACTGAACCCGTCATTTCATGAAACAAATAAAACATTTCCCTAGATGATGTATCAAAGGTGTATTTGTTCAGAATCACCAGGAAACAACTGGTGAAAACACTTTCTAGTATGTTATAGATCACATTCGTAATGATTCCATTTCGCAATTTATCCCGACTGTAAAATGTGTTCACGAAATCCATGTGCAAGTAAAAAAAAAGCCCTGATTTTTTCAGGCTTCTTCTTTCCAATTGCTTAAATTGGAAAATTTACTGCAATGATCATTCTTCACTTTCATCTACAACCGCAGTTCAAATATGAATTATTTCATATATACTTCACATCATTTCACTCCTCACGGGAAGATATGAACTCAATTAATTGACCTCGCTCCCAATGT
>Ga0126338_10000908_pt1 | contig 17786 bp, 8 predicted proteins | sample OrbCmetagenome_2_FD_92529 | JGI IMG/M metagenome (GOLD analysis project Ga0126338, IMG submission 92529) | Coral microbial communities from Petempiche,Puerto Morelos, Mexico - Orbicella C C metagenome | ecosystem: Host-associated > Invertebrates > Cnidaria > Coral | place: Petempiche,Puerto... | reverse complement strand
CGGTATCATTTATATCACAAAGGTCGGCTGTGATTGGTGCATTTCGATCCTCCTATTGTTCCATTGTTCCGGCGAGTAGCTGTTCCCTCAGTGGTCCGCTGTTGTACTGTTCTCCTGTTGTTGCGTATTTTGATCGTGGGTATCCATGCTTCAAGAATTTCAATTCCACTATCCCTGTTGATGTTATTAGTGTGGTCTTATATGACGTAGGGTCAAGGAAGCTATTCACATAAGACTTCACCCTAATAACATCAACAGGGATAGTGGAATTGAAATTCCTGAAGCATGAATGCCCACGATCAAAATACACAACAACAGGAGAACGGTGCAACAGCGGACCACTGAGGGAACAGCTACTCGCCGGAACAATGGAACAATAGGAGGATCGAAATGCATCAATCACAGCCGACCTTTGTGATATAAATGATACCGTGCAATCAATCGACCTTATCGCCTGAAGAAGATTAGCAGTAAGCAGTCGAAACGTCGCGATCTACATCTCAAGTGACTACATCATGAGAGAAACGATAATACACTTTATTAATTTGTATATTATGATTAAAATACATTAACAGATTTGCTATCTGTTCTGAACCGATTCGTTATATGGGTACGTTTTTCAAGTGAAGGAAACCTAAAGACAGTTCTTACTTATTAGGCACCAGTTAAATGGTCTCGGGTACCCGAGACAACCCTCCCCTTGGGGCAACGTCGAGCGTTTATATGTATGTGGAAACGTTGTCCCTGTAAAGGCCCAGTCAAAGTTGACCCTGCTTGATTATCGATAACCCTTATTGAATAATCAACTGTGCAAAGATGTCACTTTCTTTGAGTTTCCATCGGTCATTCCATCACAGTGGGTTTTGCCGAGGTTAATTTTCACTTCTTTGATACGAACTTCTGCTTTAAATCCTAAATCTACGCATTACGTGACACTCGCAACGCCGAGAGGAGTCCCGGTTGAGCGAGCCGAAATGTTTATATGAAGAAAAGTTGTCCCGCTTACCAGGGTTACCCTACCTGCCAAGGCAAGACAACTCGCCCACCCGAGTTGTCTCGCGTTCGCGATCCTCATGTTAACGGTTGGTTGAATTTTGCAAAGAAGTAAGCTAAAAGTTACTTCGGCCAGGGTAACTCGGGGGGAGGGTTGTCTCGGGTACCCGCGACCATATAAATGGGGCCTTAGTTTGTAGTATAGAGCATTGATATTCAAATGAAGAGAACACCATAAAAGCCAATGGACCTTTAGGTCTGAAATAGATTAAACGATAATTATTATACTGTAGTAAAACCAACTGCTGTTTATTACTGCTATTTTAGCCTCCAGTTCCCACTGTCGATGTAGCCTTATACAACATCACCGCTGACCCTTACGAGAAGAATGACCTCAGCCAAAGGTTCCCCGATATTGTGAAGAAGCTTCAAGATCGAGTGCAGTTTTACATGAAGGGGGCAGTGCCACCTGCTAACAGACCATCAGACCCTGAGGCGAGGAAGGTGGCCAAGAAGAACGGGGCCTGGACTCCATGGATGTGAAATACCTTTCCGGGCACGAGCAGAGTCAAGGAAACATTTTAGAATATTCTATATTGTTTGGACACCTCTGTCGTTTTCAAAGGTGTTTGTTTCGTATCTTTTAAATAATGTTTTGACTGCGTGGAATTGGTGAGCGGGAGACGGGCGTAGAGGACGACAGGATGAAGACTTTTCCCAACCTTGTGCCCAGGGCTTTTCCGTTAGAAGTTGGGAGAGGTCAATAAAGCCCTGGGTACGAGGGTGGTCTTTTTCTCCTTCTCGTTTTCACCAGGGATCTGAATTTCCTTTGGCACTTAGGATTATTTGCTATAAAATCCCGGTGTCCCCCGATGAAAGGCGTTATATCGGACAGAGATTTTTTTTGACACCTTAGAATTTTCCACTGCGCGAACTTTTTATTTCTAAAGTCGATACTATACTTTTTGCGATATATATTAAATTACCTTGAAACGAAGAAAACGGCAAAATAAAAGCTGACAGTGCCTCCCTCCACCCAGGAATATTTATGTATACCGAAGAAATTTGTGCAGCAGGTAATTGTGTGAATGCGAGTACGATTAAGAATTGAATAGAGCTTTCATTTATTATGACTGAGAAAGCTGCGAACGCGCGCGCTTAAATATGCACTGCTCTTCAAATAAACGACTTAACGAACCCTCAGCCGATCACAATGAAGTAATTTTCTCAGTCATGCAACAAATACCACAATAAATGTATGGAGGTCTTTAAAGACAATATATTTTTCAACTGAGTGATAACAGGGTAAGATTGTTAAGAAGGTAGATAGTAACACTGATGATCTTTAATAATCAGTAATAATCAATTGTATCTAGTAATAAACTGTTTATTAATCAACAACATGTTTTACAGATCATTCCTTAAGTATTACATGAATGATAGGTCGTCAAGTAACCATGTTTACACGTTAATTATGATCATTAATATATCTAATCTCCCCATCAACTGATTTTAAGTTCTAACTTGTATCGTGTTACAATTTTCTTTTAAATAACAAAAGGTTAGCGGAAGGGACGAGGGCCCTTCTAACGCGATTGAAATCTCCGTGTCTTGCCCGTGAAATCACAAAAATAGGTTTTTACAATGTGTCTGAAATTTTTATGTTATTTCGTGTGGGTTTGAGTCATTTATTTACATATACAGTATGGGATTATGCCGCCCTAAAAGGGGAGATGTTGGAGTTGATTAACAGTCTGAAATGGATTTGGAAATGATTTTCAAGTACAGTGGAACCCCGTCAATCCGGTCTGGCCGTCTGAACGAGTGGCCTTAATTAAGGGAGTTCTTTATATAAGAAAAGGCCTGACTGAGCTTTTGTTCCGACCACAATAAAGTGGCCGTGATGACGAGGTGGCCGTGATAACGAGGTGGCCGTGATAACGAGGTGGCCGTGACAACGAGGTGGCCGTGCTAACGGGGTGGCCGTAAGGCGGGGTTCCACTGCACGCAAGAGAACTAGTTGTGAAGTTTGAGCTCGGCGAGAAACAATGTCCGTCATATTCTGGTCAGTAAGTAGAATATATCAGGCTTGATCCTGAATTGAGTGGATTTAAAATATGATGGTCAGTCCAATATGGCTGCCATGTTGGATTTCAAAGCCGAGAAAGCGCTGGGAATGCTGTAAGGCCTTTGAGACCAAAGCGGCATAACTCCACAAAGAAATTACACCCCCTCCCTTACGTGGAGCTTATGTACATCATGCAACGAACACTATATTACAATTATTTATAAAAGCTACAAGATTGCGTCCAGTCAAACGGATTTGTTCTTTGTTCTTTGTGACGAACTTTCTCTCACTCGCGCCAATTTTTCATCCAGTCAGAAGTCAAACTAAAACCAATCGTGACTCATTCGCACACGTTTTCCGCGCTTTGCGTCAGCTACATGTTATCTCTTCGAGTTTTGATTGGTTCACTGTATTGTCTAGGTCTTTTGTGATTGGCTAGAGTGATTACTTTGGTTTTGGTCCTACCACACTCAATTAAAACCACTCTAATCAGCTTTTAATTTTTGTTGTTCGTTGTTTGCTTTTTATCAAGTGTGACGGTAAATGTGAATAGCCGTTAAGTCAACTTTGTCAATTGAGACCATTTTACATACAAGACGAGCAAATGCATTAAACTTACAAAACACACTGTAAATCTGAGATAAGATAACATCTGTTTCGGCCTCAAAACGCCCCCTTAACCCGGAGAACCTTGATCTGATTCCCACTTGTGGAACCATTTAAGTACAATTTAGACCAGAAAAGCCCTGTCAAAGAACTACCGTAAGCTGCCGCTTTTAAGCCCTGGGCTCATACAACTTCGTAAGGGCTTTTGGATGGGTTTATAAACAGAGGGGCTTACAACACGAATAAAAAACCGTACGTTTCCAAACGAGCCATAGCTACACATGTTGATCAAAATAGGTTTTTCATTTACTAGTAATTAAGCTTTAAAACATCATAATAAAACGAATTCAAGTCAAGGAAAGCTAGGGGCGGGGGGACTTATATCCGAACGGGCTTAGAACCGGATGCATTTTTTGGTTTACATTTCGATGGGCCAAAAACCGGGAGGACTTATACGCAGGGGGCTTATAAGTAGCAGTTTATGGTATCTCAGCCCACTTTGAGACTCATACCAGCCCGTGAAAATTACCTTATGATTCTGGCCCTAATCTAGAAAACCAAATTAGATTCCATATAAATACGAAATTTAACTCAGCAAAACTGTCCAAAATGTTTGAAATACGGTGCAAAAACCACAAAGGATGTATTAAACAAACCACATTGACTTATTAAGTTATTAACATTACTTTATGCAGTCATTATTTTGTCATACTTTGCAACTGAAAACACAATTCAGATTCTGAAACCACGCCAAACATAGTAATACCGCAAACCCGTGTGGCTTGCGCGTGCGTTATATCTGGATGTCTTCTGCACACATCAGCTTCAAACAGACCATATTTCTGTGTATTTTGGATGGAAATTATTAAACACTGCCTTAGTATTTTCATCTAAAGGATGCCTCTGAAATATTTGCGAGGTTTGTTTTAAAAAAGTTGTCGTTGGTGTTTCGGTCGTGGTTACTATGGTCTCAAACAGTCCACAACTTGCCAAGGAAACCTCTGACTGTTACCAAGACTATCATGGTCTCTTACGTTTACCCAAGGGAGTTACACAGGTTTGAGGTGCGTCAGGTGATGAGTTGTCGTCCAGCTCTTCAGTTGCAAAGTATGATTGAATTAAAAGCCTTGGAAGTTTTGGACAGCGTGGCGGCAGGCGTGGGAAAGCAATTTACTGCTAACAAGCTAATACTAACAAGCGCGCGAAAATGTGCAACTGGTGAAAAGCGCGGGAAAACAATTTACTGCTAACAAACTAATACTAACAAGCGCGGGAAAATGAGCAACTGGTGAAAAGCGCGGGAGACTGAGTCGCGTGAGTCAAGCCACGATCGGCTTTGGTCTTGTATTTGATTCGACGGAAAAAAAGTGAACAATTAGTTTTCCTCTGATTTTTTGACTATGTTGTGGGAGCTTGCTTGTTCCGACAACGATTACAAATTCAAAGCAAAAGATAACTGTAAGCTTTTGTTTCAGCTGACCAAAAACATTCCAAAGCTGTTTGGACTCTTCTCCTTTTCAAAATAGTCCGGGAATAGTTTATCCATACTTTGGAGAGTGTCTTTGTCTTTAAGGACTGACTTGTCGAATTCTATTTCCACATATAATAACGCATAGCTGGGTATCTTGGCAAGTCCAGACATTCGCATAACGTCAGTCCCGTTACTGGTAAATGCTGGCAATGTAGAGAACAATTCAGAAGAACTTGTTCTTATAACAACTCTATTGACGGGCTTACCTACCCTTAAATGGCAATAAACGTAGTATATACCGCCTGTAGAAATATTAAACTTTGCCTTGGATACTACATTGTTATCACTGGAAAGGTAACTCTGCCAAGACAACTGGGCCGTCAAATCATCTGGAATGAAAAGATTGTCACATGTTCTATTAGAACTAGATACTAAGAACAAGATTTTCCTGTCTAGCTGATGCTTGATTGTAAATTGTTACATTACGCCCACAATCGTAAAAAGTCTCTTCCAGTTTTCTCCAAAGAGGAATTTCTAATATGGGGAACGAAAGCGGAGGAGGTTAAAACTAAACATGGCGTAAATCACATGGTTGCAAGACTTACGATTTGCTAGCCTGAAGTTAAGCCGCCTTCCGGAGTCAGGACTATAAGCGACCAGAAGAGACCCCAGAGTTTCAGACTATTTTTTTTTTGTAATCTTCAGAATAATTATTTGATTGTATTTCGTACTTAATTTCGCATTTTCCATTTTTTGTAGGTCGATTAGTCACAGCTACGTCGAATACCTACACATAACTCAAACTTCATCTTTATCTGCTGATGAAAAATTGCTCTGCCTGGAGAACAAGGAAGCTTCCGAAAACGTCTATAAAACTGTCAACCCACTTTATCTCATGGCATTGCTTTCGGACGCAGAAAGAAACACAAATCACTTGCCTGGTGGGGCTGATGGAGTAAACTACTCAGTTTATTCTGGATACGAATTCAAAACATGGTAGCCACAAAGAATCGTGTTAGTAACTCACTCTACTTTTACCAGAAATCAATTCTCCACGTACAATTTAATGAGTACCTTTATAATTCGTGCTGTTTTTTGTTGCTTGAAGAGTGTGGGCTGTCAGTATATAGGCGTGGATAAAATCTGACGTAAGAAATAACAAGAATAAAAGTAACATCAGATTTCGTGTCAAGTTATTGCAGCTTCTCAGTAGACTTCCTTATCAGGGTTTTGCGGGAGTTACGAGCCTGGAGTTAGCTGAAGTTGTTTCGCGGTAGATCCTAGTTCAACTCCTCGGTCATGCTTGTAAATAGCCAACTGGTCTGCCTCCCGCCGGTTGGGAGTTTTAAGCCTATTATGTTTAGTTGATATATTTGTTTCTTTCATTTAAAGTGGCATGCCTGTGAACTAGCTAGGTGTAGCAAAGCGTATTGACCACTATAAACAACAACATTTGAACATTTTTTTTTGAGCCACGCCCCTTAAATCTTTCTTAGCCACAGTTGAACATCGGAAAATGACTTAAAAAATCAGCCACTTTATCTTATTTGAAAATGCACAGATAATGATCAAGAGTGGTTAGAACAAACGCGCAGCCCTCAAGAGGGGATACAAAAGTTCTTGCCATAGTTTCGCGCCTTTTGTGAGTGTATAGCTGGACAGACCTGGGCTAAAAAGAATCTAATACGTTTCCCAAGCGCGAATTTATCACTGAACAGTCTTCTTACCAAGTGGCTCCGAATTCCTCACTTGGTCTATGTACACTTTTAGTATTCCAAGAGAATATGAAGGGTAAGAGAATCCAAGTAGCTTTACACGCATTTCCATTCTCCACGGAAATAACCACGCAACGCGCTTGGTAATATTATCTACGGAGGATTTGAGTATCATGTCTAATTAACAAATTGACGTCAGCTTTTTTATGCGTCTGTCATCTTATTGATGATGAATTGCGTCATAACATTGTCAAAGTGGCTGTGGAACCACGAGCCGCAGGCGAGTGGTTCTGCAGTAAACTTTCCGCAGTAAATTTCGGGTATTTGGAATATATTTGCTGTAATTGTTTTTTATATCTCTTTTCTCTAAGTGTATATATATATGAAATACCTTTTCCACGGCTTGGCATACAGTTCTTTATCATGGTGCAATTGACATCTAAATTGATACAAAATACATACTAGTTATGCAACACTTTCGAGTTATACCTAACAATTAGATTATGAGCTCGAAATTTCTATCACGCGATAGAAATAGAGTGCGAATAATCTAATTGCTTAAGTATAAATCTACTAGTCGTTCAAAACTTTATCAAAATCCTCTTCACCGACACCTCGAAAACGCAAGAAGCGGCCGTCACTTCGGTAACAAACGTACACTGCTACGCTACTCACTGACTAAGCAATTAGATTATTTGCTCTCGATTTCTATCGCATGATAGTTGACGAGGGTGCAGTCCGAGTCAACTATCACGCATAGAAATCAAGAGCGAATAATTTAATTGTTTTAGTATAAATCTACTAGTCGTTCAAAACTTTATCTAAACCTTCTTCACAGACACTTCGAAAAGGCCAAGAAGCGGCCGTCATTTTGTTAACAAGGGCACGCTGCTACGCTATTAACTATCTATCACAGAATAGATAGTGAGTAGCGTAGCCAATCAGAGAACGGCATGTTTGATAGACCGCTAGTAGATTAATACTAATCTGTTGTAGATAGTGAGTAGCTTAGCCAATCAGAAAACGGCTTTCGTGATAGAACGCTAGTAGATTTATACTAGCATGGAATATCCTACGAGTAAAGGCTCGTGCCTATACCAGTCCACTGGCTCAGCCATGATGGTTTATTTAAACAATAGCCTTCATTTTGCGCGAAAATATGCAGGGATATTTGTCGGTGGACATTATCTTTTCCGAGAGGCGAATAGTTTTCCGAGAGCGTAGCTCGAGGAAAACTGTGAGCTTTGAGGAACAGATAATGTCCAAGGACAAATATCCGAGCATATTTTCGCGCCATCTGGAGGCTACTGTGTTTATTATCCTTCAAATATTTTTCGCAACGCAGGCAGTTTTGAAATTTGGGAAACATTGTCGGATATTCCCCAGTTTAAGCTGGGAAATATTCGGTCACGTGACGCGTTTAGACCCACCGCGGGCGGGCGAAAATATTTGATGGATTATAAGGGCTCTTATAGGGCTCTTATAATCCATCGAATAATCAGAGGATGAATTGCTTATTCTGACGAGGCATATATTGTAGATAAGCATTCCTTTATAAGCTGGCACTGGCGAATTCAATTAGTATGAATGAATGAATTTAAACTTTATTAACCCTCTACTAATAGGGGACACTTAAAATAAATAAAATAAGTTATTAAAATTTAAACACCTAAAATTTGACTATTTACAATAAATGAAATTTAACTACTTCATTTACATTAAAAGACTGAAATTTAACTACCTTATTTAACAATCATTATTATTTAATTAAATAAACAAATAAGTTATTCGCAAAGAGCGTTCCCGAAACAAGCTTGGTGGTCATGTACTACATAAGACAGAGTTCTCGCATTCGTGTTCTATCTTGTAACCTGGTAAATTGTTTTAGGAGGGGAGGGAACCGGGGCTGATCTCTACTGAGCTCGGACGGTACAGTTGCAAGCACAGCTAGACCCGAACGCCAACTTTAAGCTTGCCTAGGTCACTCAGTAAATAGGAACTGTTGTAACGTTTCCACCCAGTTGACCCTTACCTTTCTTAAGCTCCTCTGCACAATGCTTTAATCTCTTACACTTCCTACTGCCATCATCTGCAAAAGATAATCAACCCTACTCAATATTTACAACTCACTAGTTCAACCTCACTTTGATTACTGCAGCCTTGTCTGGGGTAATTGTGGCAAAACATTATCGAAAAAGCTACAAAAACTACAGAACCGTGCTGCACGTGTTATAACTTCATCAAACTATGACGTAGATGTCCGATTCCTTATTTCACAAACTCAGCTGGAAAGACTTGAAATCTCAACGTCAAATTCAGAATGCCTTAATGGTTTTCAAGTCTTCAAACGGTCTTGTTCCGGAATATCTCACGTCTAAATTTATAAAGCGAAATGAATCAAGCTATTCTCTGAGGGACTCGATAAACAAACATGTTGTTCCCTTTCCAAGAACTAACTACATGAAAAATAGTTTTAGTTACAGCGGCGCTACCCTTTGGAACAGCTTACCCTGTAACATTAGAGAGTCTGGTTCATTGGACAAATTTAAACGCCTTCTCTACCATAATTTTTAAACACGGCATTCATGGAAACCAGGATTTTTCTTAAGTGGCATATTAATGTAAGTTAATTTAATGTTAGGATTTGGATTTTTAGTCATTATTATGTGATTTTTTCTACCTGATGTTTTTACCGTGTATAAATAATGATTAAAGATCAAATATCAAAATTAAAAATTAAAGATCGAACACGTACAACATAAGTCGATAGGTTTTCGAAATTAACTCTTTGGAGTTTTGCTATCTTAGTAAAATACTCTTCTCAGGTTTCCTTCAATTCAAAGGTAATTTTGTACGCGGCTTATAAATGACTGATCGTGAGCTGGCTGAGCATCTTTAAGCACGCGGATCTTAAGGGAAAGTTGATATAGAATGCAGCCTTCCATTTTGTTTCTCATTTGAAAATCTGATGAAAATATTGAAGAATTTCTTTAGCCGATTCCCAAGGACTTTTAATTTGTTGAGAATTATATATTCAATGAAGCTGGTTGTATTGACGAAAAATACACAAGTATCATTTTTTTTTTCAGAGGTTTCTGTAAAATTCCCGCACGTATCAGTCCAAAGCTGGTTAGATGGAAAAAAAAAAAAAAAAAGAACTTTCATGTTTCAATCGACAGCTTTGATGGTTCGGAAAGTAGTTCGAGAGAAGAAGGGTAACTTGAAGGAGTTAATCAAAGTTTTACTTCTGATTCTTATGTAACTAGAAGTTGATATCATAGAATATACGTTGGGCATTAATTGTCAGCAGACAGGCTAAATACTAAGATAAGACATTAACGGGTTTCCGCGGGAGAAATTTCAAGAGCTTACTCTCGAACTGAACAATGTGTGCCTTTACAAGAATGTGCAAAACGTACTGACGACGCGCTGAAGTGTACACAATAAAAGTCTCAGCCTTTTAAAAAGTGTCACTGAATCTTTTCAGCATCGTCGAAGGGGACATCAACTGTGAGCCAATGAATATATAGTATTTCAAATGCCTTTATCAATACAGGATGTTTACGAAGCTTTTTGATTGTTTTATTTCTTCTAGCACTGTAATTATATAATCATTTCCTTCCTTCCGTCAGACAATCCTCCAACGCAAAACCGCAAAATCTATATCCTTTCATTTTGTTCGTTCACGCGGAAACTGTCCTGGATCGTGAACCTAATTTCGGGTTATGTTTCCACGTACGTGTTGATCGAAGCTGATAACACCGGAGAGGAGCTGAGAGATTAACACCAGCCAAAGTAAATATAGATATGCTGTTCATATCAAGTCGCAATAACTACAGAGTCATCCGGATAATGCTTTGTAAATTATCAAACTACAGGTCAAGCAAAGTGTTCTTATTTCCGGTACTTGATCTCCGTTGGTAAGTAAAACTTACTGCTGATGTGCTGCCCTAAAAGGTTTGGCTTTGGTACGTGCTGTTTTTCCGAGTCCAAAATCCGAGTCTGTTTCTTTGTCCGTGTTTCTTTATCAGTGATCTTGACAGTGTTTATGGGATCAAATTTAGAATAAGAGTCTGTAACTAGTGTTGAAACTGGATAAGGGTCAATGTCTATTAAAACGGATGTATCCCGGGTAAATAACTGAATATTGGCATGGCTCTCAAGGGATTACTTTTACAATTGAAAGCTAACGAAACCTTTTCAAATTTGATCTTTAAAGCCACCCAAGAGATCTGTTGTGCCTCCTCTCTATTTTTCTCATTTTGGCCTCATTTCCTGCACCTAACATGTGAAAAAATGTACGTCTATTGATCGTTCCACTTCATCTTCTGACACGGAAGTAACGCGCTTAAAACGCCACTCACTGCAAGAGGCACTACCAAACAAGCAGAAAAATTGTTATATTTTATTTTTCACGATCTTAACGTTTAGGCGAACCAAAGTTTAGCATCATCACAGCTTCAAGATGATTTAAGATGACGCGGATTTATCTAGGACCAAGGGTCGCTAGTTGACTTAAGATTGTGTACGTACGTAATTAACGACTGCCGAAATCAACAAGGCACCAAAACAACCAATAAACAGCTACACTTACGTTTGTCTTTATCTCTTTTGTCTCGGGAGACCTGTAAAGTACAAATCAAAAGAAGAAGCAAAGTTAACCTAAGGTCGTAACTCACCGATAAAGAAGCTTATGGATGTTTTAAGTAGGGAAGGTGGGAAATTACGCATAATGAATTTAGCTAGGCTTGCAGATTAGCCTTTAATGTAGGAAAGACCTTCACACAAAAGTCACCTTTTGCATATTTGAAAACACTTGCAGTATATTGTCCATCTTCTCCTTGACACGTCCGAGCTCTTTACGTAATTTCTCGTTCTTTTGCTCTTCCTCCGCCAGTCTGTTGGACAATTCTTCCAGCGATTTGCTCGATTCTTCCAGGCCCTTGGACAACGAGTGTAGTTCTTTGAACAAGACAAACAACAACGAGCCAGCGATAATCACACCGACAAAAGTCTTCATCCATCGAAGAGATTGATTTTGCTGCGAAAAACTTTGTCGTACTTCAGTCATCTTGCCTGTGTTGCTTTACGGTATTTCCTCGAAGCCGACTCAATAGTGTGTTTGTGAGGCGCCCGTTTGCCTTTACAAGTCAAGGAAGCTGAAGTATTTCACGGAATTTCGATACTTCTATTTGTGATATCTTCGCCACATATTGTACTGGACACGTGATCTGTGTTTACGGCATCACTCGTTGAGTCATGATTTCTTGGGGACTGCGGATTCCATTTTGAAGTTTCTTTTCAGGGAAACCTATTCATTTCTCAGAAGTCTCTTACCGAAGTATTATTATGCAAAATGGACCTATGTTTACGTTTGGATAAACTTTCTAAGGTTAACAATACAAAAGAATAAAACTATATGTACACTTATGTCCGTACATTGTCAGTTGTTAGCTGTCATTTTATAATCCATTCTGTTGGGATTCTTCGAGAAAAACAAGCTAAATACCTAGAAACGTCTACAGAATAAATTTTCTAAATGAGTCTGAAGCAATGGCCGAGTCGTGTCGCGTTACAATGCAAGGAGCAATTTTTGCATTTCGTTGTATACACGACAGTTGAGTTTTCAACGTATGTTACAGAGCTGTCTGTGTGTTATTGCTTTAAAAAGGCCTCCTTCTGTACCTTAATAGATTACACAATTTCATTAAAAGTATGTCATTGTGATGTGATTGTCGAACACATTAGTTAAACGCTGGACTTTGGCTTCTACACGGGCACTGACAGATCACGTAAAATCTGAACCATGTCGCGGATTTAAGGACTGTATGGACGAAGAACATATTCGTGTAAGCATGAAATTGCGTAACTTCAGACGAAATGCTAGCTGAGCGAATGAATGTAATCCATACAATTAATTTATAGCTATAACAATAGCTATAACAGGAAACTGTCTCTGGTGGTGCCAAACGGAAATCCGAAATTTACCTTTAGTTCACTGAATTGCATTTTTCAAAATTAGTGTATTAACTCCACAGCAAAACGACTATACACAAGTCGGCTGCAAATGGAGAATTTGGCAACTCGTTTTTTTTCTTCTTTTTTAATCCATGGCGGTGTAGAACATCAGCAGAATCAGTGAATAATTCAGACTCAATGTCGCAAATGAAAGAGACTTCTGGCTGCGTTAAGTACATTCTGCGTTATTGAAACGACACCGGTACTGAATTAAGTAAACACAAAACGTTCGATCGCGGTGAAAACCAACTGATTCATTTCTTTGACAACGAATCGAAACCATCGTTTTTTTCGTCCATAAATCTTCTCTACACTGATCGCATTTCGAAGTTATTAGGACTGTTTCAACGAACAAACAAAACATGAACACAAACGAATCGTTACAGCCTTGAGCCGTGACCCGGAAACGGAGATGTTCTTAATTCGCGCGTCGCTTTTAGCACTTCTGCCGAAGACGTTTGAATTGCATGATATCCGATTGGTTTCCGGATGTTCTGAATCATGGACACTATAGGGGAATTAAAGACATAAAATTGGAAAGATTGAAAAACAAGAAGAAAGCTACTCACCTTAAATGCTCCTCTATGAATCCAATAAAAGACTCGCTATTATTCGAAGAACACGACACACGTTCATTCGACTTCCTCTGTTTTCATTTCTCAGAATGCAACCTGATGCCACCTCTGTTGTCAAAACGCGATCTATAAAAAAGACCCTTGAGAATCGAATAAACGGTAACTTTCTAATTCATACGAACTCTAAGAAGGACCTCTCTTTGTACGCATATCATCAAACTAGGAGTATATTTCGATACGTGAAGCGTGTAAAGAATGCCTGGAATCAGGAATCGAAAGTGAAAGTGAAACCATTACAAAAAAATAAAGAGCCAATCAGCAAGCGATATGATAATTGGGCAGCTTTACTAGCTCTAACATTGATCAGGTAAAACGAGATTAAACCTGTAACAGTGTTCTTTAAACTGACACTGTCTGTCACAAGCCTGAGTCTTAATTATCCTTACTTATTACTATTCGTTTATTTTAGCGCTACCGGTAGTTCTCAGATGACAAGGCAATATCTTTTAGCTGATGGTCTTCATCAATTCTCTTTAGTTGTTTGCTGTACTTTTTAAGTATATTGTAAAGAGAGACTTTATGTTTAACAGTCCACAAACCAGTTAAGCATCCTGTATTGCTGTAAAGACGTGACATCGTATGAATGCAATTGCAATTGCAATTTAAGGGAGGGTTTCACGGTTCGGCGCGTGCCCATACTTTCGGGTGAGAATTAAGTAATTCGCTTTTTTACTTTATCACATGAAGTTCAGTAATTACAGGGTGTAATTTTTGGTAAGGTAAATGACTGATGCCCAATTTTGACAGCAGACTAGATATCAACGGTTTTACATAGAAAGTTTCTAATTAAACACCGAATTTGTTATTCGGGCCAAAGGCACACACAAGTTATCTTCTCAAACCTGATTGGTTGCTCATAAACAGTGGAACTGAGTGGTGCTTCAGAGTTGGTACAAACAAAAGTTATACCAATGAGAAATATCACCTCTAATTCCTCTAATTACTGTTTGCTGAGCACGAGGCCCAGTAAATCATTCATGATGTGAAATTCGAACATAAAATCTGGAAGACTAATTTTTCTTAATCTAATATAACAAAATGAGAAATTTTTCCTTTTTTTTTTTAATTTAAAAACAAAATAGCTCAAAAACCTGTCTGAAAGACTTTTTTGCGTGAATGGTAAGCAGAGCAGGTTTCTAAAGCTAAACAATTTTAGTAAGGCCCTTACTAAAAAGGCCCTTAAAGGGTCATACACAAATTTCATGTACTAGTGCTCAGTCTCCCCATAAGCACTCGGTTATTCGTTTTCGGATACAGCATTTATTATTGTTCGCATTGCTCTAGTGTGGGATACGTTTTTAAAAAGAGTTAATTTTTTTTCAGTCTTTCAATACAGCAGTCACGTCACCTTAGGAATCCATTCTCTCAGGTTTCTGCCCATAAATCACGCGAATGAAACAACGGTTTTCACAATTTTGGCTTCAATAGAACTTCATTACAGTTTCGCTTCCCAGACGATTAATAACAGAGTTGTGCTGGATAAATGGACTCGCAGTTAAAATTATTATTCATTTTCTTTTCAACCAGCTACGGTAAAAAGCCCTCGGGAATCCCAGTATTTTTTTCTTACTCAACAAAAGGCTGCAAGCAAACATTTTCGCTGATGACCTCTCCAATTTTTTTTGCGATGTTGAAGAACGGTGCGCCACGGTGAACGCGACGGGAGCGCTCGTCGGAAATTTTGAAAAGTTCTGCTTTGTGGGCGTGGCTTGAAATATTTTTCACTCCTAAGAGAGCTGAGGTACAAATTCTAAAACAGCACATTAACTCGCACTTTCACAATTCTTAATAGCAATAAAGATGATTGCTTCGAATACTTTCTACTCGTAAAGTTTATGAAAGCATTGCTGTAAATCTCTATTAATATCCTAAAAAGACAGAACTCCCGCTCAGGACCTTTTGAGTCTGAACACCCTAAGAGGTCACAAACCCGCTCTCCCTCCCCTGTCCTTTTTACATGGGAGTCTCCCCGGGCTATAGTCACGACTGCATAATCTCCGGGTCATTATGGACGGTTAGTTCATAGCTTGTCTTCCGTCGGTCTGAAACAATTACAATGTAGATCTGTCGTTTTGAAGATGACACCGTTTCGTACTGATAACACGGCCGCAATATTTATTGAAATAATTAATTTAAAAATCGAGTTCATTTGCTTTAAAATTCATCACGCGGCCAGCGGCCCACTGGGGATTCCCCCACCCAGTACTGCACGGAACGTTGCATCAGGTCGAAAAAATGTTCTTTGTCAGCACATTTTTTAAGTGTGGAGAAGGAGGAAAAAACTATCTTTGCTGTTATTTGCGACGGAGAATACGCGAAAGTAAAGATGTTCAAGGTAAGACTTGTGATCTGACGTTCAACACTGTTAAATGGTAGTGTCATAAGATGTAGAATACTCCTCTTACGAACCACGGCATTTGCCAGCCCCGTGACAATGCTTGCTACATGAACGAAAACCTGGCGTACGTTAGTACACCAGTTAGTTTGGTCGTCTACCAAGTCTTGCCGCGATGCAAAATTAAGTATACGCTACAAGAATGCCCTCGTGAACCAGGGAAACTTTATAGCGCTAGTTAGTGGAAAATTACCATTTCTTATCCTGAATCAATTCGCTGTCAGTAATCCTTCGACGTGATCGGTTTCGGAGAGGTTTAATTCCTTCCCTCGATTCGCTTGTTATTTAAGAACATTCTGTTCCCTTACTTTACACAGAGACTTTTAAAATATCTTTCCATTTCTTCCATGGTGTGTTTCGGTGAAATGAAGAACTCGATAAATCCCAGCATTTGCCGCAAAAATAAATAAGATATTATCGTGCAAATGAAACCAGAAACGCTCCCAAGCGTGACATAGCTATAAGTCACAAAATTTATTCTGGTAGCCATGATTTCCTGATAGTTGGTTTAATCAAAAATGAATTTAACAATGCAATTTGTGCGGCTTACTCTCGTGGCCGAAAGATCTTGAGATGTCTGAGAAACTTATTTTTATCATTGACAATAAGCTTACAATTTAATGGTAATAATTGATGCATTACAAAGGTCTTTGCAAATTGAAAACTTCGAATTATGTTCCTTGGCCCGAAATCTTGTCGGAGTAGAAAGAATCAAAGGAAAATAAAACGAGAAAAAAGCGTAGGGGGGAAAAGACTGGAAGAAAGGTCTGGCTCTTTCCGTTAGTTTACAGCGGAACTTGTCTAGTAAACACTCTTCTCCCACACATTCCTGATTCTCTTGATTGTCACGTACATACTGTCACGTAAAATAATGTCACGCACATACTGTAAGAGAAATCGGTTGAACCCGCGATTTGGTTGAATTTCCATCGAAAGGGTATGTCGAGAAATGAAAATCACGCGAAAGAAACAGAAAAAGATGCATTTATTTTGTAACTGGATTTTACAGCTAGATCCTGGCTTCTAATATGTCACACAATCTTTCTCCCCGATGCGGAACTGCTCTTGTTGATAATACCATTAACTTATCTTTATCTCTGTTGACGACAAACACAATGATTCATTTGGAATTTTTTACAAGCTGACAACTACATGTCAGAAATACTGTAAAGTTTTAAGTCTACAATGCATGTGTAGTGGAACGTCAACCCCAGGATGTTAACCGTATTTTAGATTTAGGTACTTTTGACAAGGATTCTAATCTCAAAATACAGGTAAGTATGTAATTTGTACAGCGCGCGTGAAATTGTTACGTCTATTACTAACTCTACTTTATTGACGATAATTTACAAATTTTAATTCCATGAATATTGAGTAAGAAGTGTAATTGAGCTGAGGAGAATGTCCCAGGGGTGGCTCAAGGAAACCCAGAAACTGGGGTCTGTAACAGTTGCAACGAGACCATAACCATAGTAACCTCAAGGAGCTACCTCCTTGCCATCCCCTCCCTAAATTCACCCCTGGATCTAACTTTAAGGAAAACTACTACGCCATGGTGATTGCAATACAGAAAACGCGAGTCTGATTAAAATAAAACTTTGACAAGAATTTTGATTTCCTAACTTACCAAACACTCAAGATTATGAAAATTGCTTCGAGATGTCTAGATGTCATGTTTGCAGCTCGGAATTTAAAAAGAAAGAAAAAGAAAGTCAAGAATCACCAATACTTGCGCGAGTTACCAGAAGGAACAAAGCAGAGTGCTGAATTGTGCGGGGCCTGCCTTCAACTTGCCGCCTCCCAGTTCCCTAAGGCTGAATTACACACAAGCAAGAGGTTGCACACCCAGGTGCAGTGTGTTGAAATTTTGATCGACCTTGTGCTT
>Ga0126338_10000904_pt1 | contig 17810 bp, 7 predicted proteins | sample OrbCmetagenome_2_FD_92529 | JGI IMG/M metagenome (GOLD analysis project Ga0126338, IMG submission 92529) | Coral microbial communities from Petempiche,Puerto Morelos, Mexico - Orbicella C C metagenome | ecosystem: Host-associated > Invertebrates > Cnidaria > Coral | place: Petempiche,Puerto... | reverse complement strand
GAGGGCCTACCATCCTGTCCAGGAGTAGTAGTACTCCTAGCATCTTACCATACAATACAATACAATAATTTTTTGACAGTAATTTTACTACTCATTTTACTGTGGAAACTGAATGTGATCACTCCCTTGTCAAACCACCAAACCAAGAAAAGGAAACAAAGCAGCAGAAACACTTCATAAGTGTGACAGTGGATTTTGAAGTCAGGCTAGTAGATTCTCTCTTTCACCAACCAATGTTCTTTTAGGTAAAATTTGAGAAAATTAAAATTGCAGAAGTACAAAATAATTTAAGTAATTAAAAATATCGTTGACATATAAAACAATTTGATCTAGGATGTACTAACTTGACAGTGATTTTCATGGGCCCCTCAAAAAAATATTATTACTGTCAAGCTAGTACATTCTGGTTTCAGCTGGTTGAACAACCAGGAAAACTGAAAACAGTCGAACCTCCGGTTGCGACCACCTCTCCTCAGTGACCAGTTTTCCAAAATACCAAAAGTTTCCAAGTCAAATCACTATATTTTGAACCTCTTGTAAGCAACCACCTCTCGTAAGCAAGCTAAAAGTTTGACATTTTCTTTTGTTTTTAACCTCCTGTAAGCAACCCCTTGACAGATAACAGAGCATAAATTGGATAATAAGGTGTTGTAACATCATCGCATTCCTGGGTAGTACAAGAGACGGAAATTTCTCAATGGGAAGCACTGCATTTTTTCCTCAAAATCGACTTTTCACATGAATAAAACATTTAAAACATAGGGTAAGTCTCTGCAGTTACCTAATGAGGCAAAATTTTGACTCAATATGGTCTAAGCTCTCGTAAGTGACCACCTTCAGCTTGACAGTTTGGGTGATCGCTTATTGGAGATTTGACTGTATTTACTTTTGTCCTTATTTACCTTTGCATTCTTTGGTTGTTCAAGCTCCGATTCCTCATTATCCACAGGAAAAAAGCTGTAATTAGCAGCCACTAGATGGCTGGTGTGGGAAGCCAAACCTGGCTTATTCTTTGCTTTGCTGTCTTCATCAATGACATTACCCTTATCACTTTGAGCAACATTAGTTCTTTCCTCTGGTTGAGAAGTTGTTCTTGATGCATTGATATTTGCTGCTGCCAAGTTAGAATTGCGAGGTTTGATTTCCGCAGAGCTGTAAACAGCTTGTTTCACTGTTGAAGAGGGATTTCCTGATCCTTTCACCATTTCTGCATTTGATGCTGGTGAAAAACTCTCAGACTTTTCTGAACTTTCATTTTCTTTAGTTCTACTTTTGTCTGAAGCCACATCCTGCGAGCTAACTTCATTTGGCTTTTCTTTAGCAGCCATTTGTTGCATGACAAGTTTCTTCTCAGCACTAAATTCTTTGCCAAGTGGCACACTTCCATGCATATTTGGTTTAACATCTTGTGTTTTCAAGTCTGGTGAACTCTCTGCAGGTCTAATGCCCTGAGATGAAGCTCCCTTGTGAGCAAAATGCCTTGATTTGAGAGAAATTTCAGTCTTCTTTGAAACCGGTTTCAGATCTCCTCCCTTGTCTTTCAAGGTTTTTTCATATTCTTCTCTTTCTTGCTGGAAAGCTGGATGATTGTAAGCATCATTTATTGTAAATCTGTCGTTTGGGTCTAGTTGTAATGTTGCCTGCAAATCAAAGACTCAAAATTAATCTACATTATAATCTAGTTGGTGGAGACATGGTAACCTCATGGTTAGTGCACTTGCCTCCAGATCAAGGGTCCAGGTTCGAGCCCTGGCAAGGTTACATTGTGGTGTTGTGTTCTTGAGCAAGACACCTAACTCTCACAGTACCTCTCTCTGCCCAGGTGAGTAAAATGAGGACTGGCAAACTTTATGCTGGGGGGTAATTCTAAGATAGACTAGCATTCTATCCAGGGGGGAGTAGAAATACTCCTGGTCATTTCATGCTACTGAAACTGAGATAGGCACCAGCCTGATGGGCCACCTGGCTTGTATGCAGACTTTTCTAATCTAGTTGTTCTAATATACTACAGATGGCTCAACCAAAACATAGATTCAATGGCACTAAAACCTTACCTGCATAAAACTAAGCATGATTCCATTAATGACTCCTGCGTACTTCCTTCCTAACGTCTGAGGGTTAATTGTGGTTGGAAACTGCAAATAGCAACGCAACTCACTGAAAATATCTTTGTTAAATTTATTGAATAGGAACAAGTGCTTGAATATTGAGAAGCTATTTGTAGAAGTTTGCCAGTTATTGCCAAAGACTTCAAAAGTTTATAATCACAGCTCTAAACTCAATGGTTAAAATGTCTTACGATCGATAAAAATAATCAGTAAGAAATGTACACTGGCTGCAGTGTTCTCAACATAAAATTATGCAAAGATGGATATCGTAGAAGTGTTAATTGAAGTTGCCTGATCAAATTACTGTCGTTTACTAATGAAAGCCTGCAAAGGTTATTCATAATCAAATTGCATAGAAGGATAATAAATATTGCTGACCTTGAGTCCTTTAAATCTGGGATTGGTATAAAACATCTCCATTTGATCTGGTGGCAGATGACCGAGAACCTAAATCATAATTAGGTTAAAGTAAGTTGTAAGTACACTGTAAGTACATGTTAGGATAATCAACAAAACTTCCAATCAGTGACAGTGAATTTAACATCATGATTTACTGACCTTTTGTATTGTAAACAATTGATCTATCTCACTCTCTCCAGGAAATACCGGCTATCAAACAGAGAGAAACAAATGGTTGGAAATCACCCAGTAAATTGCTACATAATTACGCAGTTTTACAGGAAACACTTAAGGCAGATGATACGCATGGCAAGACCACTAGATATGTTGAGATGCTCATGTTAAATAGTGACTCTGTATTCTGTATAGTTGTGAAATTCAGCATCTGTTTTATGTTCTTGAACTTAGACTTTTCCACAACTTTCCAACAAAATCAATCTAAAAACAATTCAAACAATGATAAAAATACATAGCTAGAAGACCTTTCTTGCATTCTACTTCAGTGCATATGAACAGCAGCACGATGACATCAACTCAGTGCCAATGCTAGCTGGAATGTGGACGAGGCTCATATTGACTGAGGTGGGTTGCACCGCACAAACGTTATTTGACTTAGGCCATAGTACACACACCTTACTTAAACTGTAGTTGGGCAATGCACAGAGCCATACAAATTTCCATGGACTGATGCAGCCCTCCACTAGCAAGCCTGGGAAAATAGTAAATGTAGACTGACGATATTTGTCCTGCTTTTACTAACCTGACCATCACTGAGTTCCCCCAGTATACAGCCAATAGCCCAGATGTCAACTGGTTTACCATAGGAAGCCCTGATAGAAAATCAGTTGGTCAGTTAATTAGGCAAGAAATGAAATTCATCTCAATGTCCACATAATGAGAAGCTTTTAGACCATCTTAAGCCTTACCCTAAAAGTAGTTCAGGAGATCTGTACCACCGAGTGGCTACATAATCTGTAAACTGGCCACTACCATTAACAGTCATGGCTCTGGCAAAGCCTGTGAAGATCAAACCATACATGTCTTTTCACCAAAAACATAAACATAATTACAGTGACGTCAGCTTCCTATACAACATATGTGTTTGACTCCCGCTTTTCAATGCAACCCGATCCATTGACTTGGGCATGTCCTTAGAATGGACCAGGACCACATCCCCAAGACTGCCCTTAGATGGACACCACCCAGGAGAGGCAGAGTTTTCAAATTGACATAAAGTAGTAGGAGGAAATCGTAAAGTAGGCGGAGCACTACTTGCTCAGGATCAAGGTGGTCAGGTGTGGAGGAGTGCTGGAGTTGGTTACCTTCTCCTGCATGTTGGGGATGGCGGGGGTGGGGCGGGGGGTGGGGGGTGAGTGGGTTGCTGCTCCTGAAAAAAATTGAAAAATCTGTGTGCATCCAGGTGCATTCCAGTACATTTCTGGCAAACACAAGTGATTTTGTCGGAGGCAACAGTGTAAATGACAGCATACTTTGAATTTTTTTCACCTGTTCATTTATTTCCCCAGAAAGATCAGATCCTGATTACAATGGTGAAACAAAACTGAGCATAATTTAAATAAACTTTATGACCAGAACAACTTGGAGATGTACTGTGATGGCCGAGCTAAAAGAGATGGGCTTGACATGGACGTGGGGTGACGCACAACATGCTGCAAAGGACCAGTAATGTTGTAAACAGATCGTTGACGCTTATGTGCCACCTGGCTAAGCAGAAGCTAAGCTTAATTCCAGCTTTAAGATACTTGCAAGCAAGGAGTATTTATTATATATAAATTAAACTATTCCTGCTAGATGGATCATGCGGTTAATTGCAGGTTAGCTAAACTATTTTGTAACATGTAAGTTTCACTGAAAATTCACACCTAAGCAACATTTTTAAACTAAACTAGCCAGTGAACAGGCTCTCAGCAGGGACGAAAAAAATACTTGGCAATTGAAGCAGGCTGAGCGTCCCTCCCCCCCACCCCCCCCCCCCACCCACTTGTCTAGCTCTGTTCAACTCTATTTGATTTTTTTTTCTCACCCAGTTGGCCAAAACTAAACAATAGCATTGCATGATACAGTTTACATGAGAAAACATGAAATGTCTTTAACGCTTTTAACCTTACCAAAGTCACAAAGTTTAAGAACCCCATCCTTACTAATGAGCAAATTTTCTGGTTTAATGTCTGTCGGCAGAGAAAAGAAGCAATGGTTACAGAGGAAGGTGTCCATGCGAGATGATTGACCCAAATGACCAGAAAAACTCAAAATCCAAGTGATGTGTAATTTCAAAACATTTCACAGCAGTGCACTCCAATGATTGAACAGGCTACTTATATCACTTGCACACAAAAAATATTATTTACTTATCAGAGTATTAGTAATCATCATTTTCATGTAAACAGGGTACAGATTGTTAAAAAAATAAAACGTGAACATTGCAAATTACAAAATGTTCATTTCCATCCAATGATATTTGTTATCTGCCACTCAGTAAAGGTAAAGAATTATTCTGAAAATTTCAATTTGCATGGTGCACTGTTGATTGATAAATTTATCGGCCATAGGGGATTCACCAGCCAGTGTTAACTTTTCATTCAAACAAACTAAAGAAATATTGCACCTCTGTGAATGACATCATTCTGATGACACCATTTAATGGCTTTGATGAGCTGGAAAATGTAGTTTCTGGAAGGAAAGTTAAGTTAACAAAAAGTGTCAGTGACCAACATATATAGACAAATGTGCTTTAACATGCATGATGCTAATTATTTATTATAACAGTATTTAGTGATCCAACAAAAAGTAAAACTAAATTATTTTAATTTACTTTATTGTTTAAGTAGTACATGGTAGCAAAAAAATAGTAGTCATTATAAGTGAATGGTCAAATTCTTAGTACATGTATATTAAACATTCTTTCATACATTTGGCTGTCTTCTAAGGTTGCTCTCTCTGAAAAACTAACCTAACTTTGTTTGATGGAACTCCATTTGGCATTTCTTCAAGTAACTCAAGCATATTCTGCAGAAAAATATGCATATCAAGGAATTTATTAATAATATTTAATCATAATGTTAAAACAATAATGGATGTACAATCTCACACGTGTTTACTTACTCTTTCAACATATTCAAAAACCAAATATAGCTTTCCCCTTCTGCGAAATGCTTCCCTAAGAAAAAGACATTCAATATATTAGCCAACAATACTGACTTTCTCAACATTCTATAATGTACTGCCAGCTTTGAGGTGCGGTGGCCTCATGGTTAGAGCGCTCGTCTCTGGATCGAGTGGTCCAGGTTTGAGACCTGGTCAGGGACATTGTGTTGTGTTCTTGGGCAAGACACTTTACTCTCACAGTGACTCTCTCCACTAAGGTGTATAAATGGGTACCAGCGACCTTAATGCTGGGAATAACCCTGCGATGGACTAGCATCTCACCCAGGGGTGGAGTAGAAATACTCCTAGTCAGTTCATGCTATAGAAACCAAGATAAGCACCAACCTGATGGGCCACTTGGCTCATATGCAGACTATACCTACCAGCATTAATATGCAGTACCACTTAGCACAATAAATGTTAAACCTAAACTTTTACAACTGTTGACTAACCTCAACTCCACAATATTCTCTTGTTTCAACATGCGAAGGACTTTCAACTCCCTCAATGTGGTTCTTTTCACATCCTCATTTTCTGTGGAAATATGACAATCAATCAAAAATATAATGTACAAATTTATAAAATTACAGAATTGTACATGTAAAAAATGGAAACTGTAGCTTATGTACCATTAATATTTTTATCTCATGCCAAATTGGATACAATTTCCCCACTGTTGTTTCAAGCATCCTGTGATAAATTATTTTTGGGTTTCCAGTAAGTTTTTAAAGTCACAATTTAGACATTTCTCAAGATATTTTGTTGTTTAACTGAAACAAAGCATATTAGACTTGCCCCTCATTTACGATAGCAAAAAATTAATTTCTTTCATAAAATATTGTGTCTCACGCCAAACAAATTAAAAGAATTGAGCTCTACTCTGACTTAAAGACATGAGTGTTTCTCAAGTAGAGTGTCCTCCAAATAAGAAACAAAGGTACAACTTTTTTCTCTATTTACTTAGGCAATGTACTGATTAATGAACTTATTCTGACTTGATTAGCTATGGTCAGTTCTTGATGTAATTAAATACAGTGTAGTTAACCACTGACATTTTAGGCTCTTCTCCGAGAAATTAATTAAACTAGATGAAAAACTGAAGCCTATAGTCTATGTTACGTACTACATAAGAAAATCCTTTCCTTTGGAGATGGTTTCAAGATTACAAATATATATATACAAGTTTTGCAAGCGTTGAAAACACATAATTATGTTATAAAAAAATAAATAACACACATCACCACAAATGTTGAATTTAGCATCCATTCATGATGAAAAACCATTTCAATAATGGCTCATACAAAACCTTTTAATTAAATGGAGGAAGGTGTCAACATAAACAAAGCAGGCTTCAATAAGATTAATTTTTCATTATATAAGCAATACAAATTGCTAAAATCTAAAACAAAGAAAGTAGCTGATTGCCTTTGAATACATTTCTAAGCTCCAAAAACAGCGCTATTTGCCCTCTGCTCTTAAAGTAAACCACAAAATATTGCGTACACAAACTACATGCAAGTTGCTGTCATGCATGTTTGTAACAAAATAATACAACATTCGAGAAGTTTTAAGCTCAACAGAAATCAATATCAAAACAGGAACAAACATCACTGAAATTTAAAGGATGAAAGTTGCATGTAAAAGATTCCTTCATTTTTCAGTGAACATAGGCCAAATGTAACATAGTTAATGGTTTGAACCTGGCAGTATCAGTAGTTTGTCTTTTGTGATCGTCCGGGTGAGGGTAGTTCTGAAAAGAACTGTTGTTGGTGACTGATGTTTCAATTGACAACCTGAGCAGAAGTCATCTTCAGAGTCAAGTGAATATCAACTGACAAACCCTATTCACTTGACTCTGAAGATGACTTCTGCTCAGGTTGTCGAAACATCAGTCACCAACAACAATTCTTTTGAACAGAACTAACCTCACCCGGACGATCACACAGTACAAACTATGGGCCAAATGAGAGAGACCTCTCAAAAACTCTTAAGAAATCTTGGAGCAGACTCAAATATAGTAGAAATGCACATTAGAACCCCAGATTAATCAAGAATGCATGAGAGTTTCAAGCCAAACAGGGCCTATTAAAACCAATACTGAATTGGCTCATGGCATGGCATCAACCAAAAATCACAGTGATGTAAGGTATACCATTGCACACCACTCGAAAAAGCAGTCAGTGTACTGTAAAACACAGACTGTGGACTGCAGACTGCAGACTTGGGGTAAAATACAGACTAAGGGTAAAAGGAAGACTGCCGACTGCAGACTCCAGACTTGGGGTAAAAGGAAGACTAGGGGTAAAATGCAGACTGCGGACTGCAGACTGTCACTGCTAACATAAACCCTCATCTTCAGGGGGAGGGGAAACTCCCTGGGGGGGGGGGGGTACTTTGGGAATTTCTGGGGGGGGGTGTGCCGCTGGGACCCTGGAACCCTTAGCCTATACCAGAGCTAGTTCAGCTGAATTTTGCCACCCTATACTAGAGTAAACTCCCCAAATCCCCCATCTATCAACACTGTTGAGGCTGATTTGCGTAAATTTAAACTTGCCGATTTGATTTTTTATATTTTAGAGTGACAATTCCTGGTTTCCTTAGTCTAGATAAAATCTTCAACCAACTAGTCAGTTTTGTGAAAAATTATACCCTATTCTAGACCCAAACTCTCTAATTTATATACCCTATCCTAGAGTAAACTGCTTGAAAACCCTACCCTTCACAGCGGCACATACCTATATAGCCCATATATGGCACTGCCCCCTCCCCCCGCCCCCCGGGGCCAACACTGAGCCAGCCATGATAATTCCAAACCAAATTTAAGTGTCCGTGCAAATATCAAAGATCAAAGTTTTTTCACCTCTTGGTGTCTCGCAAAAAGAATCTCCACAACAGTTAGCATGTTTTGTTATTGTTTTCTTTCCTTTTCATGCCTCTAAGTAAATCTCCTTCATATTGTTAATCTTACCTGGTAAACCTTGCTGCAAAGTGTAGTGGAATGGATAAGCATAGCAGCCCATAGGTATCCCATCTAGACACAAAGTAACAATTTAAACTGTGATGCAAGTTATGAATTTCTTAAAAGATCTTTCTTAATGGAGATTTCCATTAACTGAGCTGTTAACAAAACACATTTAGATAAGAGACTGTATGGAATATTACCAGGGTATTCAATGAGTCGCAGTTCAGCTCTGAACATGTCTCTCTTGGAGTTTCTGGTTCCTATCCTCTCGACTGGCAATTGAGTTTCTTCATCCTGCTGTACTTCTCGAAATTCCCATTCACCTAGAGATTAATTTACATGACATTCAGGTACATTGTATACAGTTGACAAAACATACACAGTATTATCACTTGAATATACATATGTTGTAGGTCAAAATGAAATTCAGGTTTAAATGATTTTAACCTAGTTTGATTCTCAATTTCCCTTGTCTTTAACCCTAATTATTCATGATCCATGAATAATTAGGGTTAAGAGACAAAGGAATTTCATTTTAACCTGAATCTCATTTTGACCTGTAACATATACATTAGGTAATAACATGATTTTGAGCACATTTTGGAGTAAACAAACACAACTAAATCAAAGTTTTCAAGCACTAACAAATTTACACAAGCCTGCAGGGTGAGTGTAATTTGTAACTTATAATTTGCAAGTGCTTATCTACTACAAACTGCACAAAACAATATGTGATTTCTTATTAATAATATGCATATAGAGACAATCTCTGTCATACTTACACTATAATTACTAATATTCTTGACTAATTTCATGTTAAGTGCATTCAACTTTATTGGCTAAACATTTGACATACTTATTTATGTTTAAAGTTTCATTAGTCTATGCACTATCTGCATGAAAAGCCATCTTTCTTCACAGTAACTGTTGAATTTGAAGAATTTGATAACACAAGGTTTTGAAGCTGTGCTGCATTTTTGTGCTGACAGAGTAAAAACTTCTTCAACCTTCGGCAACAGATGTTTGAACCAGAACGCTGGAGTGCTGAGCTAAAAATGGTCCAAATACATAAATTATTCTCAGAGCAGAAGGACATAATACAGTCGAACACCTAGTGGCCACCTATTAAACAGCCACCCCTATTTGGTGGTCAGTAATCAAAGTCCTGGTAAGGGCTTTTCTATTGTTTTCACCTCTATTAAACTGCAAGCCCTGTTTAAGCAGCCACTATCCATTTCCCCGAGGATGGCCATTAATTTTTAATAGGGGTTGAACTCCATATTGCTTCTTCACTTCATTTTGATTTGCCTCTCTTCCTGCCATTTAATACTAAGCAATTTTCTTTTGTAAAATAGAATGTTTACACCTTTTGTCTTCAAAAAGAAGAAGTTATATTCCAGTTCTTAGTCTGTCTAGTTGGTCCTTGTTTGCAATTCACTTTGGAGTATGATTCATGCCTGTCATTAATTGATAAATTAAAGCATAGCCAAGGGTTGTAAAATAATGTATTTTTTCAAGAGTATTAAGTAATCACGTGATTTTTCTCATGAAAGTGCAGGGTTGTCAAAAGTAGTCAGCTGCTAGTGAAAATCACCAATTACTTCATGATCTGCTGGGCTATTTGCCTGATAATTTCTTCACAAAAACATTGCAAAATCAGCAACCTACTCTATCAATAAAGCTGCCAAATTCAAAATTCTGCAACAATACTACATCTTGAATAACTAAACCCTTCTACACTAAATTTTCAAAGACTACAAATTGCCCTTGCCCTACAGAACCTATAGTGAGGCTCATGTTATTTTGTTAGCTTTAGGAGGGCACTCAAAACAAACGTGATTATCTAGACATGTATATGTTGTAGGTCAATATGAAATCCAGGTTAAAATGAAATTCCTTTGTCTCCTAACCCTAATTATTCATGGATCATGTATAATTAGGACTAGAAGACAAAAGAAATTGAGAATCAAACTAGCTTAAAATCATTTTAACCTTAATTTCATTTTGACCTACCACACATACTTATTAGGGCTAATAACACAGAGGTGTGGCGTTTTATCACAGAGAGTGATCAAAAACAAGGAAACAATGGGGATTCTTTTACAGAAAATGTCCCTTGGTGTGTAATAATGAACCACACCCCTTAAAATTTTTATATTATATTTACCATGGGTTGTGAAAATGTACTATAAAACAAATTAACATTTTGACCAAAAAAATCAACTTGACCTCTTACATTTTTCATATCCTCTAAATTTCAGTTTCACTCCTCTGCATGGATCAGTAGCACATATCCATAAGTACACAGTGCTACAATATTAAAATGATAAACAGTGTGTAAATAATATTTCTGAAGCTAATGTTAAGTGAATAAAGTGCTGAGAGAGATTTTAAGGCTGAAGCATTCTGTTTTTCAATTTCTCTTTCTCTCATGGTTAAATCTCAAGCTTTGATTATTCAGATGAGATGCATCAGCCTTTGTGATGTTCTGAGTAAGTTATGACTGAGTTTGTTATGTAACAGGTGTCATGGGGGCAATTCAAGACACTTAATTTTCAAAATTGGCATTCTTTGCCCAGGGAGCATGTATGGATATATACTGAAGAATTTGTAAGAAAACGTAACAAAGGATGGTGAGGATGGTAGTGAGGGGAGGTAAAAAGCTGTGGAGAAGAGCTACATAGGACTAGGGGAGTGTGGGAGAGAAACTGGGAGGGGAGGTACTGCAAAGAACTGGGCAACAATTTCCACTGAGGGAGATCAAAATAGGCATATAATGTATAAAATGTAAACAATAGCCTCTATTTGACACAAAAATATGCTCGCATAATTGTCGGTGGACATGATCTGTTCTGAGTAGCAAACAGTTTTCTGAGAGCAAAGCTAGAGGAAAACTGTGAGTTTTGAGGGACGGATAATGTCTGTGGACAAAATTATGTCCAACCATGAATTATAAGAGTCAAAATATACAGGCTATCGTTTTTATACTTCAAGTATTTTCCACAACACGAAAATTGGGAAGTATCACTCTGATATTCCCCAGTTTTAGCTGGGGCATATTCACTCACATGACGTATTTATACCAATCATGTGCAAGGAAAATATTATATAGATCATAACTGAGACTCCATACCTGTGTATCTCCTCAAGGGCTATTTGGCAAATCACATTTTACAAGGGGAAGACCAGTCAATCCATGAATGTTTTAATAGATCAAAATATGTCAAATCACGGTTACACGAAGAACCCTTTGCTCAAACTCTTCTTTCTATTTAGTTGTTGATGTACATTGTAGCACAAGCTGAAATGTTGAGCTGAGAGGATGAATTTGCAATCATTTTCACTTTAAACGTAAGCTTTAAATGCAAAGTAAGAACAGGCTAGTTTGAAGCTCATTTAAAACTAGTTGTTCGACTTTTGCCTGCTCAATAACATACATGCAGGTTCCTGTACCTGTGAACCTTGAGCTCAGCTCACAAACGAGAGTGCGTATTTGCCCACGTACATCATTGTATAAATGCATGCAGAATAAGAGCAAAATATTGATTGTACTCACCCATAGATCTTTTCTCCTCCAAGGTAATCTCCTTTGTTGGTTCTTATTGCTATTCTGTTGATGCTCATTTTCACAAAAATTATGAAATTAAGCTTAACATCTTCAGATACAAATCCTTCATTTGCTTCAGTTTCACGGATCAAAATCAGTCAAAATGTTTGCATTTACGATCAGCTTAATTTAGCTAACTTCACCTATCTGCCTAGTTCAGAGGTTTATCTGTGCCTTCCAAAGACTGTACAGAGTCTCTTCCGCAAAAATTAAACCTTTTCGTTCAACGAAGTATTTAACTGAAGACAAAACGTTTGGAAGTGGAAATTGTTCTGTATGTTTTGTGTGGTTCTCACATGAAGTACTGCACAAAACAAACCGACGCGGAGAACTGGGTCTAGACACAAGGCAATATGGCGGCGTACACGTCGTTGCGGTTGGTCGGGAGAAAAATGGGTTTAATCTCTAGGAAGAGTATATTTGCAGGGTTAAATCAACATAAGTATACGAATCGTGTTTTATCTATACAGAAGTCGACTACTGGAGGCTTTATTCGGTACCAAAGTGACAATACAAGCGGAAAAAGTTTGAACAACGAAACAGATCGAAGTAAGCTTGAGAATGAATTGAAAAATAGTTCTAAGAGTCAAGAATTGGCACAAACGAAGCTATTGAAAGTGGCAATCATAGGAGAGGCAAACAGCGGAAAGTCTACATTAACAAATTGCCTTATTGGAGAGAAGATTTGCGCGGTAACAGCTGTACCACATACCACACGAAGACAGACTGTTGGAGTTTTCACTGTAGGGGATTCTCAAATAGTCCTCCTAGATACCCCTGGGATAGTAAACCTCCCCGAGGCGAGGCGGTTAAAAATGACTCGGGAGCACATGCGGGCTCCAATCGATGCTATGCATGATGCAGATCTCATTGCTGTGTTAGTTGATGCAGCAGACAGGAGAAGAAATCAGGTTATTCATGAAACGATCTTAACTTCCTTGGAGAATCATGTGGATTTGCCATCGATTCTAATCTTAAACAAGATAGACAACGTTAAAATGAAATCAGTTTTGCTGGATATAGTTTGCACTTTGATGCAGGACTGTGAAAAGGATGACTGGGGGTATAAAAACGTAGGGGGGTGGAGTAAGTTTGAGCATGTTTTCATGATCTCAGCGCAAACTGGAGATGGTGTGGAAGAAATCAAACAGTACTTTGCTGCAAAAAGCAAGCCTAGTGAATGGCTGTTTCCTGCTGATACACGCACAGACCAGAACTTTGAACAAATAATGCAGGAGATCTTTCGAGAGAAGCTGTTGCAGTTGTATGAACATGAAATACCATGGCAGATTAGGCAGGTAGGTATAAAACACTGTAGCTGTGTCACTGACAAGAATGTTTTTAAAATCCAGGTGGTTGAGTTTAATTAATGGTATATAAAGGGAGCTGAATTTGGCAACTATGTCTGAGGGGAACATAAGTGGATGCTGAACACTGCTTATAAGGTGCTCAGTCATGAGTTATTTTGAACACAAAGGAAATTCCTTTAAATTGAAGGAAATCTGAAAATAGTAGTTTATTACGGTAGAAAAACACCAAAGATATAATAATAAACTGTAAAGGAACAAGGACAGTGAAGGATGGAAAGGTAACATGGATTACAAATGACGAACTTGAAAAATGTGGGCTTAACATTTCAAGAAGTGTAACTTGTAACTCCTTTAATGTAAAAAAATTGCAATACTGTGAAAAAATTTGATAAATACAGCAAATTATGTGATAGTTAGTCTGCATAGATGTAGGTGGTGGTTTAACCATTTCAAGGGCAAAAACATGAGACACAGAACATGTGACAGGGCTGTAATACAATGAAACACCTTTAATGCAAAAAAAATTGCCTACGAACCACTTATCCGTGACGGAAATGAAACCGACAAACGGACTTCTAACAGACGGACTTAACAATACATGGACCAAAACCCGACCTACTTGACTAACAATAGACAGGTCGAAACCCACCAATGACTGATGACAAACTTTACACGAGTCTTTCAGCCAATACCATCATAGCTATACTGACCAATCGCGTTCAACAGACCAGACTTATAACATCATCGACTGATAAACACTATTCACTTGACTCTGAAGATGACTTCCGCTCAGGTTGTCGAAACGTCAGTCACAAACAACAGTTCTTTTCAGAACTACACTCACCCGGACAATCACTCTATACGAACTACTGATACTCCTGGGCTCAAACCATTTACTATGAAACACCTTTAACTGATTGTAAAGACAATCAAATTGTAGATTTACTACAAACACTTAATTCTTATCATTTTCACTCATGGTTAAACAAACCAATCAGAAAGTTAAACATTGTCAATTAGTAAACACATACCTATCATGACTAAAACAACATGATCATCACATAATTTTGAAATTAATTCACCATTTCCTTAGCTTAGTATTTATGGTATTTACTTTAATCATTTTGATGGCCATTCTCTGACAAATAATTTTATTTAAGTATTGTTTTGTTTGAACCGTACAGGTGAATGTATTGTGTGAAGCCAGGGAAGGCCATTGGAGGATACATCACAAGCTGTATTGTCACAGAAAAAGCCAACGTAGATGTGTACTTGAAAAATTAGACCAGTTGAGAGATCTGGTTTTAGAAGACTTGGAAAAAATTGTGGGGGAGCGTGTAGACTTAACTGTTGATGTTTCTTACAGCGAGAAAGTTGGCTTTGACACTCCTCTTCACAGATACTGATCTAAACTCAAGATGAAATCATCTAAATGTTCCAGTAAATGCAGCCAAAGCTGGCTAGAGAGGTCTTGTTTTACAAAATAGGAACAAAAATTATACAGCTTCATAAACATGTCTAAAGGAAACAACTAGCCACTATATTTTCTCTTGAGTATAGCCAGTGCTCACCCCACCACCCCCTGCTTTGTCATAACTTTGTGTTGTTCCAGAAAATATCCATATGCCTCCCACAGAAGGTTTTTCGGTTAGAATCATCCCAACCCTCCAGAAATTCCAGTTTGGCTTCATAATTTCTTTTAACAATTTTGGCTTTTGAAACCCTCCTCCCTTCAGAATTTCCAATAACCTTCCTTAGGGTGGGTATGGGTATTTTCTGAAAATGCACCATTTGTGTGGGTTTTTTTAATTTGCTCTCACAAGAGAGAGATTAGGGAGCTTAAGAAACCATGACGGCAACACTGAGGACAATGTCAATTAAAAAATGACTTTATATTTTACCTACAAATCTCGTGGTACTCTAGAGTCATTTAACTTGTTTACCACTGTCAAAGCCATCATGAAACTGAATCTAGGACACACTGATTAAGTCAAAATAAAAATTTAAAAATCAGCCGTCGTGGTTCACGTTCTCCAGACAACACAGAACTTGGTCATTTTACGTTGTTGTTTTGCAGAGGACAGCAAAAAAATGTACCAAGAATTATAACACACGTGCACAGCCATTTTTCTGCTCATTAAACCTTTTCTTTAGTGCCGTTGCTGTTGCCGTTGGGGTTTTCTTAAGCTCCCTATTTAGAAGGGGGTGGGTGGATTGGGTGGCTAGCCACCCTGTCTTTGGAGAAGCAATAAATAAATAAAATTGAAAAAGATTATGAATATTATGGTAGAGAGAGGTACTGTGACGGTGAAGCATCTTACCTGAAGAAGACAAAAAACTGGATGACCGGCTTGAACTTAAAACTGATTAGAACCACTTGATAATTTCAAAGTCCAATGCACTTTGAGTTTAAAAATTGCATATTAACATAATAGGCAATTTATAGTTTGTTTCAGGACCTTCTTGGACTTTCTAAAAAAAAGGAAAACGAAGAAAAAATGGACCTTCTATCTAGAAAAATCTATGAAACTTTGAATATTTTTACCCCATGAGCTCCCACCCTTGATAGAGTGAGGGCATTATAAGGCTCTCACTTTTGTACACCTCTGTGTATATCATGCCAATCGTCCACTACTGGTATGGTTTTGTAATCGTGTACCAGCACTCAAGAACCAATACAAAAGACCCAACAGTATACGACAGCTAAACAAATGCTTGTAACGAAAGACAGTACAGTGGTTATTCCCTCAGTGTACCGATACACCAGGACACAACCACTGGTATCAACAGTATCAACAGGTTGTGCTAACAACCTAAAAACATTTTCAGTTAATTCCAAATGACTCAAATGATCTCTTTTGTATGTAGAAGCAAGGTTTTTCAAAAACTATCTCGAGACCAAGATTTTTTACTTCCTTCAAGTCTCGTGTGCCTGCTGAGTTGGGGGGGTTTGCTCTAAAGCCTCGAAAGCCTGGGTACTAGGGAAATCAGGGAGGCCTGGGACCTAATGCATTTACGCCCGGAAGATGTTTTGCTCGTGATCGAACACGCTGAATGAAAGGGGAGAGAATTTTGCTGATGAAGCTTAAATTAACCCTGATTTTACTTCACAGTTTTCCAGGAACGTACAAACTACACAACCGTTAACAATAGAATATCAGCTTCATGTTTCAAGCGATTGTAGAGTCCATCTTTGAGCCCGGCGTTAACAGTCAACTCCTGAGAGCAATCAATGTCATATTCCTATGTCTTGTTGTCGTCGTAATATTTCTGTTGACCGCTTATGGCTTCAACATTCATTTGCTAGTACTTTTGATACTTACTACCGGCCTCCTACTATCAATAAACTGGTGAGTATCTTGACTATAGTAAAGACCGGTACTCTTCCTGTTCTTCTGGGTGAACTATGGAAATAGCAATATGTTACCACTGCTGAGAATGCCTGAAAAGTACCGTATTAACAAGTTGTATATAGATGAGGACCTCCAAGGAGGGGTAGCATGTTTACTTGAAAATTTCACTTTTTCTCCCCTGTTCCTTTATAATACTTTCCAAATTGTTCCCTAAATCTTTTTCTTGAAGTTGCTTTTAATAGTAGAGATATCCCTTGTTCCCTCAGATTAATCTAAAAAAAAACTATCCCTTGTCCCTTAAAAATAGATGATTATGTTTCCTTGTTCCTCAAACCCCTGGGAGACCCTCAAAGGTTAGTTTTTGCTCCTATCTGTATGTTGGGTTTCCCATCTTGCCAGAGCAATACCAGTAGGTTGGGATAGGGGAGGCTTGCAACATTACCTCCATTATAGCTGAAGATCTGAAGTTGACAGAGGTTGACAGTTTTTGTTTTCTTGTAGGTTTGTCAGTGAATTATGGAGATCTGCAAGAGATGCAGAAGTGGAGAAAAAAGATGAATAAGCCAGACTTCTAACAAATCCTGGAAGGGTATTTATAAATTTGGTCCATCAATGGTACTTTTATGATGAGAACAAAGAGATGCATACCTCGTGACAGTGTCATCATAGCTCCTCTTCACTGAAGTACAAGAGAAAGAGCTAGTAACATTTGATTGATGATTAAACAGAGGAAGACAAATTGCAGAAGACATTAGGCTGACAGACCTGGAAACTTCTCAAGTTCTCAAGCAGTGAACAAATATCCAACACAGCGATGCTAATTTGGGACATTGGCAGCTATAGCTGGTTTAAGGTGAAGAAGCTCAAGAATACAGCTAGCATGAAATCACAAGACTCAATCCCTGG
>Ga0126338_10000903_pt1 | contig 17811 bp, 7 predicted proteins | sample OrbCmetagenome_2_FD_92529 | JGI IMG/M metagenome (GOLD analysis project Ga0126338, IMG submission 92529) | Coral microbial communities from Petempiche,Puerto Morelos, Mexico - Orbicella C C metagenome | ecosystem: Host-associated > Invertebrates > Cnidaria > Coral | place: Petempiche,Puerto... | reverse complement strand
TTAGTGTTTCAGACAAGTCATTTTCCAGTCTGGAATATGAGTCTATTTGGTGAAGGGAGGAGGGAGTGTCCCAAGGAAGTAGAAAGAAAAAAGAAAAAAAAAAAAAAAAAAAAAAAAAAAAATTTACGTTTGCTCTTATAAAAATTGCAAACGAAAATTTTTTTTTTTTTTTTTTCTATTTTCTTTCTAATTACTTGGGAAAATAAATCATCAATTCACCAAATAGACTCATATTCCAGACTGGAAAATGACTTGTCTGAAACACTAAAGTAAAACTACTATCAATTAAATTTCGGCTGTTTACAAAACCATTTTAGAATTTTAAAACTCGTCTGTTACAATATTATATTTCCAAGTTTTGTGCTTTCGTCCCCATTCTGGAAGAAAGACAAATGTGTTTTCATGTTATATTTACAGTTATAAAGAGGCTTGATTACTGTGAAAAGCACAAAATTCTACCCAACTAAAACAGCTTCAAATGTTCTCGACTTTTCGATTTTCCATAGACATATGTAATGATGAATTTATCATATAAAGTGAATCTTCCATCTGACAAATGATAAAATTGAAGTTTTTTTTGTCAATATCATGTTTTTTTTTCAGTTGAAAAAATACACCTGCTTATATTTGGTACCCTAAGCCCGAGCTTCACAAATGGTTTTCACTGAAGAAACGTTCCAATGCTTTCGTTCATCTATCTCCAGAATCGACCGGTCAATATGAAATTTGATATATTGTTGGTATATTTAGATTTAAGACCAATTTTTATCACCTTTCTAGTTCTAACTAGGTTCATCATTTCATTCGATCACCAATATTTGGTTCAATTGAAAACACTTCTCGTTGTAGTTGCAATTATATTGCCCGAGGTCCATTTATATTTCATAACTGACGACCGAATTCAGCAAAAATTACATCAAGACTACTGTCTTTATTTCATCCGGTCGTATCTACCAACTCTCTCAACAAAAGTGGGTCATTTTTAGAGCAGATTTTTTTGACATTGGCAGCTAATTTTATTCGGTCCCTGAGATTTACCAAAGTACAAATTTTATAGTGTATGTTTCTGTCTCCAGACATGGTGAAATGATTTTTTTTTTGGTATATTTTGCTAAAATCACTTAAATTTGTATGACATTTGAAAAAAGATTTTGGATAGAATTTTACATTTTAATTGATTTCTAATTATTGAGGTTTTTCGGCAACGTGTCTTTCATTTTTCGGTCATCTCAAACAGAAGATCAATTCTATCACTTTAAACTAACGTACAGCGACACAGATGAACAAGACAAAAAAAAATAAATAATAGACATTTTAAATGTAGCTTAAAAGACAACAACCCGGTTATTTTTTCAATCAAAGCGAGTTCATCAGATAAACAAAATTTTTCACAAAAGCTTTGTTGTGTCGTCGGCACCAGCCAATTCACAATTTTCTTAATCGGCTAGGAGTCGATTCGTTTCCATAAACTGACTAAACGAAAAACAATGAGTTACAAACAAAAGGCAACAGAAACAATTGCCTTCGATTTTTCTTTAAGAATCAAACAAATACAGGACGATACTGGAAAATAATGTTAAAACCATGTTAAGCATATAAAGGACCTTTTTTTTCCTAAAAAAAAAGGTGGAGCCACACGTGATTCATCCTGTTTATTTTTCATATTGTGAGTGGAAATGAATTTTTTATTTATATTCAGAACATTCCAGGTGATTTTCGGCAAAGGAGAGCCCCGCTAAGATTATTTTTCATGACTACATAAACGCCACTTTGCGTGGGAATCAAAATTCAAAACAATCTTGGAAATTGTTCAAAAGTGCGTCAAGGTTTTGGCTTGTTTTCGCATGTTCTGGCTAGGTGGAAAAGTTTCTCTATTAAACGTTGACCACTGCTATTCACTGCATGTTGGCTCGTAGCCGACAGTACACGCAGCGAACTGAATGTTAAGGCGCTTTTCTGGAAAGTAGATAAGTAAGAGATGATGAAGAAGGTACATCCCCCATAAAGCCTTTCTATTTTAGATATGGAACCCAGTCCTCCTGCGAATAACCTTACCACGCCGTTGCGGAGATGTTTTTGTGAAGGATGAAAATGCGTGTAAAGGCGCTTGAGCTGTCCACAGGAATCTTTCAGGGTAATCTAAAAATAACTTAAGCGAGATTATCTCAGAAATAAGGCTTCTATGGGAGATAAGCTCTCCTAATCTTCATCCTCCCTTAGATAAGATATCATTTCTTCCTTTAGTCGACTTAAGATATATTACATAGCTTTCTAACCCGAATAAAAGAGGAAAAATTAAAAACGTAAACATAATCATCAAACTTAATAATCAGCAGATTGAAAAAAATCATTATCAATGTAGGGGGGACTATTCTCCACATAGTTAGAGAAATGTTTAGGAGAAACTCTTACAAGTTCAATAGCCATGAAATCCAGTCTTTATCTAATATTGACCAGAGAATTTTACAGAATTTGCTTTCTGGCAAACTATAAGGTTACTTTTCGCATCTCGGTATTGAAATCCAAGATGGCGACCACTCGGATCTAACACAGGCAGCCATCTTGAACTTGATGAGATCTCACGAGACTCATAGTCACATTTTATGTCACATTTTAAAATTTTAAGTACTACTGCTCTGGCAAAAAGAGAAAAATTAAATTTGCCATGGAGACGGTTTTTCTTACTCTGCCTTTTCCCCGTTGATCATTGTAGCTATTAATAATAAAATAATAATAATAATACAATATATTTATATAGCTCAAATTTCATAAAGTAACGTTCAAATGCGCTTCACAATATAAAGTTAGTAAAAAGAGTAAAAATTACACTAATAAGGTAAGTTCACACAGTAAAAAATGGAAAACAGGAAACAATAATAATTAATAGGCCACGGTTGATATATCAAAATTCTGACATGGCTCCGAGGCTTTCAGGAGAAAATTGCAAATTTGTTGAATCTCCTTTGTCTCTCAATTCCCAAAGGAGACTTGGACATAAAGAAAGCACCCGTCCAAATAAAATATGGAAGTTTGTCCTGAAAGCCTCGAAGCTTGTAAGAATATTGATATATCGTAATATCGAACGTGACCTATTCCTCCATCACTAGGGTACGGTCACGTGACCCCTTGCACAGACGAAGGCCGTATATTCTGTATCCTGTACGCCTTGGTTGGAATACCACTGACCTGGCTTATGTTGTCAACTCTGGCGCAGCACATCAACGATTGGATCAGTAGAGCACTAAAATGCTGCCACGAGCGGGTCCTTCAAAAGAAACCTTCAGGAATCGGGATCAAGACTGCAGTCATCACACTGGCCTTGAGCGTGTTGATGGTTTTAATTATAGGCTTATTCGGGTGTTACCTAGAGGGCTGGAGATACTTGGACGGGATTTACTTCGGGTTTATAACACTTACGACGATTGGCTTTGGAGATTTCGTCCCGCTGCACCCGTCGCCCAATCGCGATGCGGACGGTTACACGTGGCATGTGGTCATGTTTACTGTCATGAGTATCATGTACTTCACTGTTGGATTGGCCATCGTGTCCAGTGTCTTGCTGTCAATCAGAAACGCCATGGAAGACAAGTCACTGGCAGGATTCCAAATGCTCAAGGACACTGGAGACGAGTAAGACCCAGTCTCTGTCGTCAGAGCAAGGACGACCAGGGTTCGTCGAAGCCAGCGCCGAGATTCAAACTCTCTTGCTGCTTCATTTTAGGACCTGCAGAATCTCTCAGTAATATACATTACCATAAAGCTGTTAAACAGTTCAAATGGCAATAAAAATGATCACCGGTCTTTCACACGTAGCATTGCATCTTACTCATCTGTAACTGTTGTTGGAGAGTGATATGCTCAGACCTCTGGGACGCTTGCACACTCCAGCCTCGCCTTCTCTTCCTCCCCCAACCCCCACCCCCCCGTTTTTCTTCAGGGACAAAATACAAGGGCGCTTTAGAAACGAAGCAGGGGTCCCCGGGATATTCTATTCTTCAATAATTCTTGCATCAGACAATTTGTATTTTTGTTTAACAAAACCGGGTTATATATACCTAGTCACTTCAATTCCCACTTTATGCAACACGATATGTGTCAACAGAAAAATGTGGCAGTTTTCACTAAAACTTGACAATAAAACTATCTTGATTTCCTGGAGGCGAGTTCCGTAGAGAGATCTGGGCATCGGTGTGCTTTTCAAAATTTATCAGCATAAACAAGATAAATCAAAATAATAATATTATTAAATATAATATTTTAATACGTCTTGTAGTACAAAAGATACAGATCGGTTTTAAACTCGATCCTTCCTCAATATCTTTACCACAATTTCATTATATACTACTTTTCAGTATAATATTGAGTTTGAAAAATGACTCAGTTCTTTTTTGTAGTGCTTAAGTCTTTTCAAAGTTACTGTTTGCCCACATACCCGCCCTCTACTTTTTTCCTAAAGATAAAGTAGGTTAGACATATTTCTGGAACATTTGAAAGATTGCCACTCCCGAAATTTTTATAATACGAACTTCATAATTAATACGTTTTGCAATATAAAATACATGAAATCCTAATGAATAAGTATATACTATACAAAATCTTATAAATGCTTCAGTGAAGAAAAAAACTGTTTTAAATCGAGATACTAAAGTAATTGCTCGTGAAATTTGTGAGATTGAGCATGGGTGAAAAAAAAAACTAACATTCTATATTGACATTTGACAAAAATACTTGAAAGCCGTTAAACTTAACATTAACTGAAATTATGATCATACAAGTTAGAATTTTCTCTGTTGCTAATAAATCAACAACTATGTATACCAGGGTACCTCGCAGACTTGCTCTTATTACTCTGCAACTTGCAGAGTCTTTCAAGAAGATAATAATTGTTTCTTGCTGTTCTCTTTATATTCAAAAATATTCTAACTACTTTACCATAGTCAAGTTTAAACTTTTCTGAGAAATATTCAGCTTCCATTGGTGCTGGGAAATTCTAACAGTTAAGCTATTTTAAAAGTTGAAACATCCTTTAAGAACACCTATTTTCGATATGAAACATCAAGTTTGTTCTGTATCGCATTTCTTTTTTCCAAAAAAGTATTATAAATTTAAAAAGTTTGAAAAGATGACGTTAGTTGAAAGGTGAAAAGGTGCATTTCTTTCTCATCCCTACCTGCACAATTCATGTTCGGAACCCGAAACAACGCGAGGGATAAAGACCAAGAAAGAGGTTTCTTTCTATATACCACTATCTTTGTTCTCTTTCAACATAACGCTGCGCAATATTATTGTTATATATCGGTGACTACGGGCACTACAGCATTTCTTGTTATGGCTAAAGGTACACGATGGATGACTTGCGTCTCCGGGTGTAATACTGGTTCTTCCATCTCGAGTTCATACCTAGCATGTAAACAAGAACATCCACGAAAATTACACCAACTGGCAAATCACGTACAATTCTATTGGCCCATTCTTGTGACAAATTAAGGGAGCCCAAGATCTCTTTTTAAAGGACCTCAGTCACAATATTTTGAGTTAATTTTGGGCCATGTACAAAATTACCTTAAAATTGAAGGAAACTTGAAAATAGTAGTTTACTAAGATAGGAAAACGCCACAAAAATAATAAACCATACAGGAACAAAGATGGTTAAGGATGGAGAAGATTGACAGGGATTACAAACGACGGACTTCAAAAATTTAGGCTAATCTTTTCAAGAATCAAATCGCAAATCGTGACGTAAATCATGACGTGACCTACTGCTTTAAGCTAGATTAAACAAATCTAATATTTTAACAAAGTGACGGCACCAGGGGCGCTTATTACGCATAAAAGTATTGAAAGGACAGCCTATGCATGCTAGCATGCCGCCTGTATTTTGGTTTTATCTAGGTGCAGAATGTTATTTACGAAGGGAACTTCGCAACAACGCATTAGTCCATATTTCGTTAACAAAACTGCCTTCAAATTAACCAAAACGCCTCATAATTGTTAACAAAATATACCAAAACGTCAAAGAGGTATTAATTCAAGCTTAACTGAAGTTAAATTTGTTTATATTTGAATTTCTACCACAGTATGTCAGTCTTTACCACTCGGCGCATTTTCCTTTCAAACTTACCGTCAATATTTACTCCAACTTGTCGATTCTGGAGGAGAGTCTGGGGGCGATGAAGGTTTTCTCCTGTTTATTTTAGACAAATATAAAGATGGTATTTTATATTTTATTGATTTATATCCTTATGTTTTAACGATGAAGGAAAAGCCACTTAATTAATGCGTAAGGCTAATGCTTGGGAACCTTTTGAAATGAGTGACGCATTGATTTATATTCTTGTCTTATTGTCTATATTTAGGATTAGCAAAACAAAATGAACAAATTTTAGCACGACTATGTCTCTACAATTAGTTGCGGGTTTGACTTGCCATATCGTGTTTTATAATAAATCATTTGTATATTTTCTTGTTTGTTTAGTTTATTTATTTTCTCATTCACCTCTTTGCTCTTAAATTATTTATTTATAGTCTGATTTATCTAACAAAACATCCCCAAAGAGCCGAACTGTTCGTTAATTTCGTATGTTATTTTTATAATGCTTCCTCCTCCCGCGCGCGTAAAACCGGTGACGTCATTAAGCCCGTTATTGTGACGTCACTTATAACGGCACTGATAACCAATCAAGTATTCATTTCAAAGGAACATAAAAGGTTTCTAAACCTAAAGCTCCGATCTTTACCAATCCGTTTTAATTTTATAACCAGCACAGCAAGAAACCATCTTAACCCCACTATTCACGAGCATTCGTTACTCTGAACAGCAAACTACACACCAACGACATTGCAATCAGTTCTAGGCATGCTACAAAGCCTGCATACAGCCAGAAAATTCTATATCACGTTGAAGAGTGTGCGATGTTTCTCAGGGGTCACTAAGAAAAAAGTGATCGATCTCCCATTAATATTGAATACTATATGTTTAATGATCACGCGTGCCTTATTCAAAAGAGGCCCAAGGAGTATCACGCGAATGTCTTGTCTCAACATTAATATCATTTAGTCTGGCACATTTACTTTTTTCTGAAACCTTCTTCCATTTGGAAGATGTCAATCACATTTTCCGAAAATCATCAAACAGTTTCGCGGAATTTTTCCGATCGCACAATCACACCATAAAGAGCCAACTGCCAATCCACCAGAAAAGACATATGCTCTTGTGAATGAAGCGTACATACCATGAGAACTTTTTCTTGTTCAACTTTGGGAATTTGTCAAACATCCTCAGGGGAACCCCGTAGTTTGATGTACTTTCCTCAGAATAAATATCTTCCCCAGTCTTCGCCCTCCGCAAATGTTTTGCAAGACGCACGCAAAGGATGACGGTGATTAATGAGAACATTGCTATGACACCGAGGCACAGCCACAAGGCATTCTGGGGAGAAAAGACGCAATGGTGAGGTCATAAATGCTGGTAAGTAGAAAACTCTCCACAACATCTCCAGAACACTTTAATTCCTTATTTAACAGCAAAGTATCGTCATCCAGTTGGCACAGGAGTGGATGAAGGGAAAGGCTGAGTTAATTAATCTCCAAAATAGGCCTTATTCTAAGTTAATCCTCTCAAGCTATATTTAGGTATGGTATCCAGTCCTCCCGCGGATAAAGTTACCATTTTTTCGTGGAGGATGAAAATTCGTCTAAAGCTGCTTAGGCTGTCCACGTGATTGAAATGCACGTCACAGGATTGGCTATTTCTAGTCCTTCTAGTATTTCTTAGCCAGGAGTGATCTTAAAATAGCTTGAAAGGGATTACTTTGCAATAAGGTCCATGTGAAGGATAAACTCTCTCACCCTTCGTCTTCTCTTGGTTGACATATCAATGCGCATCTCGTTTACCCTTATAACCTTAGTGAAGAGAGCTTCTCACTTCTCGTGCTCGATGCTTCCCCCATTTTACAGACTTGACCCGATAAATTTCTTTTTGATAGCGAAACTCCTACAGAGATCCTTGTAGTGTCTTATAGCGGTTGAAACTGGCTAATGAATTTCTGCACCAGTTAACAATCAGCAACAAGAAATTACACGGATCTTTGTAGGGCTACATTTTTAGCGTGGAATTTTTCAGGTCCAACTTTAGGCGTCCCAAGCCAGGGATTCTCCTTACCTGTTTGCTTACTGATGAAGTGAGATTGTAAGGAGTAATTAGATCTAGATCACTCTTTGCAGTTATGACTCGCACGGATGTTATACTCACCACCAGGCTCACAGCAATACCACACACATCAGATATCAATACGTCATAGACATTCCTGATTGGATGACAATCTCCTACGTCATTTCGAAGCTAAAAATACCAGTAAAAAAACAGGGCGTCAGATTCAGCACAGATGTCGTCCTGCTTTCAGTAGGAAGCTCTGTTCAGTTTTTGAAATTATAAGATCATGTCACTCCATTGTGCTGTAGGCTAAATAGGCCATTTATCAAATATTTTTTTCTGCTCCTCCGTTTCCCCCGGGGGGGGGGGAAGTATTCCCTTATATGAGCTATGTAGGTATAGATGATCCCAAAGGGTATGATTTTTAAGCTGTTTTGTTCAGAAATAGGATGTCGTTTTTGACCATTTTGGTTTCAAATAGGGTATGGCTTTTGTACTGTAGTCTTGAATTGGTATGTTTTTTAGCAGAAGCTATGTTTTCATCATTATCGATAAGGCCATCAACAAAAGCCCTTCGCAATGCCTTTATTTAACATAGGTGTTAACTAGTAAACTAATTATCTGAAACAGGATTTTGATTTAGGGGTCAGGTCTCCCTATAGTTTTACGATTGCACGTGCGCATAGGACGAAAGCTCAAGTAATCTGCGCGCGCTCAAAGGAAAACGTCAGTGTTTTTCGATTTTTATGACGTCAACATGAGCACGAAAAGCAACACTGACAGTGAATTTTCTTGCGTTTCCTTCAGTGAATTTTTTTTTTAATTTGGCTCAGTTGTAAGCACATACAATTCCTATTAAATACCCTAGTTTTGTTAAAATATGTCAGAGCTAATCTAATATATTTAGAAGAATGACAAATTACAGAATACTGAAAAACCGTCCGAACAACCTTGACTTTTTACCAACTCAAAGTGTCAGGCAATATCATTTTCATGATGTGGCAAAGTATGAAAAAATTGCACCTTAATAGAGTATCGAATTTTTGATCAGGTCATAACTAAGGTGGGGAAAATCATAAATAGGGTAAGGGTTTTGGGAAACCAGCCGCGCACCTCCACCCAATTCTTCAGGGAGTACTATATGAGCCCTTTTTCCCTCGTTAGCACATCACAAGGTAATTCAGACTTAATTAGTTAAGTTATTACCTTATTTATAGCGTCTTCTAAATACTGATCCATCCAGCCAAGTGTACGACTCAAGGACTTTTTTCCTGCCTGTAGTGAAATCAAAGCAATAGCTCTTTTTGTGAAGGCTAAAGGTTTCATTCATGATAAGTGATTCTTGATCGTCTTCACTCACACAAGGTTGAAACTGCCTTTTGATTATAGCAAGCGCACGGGCGAGCAGCGTTCCGCATTACGTTACGAATAATCTTGTGCAATGGGAAGCATAAAGCTAAATTTTAGAATGGCAAGGTAATCTTTACAAACAAATGTCCAGGTTACGATTCTGGCTTTAGACATCTGTAAAAGAGTTTTATACGTCAGTTATGCATGTACCACAAACGACAACAAAACCCAAGCTGATTGTACAAGAAATGAAAGCAGTTGCTAATACTCAGAACTAATAATGAATTAGTCATTGATATAGTATGGTAATAGGGAAGGGAATGGGAACTGATAAAAGCATTTCCGATCCAATAACCCTAGCAGTTTTAAGATTCATATTTTTGGTGCACACCAAACACAATTTTCAGTCAACAACCATGGCTACCTGAAACTTTTAAAAGTTTGAAAAAGGGGAGAGAAAAGAAAATCACCACTTTGAAAATTGCATACGGTATACAAACCTCATTGGCCAAAACTAAGCCATCGCCTTCCAAAATAATTTTCAGCCTTTCACGTAGAAGGTCAATCTTGTTAGCTTCGTTCTTCGACAGATGAAAAATAAAGACAAAAATAACTACAGAGCGAGAAATTGCACTAAATTTAGTACCTTCTGTCATGTGTAAGTAATGTGTACGTATAAATTGTAAATTTTTTCTGTAATTTGTTTTGTATAGTTAAAAAAACACTTATTTATGAAGAACCAAGTGAGGCAAAAATTTCAATATCTTCCGTACCAATACATTCATATTTTTCGTCATCAAAAGCTGCGATTTCTCAGCCAGTTCACCCTGAAGGAAACAAAAATAAGAAACGATTAACTAATATTTAACAAAAGAAACAACGACATTTTACGAGACAGAAGTATTAAGCTGTCTTCTTACCACTAGAGGCTGTGATATTATAATTGTTTCGTCATGTAAGTTATTCAAAGCGTCCTTAGTCAAACGTAATTTCTCTTCAATTCCTGCAGACACCTAAAGGAGACAAAAAACATTGCTATTCAATATATTGCAACAAAACCTTGTCAAGATGGCTGAGGCTGTTATTCGGAGCAAATATCTCGCAAGTTCGCAAAGAGTCTTTTTTATAGACTCGACAGGAACGAATATAATAATAATAATAATTTATTTCTAGCGCATTACATTAAAAAATCTCAATGCTCTTACAGAATAAAAATAAGAAAAACGATAACGAAACCAATATAAGGAAAATATATTAAATTACAATGGATTATAAAATACTAAAATTCATTAAATACTAAAATTCATGAGTTGAGTTTTAAACCTAGGAACTTGAGAAAGGGGAAACTTAAGAGTTCAAAGTTTAGTTTGTAATGTAATTCGACAAACTTTTTCTTCTGTTTTGATGCCTTTATTTCTTTCCCATTTTTGGGTTCGAGAATATCAGTTCAAGACACTTTTTTGTTTAAGATTAATGTCTGTTTTTACTGTGTATAGAGCGGCTTCTAATGAGCTTCTTAACCAAAACTAAAGCAGTTATTACAACCAACTTTCTAACCAACACAAGGAACCAATGAGAACTCGGAGCAACGATACGTAGCCGACGACAAACGCGGGAAAACGGGGGTTACTAAGGCGACGGCGATTGGTTTGTTCTTGCTCCTGATTGATAGAGGTGGCGCGAGACATTTAAACTAATCACGGATTCGACTCAGTCTTGTCTAAAAACAGCTACATGTTCTAACCTTTTTTCCTTATTTTTTTTCCTTGTTTGACTGCCCGTCTGAATGCCTGTCTGTATGTATGTTTGCTTTTTTGTTCGTTCGTTTGTTTGTTTGTTTGTTTTTTGTTTGTTTGTTTGTTCGTTTGTTTATTTGTTTGTTGTTTGTTTCTTTGTTTCTTTGCTTATATGCCAAAAGTGCTACTTGCCTGACTATCAGCCGCTGTTCCCACGTCGTTCGCAAAAGTTGTCAACGACAAATTGTTCTTCGTCAGGGGTAGCCCTGTCTGTATAAACAAAACAATTTAAAATAGTAGTCAAATGATTTTAAAAGCCTGAGCGAGAGTTTGAATTGAAAATGGACAGTCATTGCTGCCTGACTTTTCGAAAACTTTTAATTTTTTCTGTAGGGTATTGAAAGTGCACAAGGCAAAAGTCTTATACCTCAGTGAAATTGTAGCCCATCGGCACTCATTACATTTCCATGGTGTAAGCTTTAATAATCAATTATGTCAATCTCAATACTTCTTTGCCCTCCCCACACACACACCCACCCACCCATCCCCATCCCACCTTTTATTCTTGCACTCTTGATGATCTTATATAGAGGATCTGTCGACAGATAGCCTTTATTTTAACGATGAGAATTAAAGCTAAAAAGCTCGTGGGGTCGTTCGTACTAAAGACTATAATATCGATAAACTGTAACCAGAAAAACTACGATGAAAATCTAAAAATCTAATAATCTTAAATCAAGTATATACAAAACTCTTTAAATTATCTAAAACCACAACTAGGCAGATTGAATCTCTCGATGTTCTATGTTAAAATTCTGGTCTCTTTTTACCTCGATTGAATATTTGAAGAACTCGATTTCCTGGACACCAGAAGTAAAAGTATCATTAATCGCTTTCCTGGTGTCATTTGACACAAGTTCCACGTCTGTTATGGTGCCGTTTATCTCAGCCAGAATCTCATCCATTGGCGGTATTTTCTGTTACGGAAAAGGGTAAAACATAACGATGGTAAACCTGTTCAATAAATAACGACATGTTATTTGATGGCTCGAGCAATGGAAACTTCTTGAGGCGTAAAGCGTCCTCGGTTGTACTTAGAAATTAAAAGGGGAAGATTTCATTTGAAAGCAGTCTATAACATGTTAACTAGTGTTAAGATAGGACGGTACATTGTTCGTGGCTGGTCTTGTTTGTGGCTAAGACTAGCCACGACCAATTTAGTATCCCAAGTAATAGTAAACTTTTACTGTCAAAATAGGATGACAACTCTGAATGAAATACAACTGAAATGGAGAGAACCGGATTAAAACTTGAAATGAACGAGATTAATACCCTGTTCACACCAACATATTAAACATGTAGTGTTTAAAAGTGGTTTAACTAAATAAGGTTAAAAGATAGTGGCTCAAACCTTGCACACCCTACTACTTCACCCGGTAAAACCCTATTTGATTAAAATATGTTAGCAAGGTTGTTTGAAATTTGTCTTCTTAAAATGACTGTAAAGCGGCATAATCGACAAATTGGAAACACTTAAACTTGGTTTAGCTAAACTAGTTTAGTTAGTGTGTATAGGGCATAAGTGTATTACACCAAGGAAGCTAAACCTAATATAAAAAAGGATCTGTTTGGCCGATACGAGTCAAGATTAAGACTATTACGGAAGGTAAAAGTACACGAGACTTATAATTCTTAAACACTGTAACTAGACTTACATCTCTGTAACTTGTCATGTTTTGAAACTTGAATTTGCTGTCAAGTTGCAGTAGTTCCCAGGGTGTTTCCGTTTGGCTGCATCTCCTGTAAATCAAACATATGATCAAAGCAGGAAAAAGAAATTATTTAAAACATGGTTTTATTTAGTTCTTTGAGCCTTATCTTGCAAACCATTTCCCGGTTTTTAGTTGCGTTCATCCAAACATTCTTTATGTCATTCTTAATGTTTTACTCACTTGTAATGTGCGAAATGGAAGGAGGCAGAGGTGGCCGAAAAAGAACGAGTTACTTGGAGGAGACTGATTGATAGCCCCATTCTCCACGAGGAGAGAAGGGAAGATCATGAATTTGCGAGAGAGAGGTGAAATTTTACATATATGGAAAACAAAATATCTTGAGTAAGTCTTGAAGCTAAGACTACGTCATTTACCCTGGGGGGAACCTTATATCAAAAGGTCTTGAATGCTCGTCGTCTCCCTTAAGGGTATAAATCAAAGATTCTGGTCTCACTTAAGGTGAAATAAAGTTCTAGCCACACCCAGATTAGTCTCCTTTAGGGGTTTAATTCAAATTTTACGACGAACATCCCTGACCATTTCATATGTGTGTGTCCCAACCCCCGGGGCCACTTAAACCGGTTAGTAATGAAGACTTCAACAAGCCAAAATTCAAAATTTCCATTGCCTCTGCAAAAGGATTTGCAGGTGAAAAAAGAACTACGAACTACGGTTAGGCCTACTGTCTACACTAATCTGTCGCGAAAACGGAGCTTTTCGAAAACGCTCTTCAAACCGGAAAAATTTCAAAACGCAGGCTTTTCGTTTTCGTGTGGACGGAAAACAATTTGAAAACGGAACTTTTCGAAAACGATGACGTCACGATAAGCATGTGATTTCCCTGACCGAGTTTTCCTCAAACACAAATCCAAAATAATCGATCGGTGATTGTTGCCTTGTTGTTGTTGTTGCTGCGTTAAATTCCTGCGGTTTGGTGTGGACGGAAAACATTTGATGCGTTTTTAGAGTGAAACCTCCGTTTTCAAATTCCTCCAGCTTAGTGTGAACGGGGCCTTAGAGCCTCTTCCCTTGCTTGTAGCATTTTTACAGTTACCTGAGTATATCAGAAAGTCGAATGTCGATGATTCCGTTTCCTAATACAGCTTTAGAGACAGGATAATATCCAAGCGTTGAAGGATCATCTATAGTCTGAAACAAAGTAAGGACACATTTTTTTGTTAACTTTCTTGTTGAATCTCAAGCCAGAATCTAGGATGTAATTCATGGTAGGACATATTAAATAGTTTGGTTTTATTTACAGCCGTTTGCTTGCGGTTAGCATTTATTTACTGCTGTTTGCTTGCGGTTAACATTTAAGGGGGTAAAGGGGAAAGCGACTAAATGCGTCCTACCATAAATCATATGCCCAGAATCTCGTTCTCATTGACCAGCGGCCGAGAAACGTGTTTACGACCGCTGGTTAACAGTAAAGAAGATCCTGAATACGTAAACATAGCTACACACAATCTTTTATGGAAGATTTTCGTACCTTGATAAGCTACCTAACTTTAGCAAAATAGATATTAAAGGGTCAAGCCTTCCTACTGCTGATCCATAACTATTTTAGTTACTTACGTTTTCCAGCAGGCTCAGATCAGCGGCTGACTTGCAGAGGACAGTTGAGTTTGCTCCGATGAAGAATGTGACAGCGAGAATAAGATTTATGAAGAAAGCACTGAAGAAATACAGTCCAACAACGCTAAAGGTAAAAAAAAGAAAAAAGAAAAAAAGAATAAAGACATTTTGGAAGTACATTTGTATAATGAAAAATTGCACTTCCGCTTGAATGTTAGGACTGAAGGCATCAAAATATATATGACTTTCCTTGGGAACATTTTGCAGAGGTCGTGTAGTAAATTTCTAAACAATAACGTCCATTTGGCACGAAAATATGTTGGGATATTTGTCCTCGAACATTATCTGTGTCAAGAAGAGAACAGTTTTCCGAGGGCGTAGCTCGAGGAACACTGTGAGCTTTGACGAACATATAATGTCCTCGGGCAAATACCCGAGCATATTTTCGCGCCAAATGTAGGTTATTGTTTTTATTATTCTTCAAATATTTTTCGCAATACGAGCAGTTTTGAACATTGGGGAATATCACTCGGATATTCTCCAAAACAAAATGCGCCCATACTTCAACAAAATAGGTTCATCGTGAGCTGATAACCTGCGAAAAAGAAGCGATTCAGGGCGATAGAAATGCAATAACAGTAACTGACTATTATGTAATTAAAGTTACGTTTTTCTTACCACATTAGCGAGTTTCCCGCGCAGTTTGAAATATCCGAGCGTGTGCTCGGTGTATCCGAGGGACTGGCACCAAGAGCCCCGGATATGAGTGACAGGAACGTTAACAAGACAACAAAAACAATGGCGAGAGAGATTGACAGAAACGTTATCCATCTGAAAAATACATACATATTTATCATCTTTATATGCACGATTACAAAAAAGTTATTCCTGAAATCTAGCATAATTTTATGGATGACGAATATTAGGATATTTTCATAATCTCACGGGAAAGATCGACGGCATATAAAAACTCCAATTTTATATTCACCTGTATTTATCATATCTGTTGAATAATCCTCCTTTTCCAAATATGCTTTGGACTTCCGCTTTTGCTGGAAGTAGAAGTTCTGTTTGAATCTGAAAGATAAAAACATTTTAAAACCTGCTGTACTGTGTCAACTTTGGCAAAAGCGTGCAAACAGTATGCTTTTTTCCCTTAATTATTCAAATCTAGTGGCACATACTTAACAATTTTCCTTATCCTGACTTTAACACGTTAGAGAGTTCAACAAGTGCATAAAGCTAAACAGGCGAAGGTAGTCAAGCAGAACGAAAATGAGACAAAGTTGCAGAAATTAAATGAAATAAGTAATAACTGGATATATTTTTTTCTCCAGTTTCTTAGCGGTCAGGAATCCTAAATCCTTGAATTTGATTGGCTAATCGCGCGCGCTCCAGCGGTCCGGATTTTCCTATCTGGACCCCGAGTACGGACCGTTCCGAAATATCCAACTTTGGCAACTTTTTAAGCTTTTTGTTACACCGGAAAACAACATAAAATGTGAACATTCAACACAGAGTCTTGCAAAGAGTATTGCTTTTTGTGCCCGAAATGTCAAACACTTTAATTAAAAATCAACACAAAAGTTTCTTTCAAAGCAATACCGTAGAGAGAGAAAAAAATAAAAACGTTATTTGCCGGCCCTGGTCGGCTCGTATTGGGAAAAACTGTACCGTATAGTTTTTCCCAATACGGACCTTCCGGCCGGCAAATAAGAGATATATAGATTAGTGTTTTACAGGATCCTAAAGAGGCAAGTAGAAACTAAGATAACAGTTTGTTCTCATTCAAGTTCTACCTCGGTGTCTGGAATAGACCTTTGTTTTCTTTCATGTTTGCATGTTCATAAGATATTTATACTATAGAGCTCAACCTGAACGACCTGTCATAATTTCATCAATTTTAGGTACAGTTCCTTACCGTATCACCAGCCACTCTTAATGTGCTCACCATCTTAGCTGCAAAATCTTGGAGTTCTTTGGTAAAATTTCTTATTTCTAATATCGAAAAAAAAAGTGGCTTTTAATTTATTTATTTTATTATTTTTTCGTTGTTATTATTAACTTCGATTTTAATTCATACTTGTGTTCTGGTCTCGCAATAACATCTTTCGTTAAAACGGGAAGCTATTTAAATTAGACTGAAACTGTCTCATGTTTGTTTGTTTGTTTGTTTTTAATTTACTTTTTTGTTTGCTTGTTTGTTGGTCGGTTCGCCTCTTTCCTGCTGCAGGCTTGTTTCAGTCTTTCTGTCTTTGTGTTTTGGTTTGTTCTGATTTTCTTTGTGTTTTTTACCTCTGTGTTATCACCGAGAAACGTATAAATCAAGGGGATAAATAACTTTAATTTTCTTATGTCTTTGATTACTCTTGTTTTACTATTGCCTTATACCCAAGGTAATCCCTCTTAAGTTATTTTTAAACATGGCACCCAGTTCTTCCGAGGATGTTACTCGCGCGATGCGTGGATAGCCCAAGCGACTTTCTCGCAACTACCTGAGATGAAATGGCGGGAAATGTGGTGAAAAGTCATTTAATATGTTTTGTTTTTCAAAAGACGTTTCATAGCACAGATGTTGTCTGCGCTCTTAGTCGTCTTTTTGTTCGGCTGGGCTTTCGTTTGCTTTGTGCTTGTTTGGCTATTCATTCTTTTACAGTTTCTTTCGGTTTTACAAAGTTTAAGGACGTTCGCGCGAAAATTTTCCAACATTGATTTTTTTCTGACACTTTTACCACTGTAAGATGATGAGTTAGTTATGTCAGAAATGTAAAAAAATGGGGGGTCACCGACTTCGTTTTGGAGAGAACATGCCCGGAAGAATACCCTAGATCTGAAGAATCGGGCTTCGTTACCGAATAAGGCCAGTGTCTGTAAGCCCAAAAATATTGCAATTAGACCTTTGAAGTGAAATGTTCTCTGCCAAATATTGTTTAAGGGTCTTTAACTGCACCTATTAAGTAAATTTAGTCAACTGGTGAGGTTCCTTAAAGAGCAAGTTCGCATTTAGCGACTATAGTTTCACGCGCCTTGCAGCCGCAAGATGACAGGATTCAATGTCCCGTGGAAAGAAATCTTGATTTTTTTTTAACTTCCCACATTGATCTTTTTGTTCATTTTTGGACAATGTGGAGATAATTGTAAATAAAATCTGTTTCTGGAAAGAAAAGTAGGGGTCACCGAACGTCCAAGATCGTTAAATCCAGGCAAAGCTATAGCAATGGCCATC
>Ga0126338_10000902_pt1 | contig 17819 bp, 12 predicted proteins | sample OrbCmetagenome_2_FD_92529 | JGI IMG/M metagenome (GOLD analysis project Ga0126338, IMG submission 92529) | Coral microbial communities from Petempiche,Puerto Morelos, Mexico - Orbicella C C metagenome | ecosystem: Host-associated > Invertebrates > Cnidaria > Coral | place: Petempiche,Puerto... | reverse complement strand
ATTGATATATAAATAACCTCGCCAAGTTTTAAGTCTGTACGGTTTTCCATCCGCGCGTTATTCGGAAAAGTGTTTCACTCAAATTTATAGAGCTTTGTATGGTGTCGCCATGTTTGTGCCCCTCGGAGGGACATAAACATGGCGGCCGTAAAGTAACAGAAACATCTGTCATTGAGTTTTGCCATTGAAACGAAACGTTATTACTCTAGAGCTCCGATACATTGAAATTAATACTTTGTCTAGAGCAAGAACTATTTAGTTAGTAAAAACTTGAGCAATAACTCATCTTTTGACTTACTCGACAGCCTTATCGAGCAGCCATTTTAATGTTACGCAACGCATAAACTTGGAAATTCCGACGTGCTCCATTACAAAATGAGGAACCCTGTCGGGCTTAAACGTTGCAAAACGTCAAGTTATTAGAGGGGCTTACATCTCATGAAACTAAAACTTCACAAGGATTGGTAATTTCTTATAATGGAAATTGATGACGTCACATGAAAACCGGCAATTCTGACTTGGAAAAGTCTGGATAAGTTTGTAAACCCACACACGTACGCAATTTGGACCTATTTTTTTCGCAAGGCGCAGATGTTGACAAAGACTGGAGACAAGCATACATTTCATGTTGAAAATATGAAGTAGATGTTGTACTGAAAAGAGAAAGTCGCAGCCAAGTATATCAAGATGAGAAATGTGCCGTTTAGCTCCACAGATTTCGAGCTTTTTGATCCTGACTTAACACCCCAGGACTACGAATTCTTTCAGAAACATAAAGGAGCATTTAAGAGTTTACTGGAAGATCAGGTATTGATATAACTGTGTAAAAGTTAATGGTGACGTTATTGGTCTATGTATGTTATGTTCGATCGACCTACGGAAGTAAGTTACTATTCCATGCCAAGTTTCTTCAAAATAATGTTTTTCTGTAAACGTTTTTACCATAAATTCAATAAGCTTTACTTTCTAGATTATTCAAGTCGCTTAGATCTAAGAGAACGTCTAACCTGATAGATGGTTGTATCGGACTTTACTTTGAACAAATTGAATCGCTAAACTGGCGAAACAAATTAAATTAACAGGCGCATTTTGTGACTTGCTACCTCCAGATTGTAAAATCAGTGGCAAAACAAATTCCTGACGAAAATATGCTCGTACAGTTTTCCGCCAACACTTTTGTAACGTATTATTTGTGCGAATTATCTGAAGCTAGTGACGTAATATTGGTGCCTTGATTACGGAATACCCATTGCAGCATTCTCTATACCTTAGCTTGGTGTTGTGTATCATTCAAGCAAAGTAGAAGTTAACTTTTATAGAGTCATGGATAAAATACTGATCCTCAGGTCATAGATTACTCCAAATGCCCAAAGACTATCTTAAAATAGATTACACTTAACAAAAATTCATCTAAAATCTGGGATTTTGAAGTTGCCATTACCATCATTTGGAGCTATCCATAATTAGTAGGGACTCAGCTGTGTGAAAAGTAGTGGAAATCTGCAAATCTGATTGGTTCTCGTATTGTTTCTATTCCCTGATAGACAACAATTACATATGCACAGTTCATGAAACTGAAAATTATTCTTAATTTTAGGCTTGAAAAATACAAAACATTGTAGGTGATGTGTCTACTAAAACAATGAATAGACTACTCACCCTTGTTTTCTATGAGCGATCGTCAACTCGCCTAGTCACCTCATTGACTATTTGTTCACAGAAAACTTGGGCCACCCTAGCCTAATTGTTAAACAGGTCTACTGGTGTTGTTGCTTCTGACATACTACAATATCGCTACAATATATAATGACCTACCTTGGCAGCATATGTTGAAGGCATGAGCCTCTTGCCTTAAAACCGATCACTCTTTGTTGTTTGTACTTAGTTCATTTGCCTATTTTAGCTTTATTTATCAAGGTACATGCCATTAATTTTTTTTGGTAGCTGGTGCTGGTGTTCTGGAGATTTTGTTTTTCAAATAATTTGCACCTAATCAGGCTTTGAAAAATGACTATTAATAATAATTTTTGTAGAGGTAGAAACATGCTAATTTTTCTCACCTTTCAATTTTAGACACAAGAACAAAAGCAGAAGTTTGTGTCTGCATTTAGAGAATTTTCAATAAATAATGGTTGCATCAAAGACTTCCCAATCAAGGTACAGTTACTATACGAGTTAAAAATAATAATTCTCAGATGTGTAGACGGATGAAAGTGTTTTGCTCTGAATCAAGTTTTACATGAGGGCTCTTTGTGAAAAAGTTAACCTGGAAGTGATATATAATTTGGGCTACACTGCTGCTCACAAATTATTGCGTTCGAAGAACGCAAGTCTAATTCTGACCTGTGGCTTTCCAGAGCTGGTTGTCCTGTGCACAGTTACATGCAGAAAAACTCCACATTCCTGTAAGGACACCAAAATGGCCACCCTGCTTGATTTTTGCAGGGGCATGTCACGGCCAGTAAACTGGTAACGTTTAATACTAAGACATGTGATTACATGTGATAAGACATGTGGCAAACATGTGAGCATGTGAGCAAGCCATGCATCTGAGTTGTGCTGGATCTTTCTTTGACATCTTTCCATTCAGTCGCCGTAGGCTATGCTATTTTGTGCCCTCAACGTTGGATTTAGGTGAATTTAAATGCCTCGACAGTGGCATTTATTGAAATCTGATGGAATTGTCCATGTTTACTTTATTTGTTTTAAAATGGACACGACTTTGAAGCGCCTTGGCTTTCCAGATGTTAACTGTGGGAAAAGCTATATTTTGATTGCAGTAGTTGATTATTTTCAGTTGCGACAGGCACGTAGATAGCTCAGTCCTTATCCAGTTGAATATTGTTTGGAATCGGTGGAAAAGTACTCTGAAGGCAAGATCTATAAGAGTGAGCCTGAACCAAGGAATGGCAAATTATGTAAATACTGTCTACCTTATTCATCAGGGGAACATGATACGTGAATTAGTCGAACGGAGTTTGTTTACACTGACGATAAACGAGCACACGAATGTTTGCTTACATTTGTGCTTCCAGTTTAGAATAATGTATGTAAAATTTACTTTTACAAATTAATGTGAGAATATTAAGTACAAAATTTGAAGGCTATAAATGTAAATATTTTCGTTCTATTAACTTGTGTACGGAAACTTCCGCTGTCATGCAACGTGTCAACAAATAGTGGACTTTGACATTATGATAAATTTGTCTGTATAAAAACCTCAGTTGTCGATGAAAAACGTTGATTTTAGCAATAGACAGAGGTTAAAAGTCAGCTAGTGAATTCATTTATATATATTTAATTAAGTGACAGCGTCGAATGCACTCTCATAATCTTTGATTACTACTAGTAATACTTGTAATCTATTTACATGTAAGTTTTGTCTTTTCTTTACAGAGTGATCAGTTGCATGTGCTTGGGTTTGTAGATCACGTCATACAACATTTGAAGGAAAATTTTGTGAATGGTAAGATGAATTTAAAGCTGTGCTGTGTTTAACCATAATGAATAATATTAATTTTGTATATAATCTAACTCAAAATTTTGTTGTATTTAATATTTGTGTTCTGTGCTTGTTTGCCAGCCTTATCCTCTAATCTTTGTCGTCCTGTCACAATGGTAAATGTTGTGATGCACTGCTGATAGTTAATCACATATAATCCAAAGGGATTTTTTGGGTATTCTGTTGTTTCCAAAGTGTGAAAAAATCTTGAAAGGTCTAGGCAGACAATCTTATGTACCTTTGACATTATGTTTTGACATGTTTTTGCTCTGCTACAGGCAAGGTAAGCAAAGCTAAATGCTTAGTCCAAGATGCTGTTGTGTTAGCTCAGAACAGAAGTTTAATCCATCACGTGGGTTCTTCCTCCTATGGTAAGTGCATACATACACCTTATCTACTTACTATTTTGAAAGATAAATGCGTATATATGTCAGTGTTTTGCAAGTTGTCTTCAGGGGTTTTCTGATTCCGAAAAGGGGAGAGGAAAATACAAACCAAGCTTCTTTTCAAAAGTTCCAATGAGCACCCCCATCCTTTCTATATCGGAGTCCCCTTCCTGGGAGGGTGGGGGAAGGAGTATTTGTGCTGTTTTGAACTGGCACTGCCTGAATATTTCCCAAAATATTATAATTATGAAAGCCAGAATCAAAGATTACCCTAGGTGTTTACCACAAGCATGTCTGGAAAAGTGATCAATTTGAGAGTGACTGCCTGGGGGGTCCTATTGCATGGCCTTAAAGCATCATTGTATAATATTAGGTGGAGTTGCAGCAGTAACATCACTGGCATATTCTGAAGGCACATTATAAGTGGGCTCGATGCAACATTGTGTGTTTGGATACCTGCAGTTTACTAATAATTTAGTATACAGCAGGAATTCAACATTATTAATAATTATATTAAAAATAATAATTATTATTTCTAATGTAAGTGACAATTATTTATTTCAGCTAAGGACCCATTCATTCACAAGGACACAAGGTAACCCTAATGCAAAACCTTCTGTGATAAATGCCAAGCAATTGTATCAAAAGTTTGTTGTTAGGGATTCAGATTTTTTCTTTGTCCCACGCCCATGTCATGTTGATCAATTTACCTTTCACATTTCATTACCGAGCTTAAAATTTACCATCTTTATTCAATTATCACTACTCACGATGACTTCAACTGTGCTGATCCTAGCAGTATGCAGGATGCCTGTCATATATGAACTCAGTTAAATGACCTTGCTCCCTATGAGTTCTCATAGCTAAGTGGATAGAGCACCTGCCTGGTGTGCGGGATGTTGTGGGTTCGATTCCTGTTGAGGACTGAGATTTTTTCTTTGTTCCCCACTCGTGTCACGTTGATCAATTCACCTTTCACATTCAGGTTATAATTTTTAAATTATTTTTATTAGAGATGTGTTTAGACGGCTCTTTGGAGAACCCTCAGAAAAGGATGCTGCATTAAAGGTAATGTTAGATTTTAAAAAGCAAAAAGCATGTTACATGTACAGTTCTGTTTCTGTCATGTGCAACAATTTTTAATTTTCTTCCAGTGTTCCAGTGAAACTTTCCATTTTTGTACTATCACTTCTCATCATGAAGATATTGGCTCTTTTGTAGTTTTTAATGGAGTTTGGGCAAACATTTTGGCATACACTTCCAACCAAAATTGGGATTTTCCATGATTGTATATGATATAACATTATAAATTATCTTAATTTTACATTTGTAGGCTATGTGTTTGTTTCCACTGTATGTGAAGTTTGGAGGTGCTGTTTGTCGCTATTTAAGGCGTTGGCTAGAAGCAGGAAAACTAGATGAACCTGGTGTTACTTCCTTAACACCTTTGCCAACTCTGCAGAAGGGTAGCTCAGTTTCTTCTAGTTCAGAATCAAAACAAACCACCAGTACAAAAGAGAACAATACTACAGCTGTCTCTCAATCTGTGACCAAAGCTTTGCCGTCCAGTGAGCCCAAACCAACCAAAGGCCCTTCGGTTACGTTGGCTACTATGAACAGAAATGGTGGGTTGGAAATCTTGGGTAGCTCAGACGATGATGACAACGACAATGATGACGATGAGGAGGAGGATAGCTGGGAAACAAAAGTCATCCGTGGAATACAATCTGTGCTCACTGACAGGGCGGGTCCATCTGCCATTGACTACATGGAAGTTTATAAACGGCATAAAGATGGCTCCTACAGGCGACTAAGGGATCAGCTTCATCTTGGCAAGCCACACCCTAATCAAGAATTTGAAGAGAGGTGCAGGAAAAAGGAAGAAGAAGTGATCGAGGGCAATCGGCTCCATGAAGTGATTCTAAAAGACTATGCTGAAAGTGGCAGGAAAAAGCATGCCTGTGCAAACTGTAGGCAGGTTGAGAGATATGCAGGAACATTCAAGAAATGCCAGAGGTAAAAAACCATTTATAGTTTGTATTAACCCTTTGCCTTGAAATTCTTGAAAGTGAAACATTAATATGTGTAGATTGGGTTCAATCTTCAATCCAAGGTAAGGTTTGTCATGCAACAGTGCTAAATATTTCATAAATTTGGGTTTGTGTGTCCAACATTTAAAATAAAAATTATTTTTCTAATAACATACAGAGCAAGGAAGCATAAAGCATATACTGCAGTACTAGGACTAGAACAAACCACACTTGCAGCCAGCATTAACTTTACCATTAACAGTCTCACTGCAACAAAAAGCAGTGGATACAGTTTACAAAATAATGTTCATGAGTATTTTTCAATGGCAGGCTCAATTCCTTTCGAGGTCTGTTTATGGGAGCTTAAAGTGCTACTATGATGAAAATCGCATCTTTCAAACCTGAGCCATTTTAAGACGTAAACAAGTAGTCTGTACAAGAGTAAAAATGTTGTTTACTGTTTTCAGATATCTCTTTTCGTTCCAGAGATATTCAAGTTTTTCAAATATGCAAATTAACCAAGTAATGACGTCGTACGCTCAACCGAATTTTGATCAAATACGATAAACGAGGATGACTCAGTCAATTTGTATCAGAAATGTTTGATTTTTTACGGTACGATTCTACTAGAGGTGCTCTGCAATATGAGCTTAACAATTATTTGTGTTAAAGGCTTTTCTGACCACTTTTAGCATTCTATATTGATATTTGCCAATGGTGCCTCATCTGCGTGATCCAGCAAGCATATAAATATGTTGAGTTCATGGCCTTGTTTAATGTTTTCCAAGCTTAAAATCACTAAAATATTGAAATCAGGCTAGAGAGGACTGGAAAAGAGTGGGTTGTCATGGGAACAGAAATTGTTATAGCTGTAGGTGTGTTGCATTTAGAACTATTAGCCTACCAAGTTTCAACGATTTCTGCTGCAAATTGACCAAGAGAGCGCTATTTATATACTTGATGTAATATTTGGTTGAGTGAATGACGTCATCAGTCATCTCATTTGGATATTTTGATCATTTTTCAAACTTAAATATCTCCAGAACCAATGCAGATATTTGTAAATGGTAAACAGCATCTTTAATCTTTCGTAGAAATCTATGTGATTAACCTAAAAAATCAAGGGGTAAAAATTTGATCATAGTAGCACTTTAAAAGCAAAGAAAAAGTCTAGATTATCATAGTAAGCCCTCAAAGAGTCTGTTTGCTTACAAGAATATTAGCTTACAGGAATGAGTAAATCGCACAAAGTTGCACAAGATCTTTACTTTCTATGGTACATTAAATTTATCAGTGGTATTTAAAACCCAGACAGCTGTCTGGCTATAAAGAATTCTAGCTTGAACTTTAGCATCATCCCTTCTAGCTTTATTGCTATTGTACATGTCAGTATTATTTAGTCTTCTAAATTGTAACTCCACCCTCCCTCCGTTTGGAGGCTTGATTGTTGTTATTATTTGAATAAACTGGGGTTGACCTCTCGTTATACACCTTATTCCAAAATGGCTGCCATTTTATTGTTCTTTTGTTTGCTTGCAAATTAGCCGTTGTTGCCTCGTTCAAGGGAAAATATTGTTTTGAAGGCAACAAAGGGTAATTTGAAGGCAAACAAAAGAATACTAAAATGCTGGCCATTTTGGAATAAAGTGTATGACACTATCAGTTAATTCTCAAAGTGACCTCTCCAAGCTTTGTTTTTTCCTAATATTAGTGGCACTATTTTGCGCTTGTTTTGGCTGATTTCTGATTCAGCATGTGCTGGCAGTGTCGGCTTGTAGTGCTGGTGATATAGTAGGCTTGAGCAAGCCACAAATGTCTACACTCCACTCCAGTGCCATTTAGAGTTAGGCTTTGCCCTTTTGCTGACTTGTCTGATCCAGCACAGGTTTTACTCCTGAGGAGATAAGTCAGGCTTTGGTCATGCAATGTAAGTTCATCTGTCATGCCAATCGCAGAGTAGTGATCCTCCCTTTACCCCATTTATTATTGTTTTTTTGCACTTGTCTATTACCATTGTTTGATCATAACTCTCTGCGAACTGCAACATTAACCATGCTTTTATTGTTGCATGTTTCTAATAGGTGCAAAGGGAAAGGAACAAAATTTTACTGCAGTCGTAAATGTCAAAGTGAGTATCAAGTGCTGTTTTTGATAAACTCAATTCAGTTTCTGAAGAGTTTCCTATCATGTCTGATCACAAAACAGGATCATGTTTTGTCACATTCACCTCACAGTTACAATTCTTTTTCTATCATTAAGTCATGTGATAGATCTCTTTATGGGACATTATTGGGTGAATATCAACTTCAGTCTTTTCTGTATGGGCCTTATTGTGGTTGAGACCTAGGGCCGATATTCTTCTGGCACTTATGCCCCCTGGGCCTTGATTAATAATTATTTAAAGAAATATTCCCCTTTAGTATAAATCCACTAGCATTCTATCATGAATGCTGTTCTCTGATTGGCTACGCTACCCACTATCTATTCTGTGATAGATAGTAAGTAGCGTAGCAGTGTGCCCTTGCTAACAAAGTAATGGCCACTTAATGGCATTTTCTAAGTGTCTGTGAAGAGGATGTCGATAAAGTTTTGAATGACTAGTAGATTTATAGTAAAACAATTAGATTATTCGCTCTCGATTTCTGTGCGTGATAGAAATCTCGAGCTCATAATCTAATTGTTTAACAGAGTGGGGTTCTTTAAGAATACATGTAAGCCCAGTCAGTCTTTGACAGGTAGAAATTTTATGGTGTCCAAAAAAACTGTCTTATTAAGCTGATTTTTTGTGTTCTTGGTGTTCTAATCGCTTAGCTGTGCAATAATTAGCAAAGTTGTTTGTCTGTCCTAGAAGGTGTAGAATTGTACATGATCGCTACAATATGAGCAAGCAAACTGCAATGTTATATATACAATATGAGCAGCCGATTTTTACAGGGCATCTGACAGAATGTGGTGGTGTGGATCTGCATAATTCACTAACATCCACACCCTCCACATAACCAGAGCTTTTCTTCACATGAAACAGAAAGTGTTTCATATTAGCAATAACGCAGATGCTTAACATACCCACAAGTAAAAATTGCGAAGAGATTGAATGATTATTTTGAAGTAGTTTTTCTCCTAAAACAGCGACGAAAACATGCCATTTCGTTCGTGATGTGTTTTTCTGCAGGTGTTCCAACTGACTTTGGGTGAAGAGCCTGGAAACTATTTTTCATTGTCCAATGTAATGCCTGGTTACTAAGTTACAGATGTTCCAAGATTGCAACAACGAATTCTTCACATACATACATACAAGTTCATTCATATTCATAATTACAAAAAAAAATGTAAATATATAAATTCGAAAAGGGGAGTTTGGAGGTCAACCCTATCAATAAAACTCCCCTAAAAAAAATTAAAATTAAAATTATGTTAAAAATTATTGAAAAAAAAAATTGGTTGGTAAAAACTCTACAGAAAAGCTGTGTCAAATGAATAAATACCTGTCAACAAATACTAGAAACAGATCAAGCATTATGTCAAAATTGGCAGGCATGATGTTTAATAAGTTTATTCTATTAAAGAGCTTAAATTGTTGGCAAGACTTTGAAGTGCTTTTTGTTTCACTGTTGTCCGGTACATTGGAAAGGCTTTATTATCAATTTTGTTAACTGTTAAAATTTCCACATAATCCAGTGTGTTTTCTGCATAATTGATACCTTTTTTCTCCCGAAAATTTTGTGCATAATTTGTTATTTTTTTCCACACCCTCTCAGATGGCATAGATTTACATATTATCATATTATACATATCATATTATCTTTTCAGATGTATACATTGTTTCAGTGTGTAATTTTCAGTGCATTCCTTAGCCTTTCAGAACTTGCATTAGTTGAAAAATTTACAAAGATACTTAATATTGATCACTACAGGTGAAGACTGGGTTTGCAGGCATAGAATGCAGCATTCTACTGTGGAGTTACCATCATAGGAGAAGCTACTGAATTGCTGATGATTCCAGTCTATGTTACACACATGTGGAATCTGACCGATTGTCTGCTCTTACAGAGAGAAAAAAATAACCAAATAATTTGCAATGTTGTGGCTAAAGTAGGTACATAGGCAAGTTTGTAAATCTCAGAAAGTTGTCATCATTAACTGAGTTTTGTGAATGTTTAGTGTCAAAGTCTGAAGTAAAACTTCCGCAAGACAATGCATGTCAGAATTGAGATGCACAATTTGATGAGGTGTTCGAAAATCTGTTCTGGTAAAATTAGTCAGGACAGCAGATACCTAAATAGTTTTAAGTTGTTATTTAGGCTGTACATGTATATATAGGCTCCATTTGGCCATTTGTTATTCTACTGTGCCTAGGCCACCTACCACAAGCAAGTGCACTTAAAATAAACTTTTTTGTCTTGTTCTCCAACGACTTTCATAGTACTTTGCATGTCTTATTCCACTGTCAGCTGCAGTCTTAAACTGCACATACAAGAGTTACATAATAAAATACTAGTAAACTACAAGTGAGTTTTACAACATTTGTTGTGGGTTTTGTATTTTTTTTCCAGCCAAAATGGCTAGTCCATGGCCAGTTGGGATGCAAGTTGGTAGACTTTCTAAATGTCATTTCTAATAATATTCCCAGTCTCAGTTTCACTGTTGGAAAGGTTGACCTCTTGCAACCTTGTCGCTCAAAGATTTGCCTCATTTTGCTTTAGGGTGATGGTTATGCGAAGGTGGACTTGTGGCAAGTCTAGTTACATGTAGTTGACTGCTATCAATGTTATTATAACAAGGGACGAGGGTTTGCCATCTTTCGATTCCAAGATCACTGTAGTTTAAACTTTTGCTAGATGCATGTGCACTGTAGTATGCCTGTGGAAGTCACATGGATAATGAGATGCGAGGGGCTAATGGTCTATACCTAGTGAAAACAGCAGTCACTGGAGACTTTGTGAAAGTAAAGAATTGAAAAACTCAAAATGTTTTGTGTTTAGGGTTATAGATTTTGTTGGTCACTCTGTCTCTTACAGAGTTGTTTGAGGGACATTTTGGGAGTGGTTCTGCAAGTCTGGATTAAAGTAAAACCCTCTTACCCCATGGCTCTAATCTTCAACAAAAGAGTACACAATCAAATTTAGGGTACTTTACTTTATTTACAACTAATATAACTGGTGAGCAAACTCCTTTTGTACAATGCCTGCAAACAAGCCTTTCCTATTTACAACATGGCGTGATGCTCATTACACTAAGTGACAATTTGTTTGTGTGTTGCATGACACCCCTATACTTTCCAAGGGGTTTGTTCTTGATGAGCCATTTGTAACTTGCGCCAAGTCTTGCGATTTGTTTTCAAAGCCATCTACATGAAGAAAAGGACAAAAGAAACATAAGACAATGAAGAAGTCTAAAGTGGCTAAAGCAAGTTACAGTATTTTTGTGACAAGTTTGTGCACAACACTCGACTAGTATTGTTCACAGCTGTAATACATGCATTTCTCTTTTTCCCACTAGAAGCATATTGTTGTGACAAAGGACTAATAAAACCCATCAAATGCTGGGTTTGAAACTGCAGAGAAGCAATAGAAATAGTAAGAACTTAGCATTTTATGTGATAGTGATATAGATTTATACTCACATGTGCTATTTCAACTTTCCTCTCCCACATGCGCACCTACCAAATCAGACAAAAAATATGATTCAGTAAGTATGAAAAGACTTGCTTATACTAACATTTCTGAAAATAGAATGGAAAAGTCAAACTTTGCCTGACTTCTAAAACATACATACAACTTCACAAATTACTTAAGAGAAAAATACTGACTTACACTACCATCTAACTGTACAATGTTAAAATAGTGAACTTACTGTTTTGTTGAGTTCATATAGGTCTGCTCGTTCAGTGACATAATCTAAAACCTAAATAAAGCAAACTTAATGTTAATCATATTTGTCAATTAAATGAATCATCTTAGTTTAAGAACAACTTTAGTCATACCTAGGCAAGTTTATTAGTAAAAGAAAACACTACTCACATCTGGTACTTTGTAGTCTGTTAGTTGTTGCTTCAATCTTGAATTCAATGTTTCTGCTTTTGTCCGTTCCTATAACATAAAACATTCATAATTATAAATAATTATTACCTTAAAGGGAGGGAGGGGATAGTGAAGAGATGTTTTATATAAAGTTTGATTCTTGTGAGTGATCAATGGGGTACTGCTGCCATTTCTTTTCACTTGGAAGGTTGAGCCCACTTGTTATGTATAAACAGTGTGTACATGAACTCTGCAGAAAAATTGTCTTTACATGTGGCAAAACAATGCGACTTACTTGAATTGGTTCCTTTTTCCATGGTGGGAAATACAGAGGGCAAGGGCCAAGCTACAGACCACAGAAAACCCCTTCAAAATTTCAAAAGCTGCTATGACATAATTTGGTGGTCAGATGTACATTGTCATATCTGGTAACCCATAGCAATCAAGAAATTATGAAGTAAACACAACTTGTCCATGATTCAAACCCAGCAACATTATTTTTGATCTTACTCAAGGGTGGCCATCCATAGTAAACACTGTTTGTGTTCCCTCTTTATTTAGATTGTATACAAAAAAACTTCATTATCACGGATGGTGCATCTTCCACCTTTGTGGTTTCTTCAGATCTCTGGGTACAAAATTTCAGGTTCAATTCTTAAATTTGTCTACATATTTTAATTAATTCTGTGCATGTGTATGATGCATTAAAACAAGGTTTAATAATAATTATTATTTTCCAAATAAGTTAATAACCTTTTCAACCATCTGTGTTTCAGCATCGATCTTGTAAAGCAGCTCGTTTCTCTGTGCAATCTCCATTTTCAATCTTGACGACTCCATTGTCAGTGTGTGTAATTTTTTCTGTCAAAAAAATGTGCATCAGAAAATATGTCACATTGTCATTACGTCAGCTCTTACAAACTGTTTTATCCCTTCCCGGTATCTCTACTGACCTTGTAGGTGTTAAGAATCTGTTGCACATTTCCATCCATGAGTTTAAGTCTCAGAAGATCTTGATTTTTTTCATCAATCTTTTCAAGATATTGTTGGTTTTCAATTTTGAGCTGATTGAAATCAACTTCATGAAGAACTTCTCCCATTTCTTCTTTCTAAAAAAGAGTAAAAAAAAATAGTTATTCCATTTCAAGAGCTAAATGTCTTTAGTGATCAAATGGGTCACAATATTTACATGTACAAATGTAGTTTTAACTATTTCTCAAACCTGTTTAAGTTGCATGTGCAGCTTTCTCTTTTGAACTTTCAGTGTAGAGTTCTTGAGTCTTAGCTTCTCAATTGTGGTGTCCTAAATCAATAAAGAAAGAAAATTAGTAATTATCTAAAATTATAGAATAATGAGATACAAAAAAAAAAAAAAAAAAAAAAGAAAAAAAAAAAAAAAAAAAAAAAAAAAAAAAAAAAACAGGAGACAATTAAAGTTAAAAAAAAATTACCTGGGTAAAATTTTTTTTTCAAACAACAACACTCATTAACCACAAATATTACGGAGTTTCAGCAAACACTGAAATGGTTTCATCATCAGTGCAATGACTCTACACATGTTTTATAAATCATGATGGTACATTTCTTTTCAAATGATTGCAAAAGAGCAACACAACACCATGACAGAATTCTGTGCATGGTAAGTGAATTTTGCCATGTGCAGTCTTCTATACCATGCCATAGAAAAGACAACAAATCAGTATGTAGGAAAGCCATTGTAACCTTGCTGGTATTACAACCAACCTTCCCTTGCTTTTCATTGATTGTGTCCGCCACTGTGTTTTCTTGACATGGTATAAAATAGTTCTACAACACTTTCTTGTGGTAAACCATGGGATATTTCACTTGTCACTAAGTATTTTCTTGGTACACACGTTTGCCTGGAGGCTAGAGTGTACACTGAGAAAGTACATTTAAAGTGAGTTGTATGATATTCCATGGAATACAACTTGAAAGTGTTGCGTATCTAATATTTATCTGAGCCATGAACAATACTTACCCTTGCTCTAATTTTGTCTTCAATATATCTTGTAACTCTCTCAGCAATAACTTTGTTGGTTCTCTGCAATATCAACATAAAGTTATGTAATAATTTATTAACAAACTAACATAATTTACTTGGTCACCCTGGAAATAACCTCAACTCTGATGTTTCATTAGTGAGATATAGAATTTAACTTTACCTGGTTGACTGCTCCTTTGACAATATCTCTCTCAAATTCATAGGAAGCCTTCTTAACTTCAGCACTTCTGATGTCTGCTTCTTCCATGACAGCCTTGGAATGACAAAAACATAGCAACATTAAGTCTCACTTTATAATAAGTATAATTAAGAGTGCTTGTATGTTTATTAATGTTCTTTTAACTTAATTGTATTTTTATTATTTATCAATACTATTTGTTGACCTACCCGGAAGTTATCAAGGATCTTTTCTGATTCGTCTTTGAGTTTCTCAATTTCATCTCTCAACTCTTCCAGCTCCCGCTGGGCAATGTCACACTTCTGCTCTGCTGTTAATTTCAAATGCCTAAATATATGAAAATTCAACACATACATTATAAATAGGTAATTAAAACCAAATTTTCCCCAAATTTGGAGTTCACACCAAAAAAACCACCTGTGGGGCGACAGTTTGTCATATTTTTGAAGACAACAAAATATGTTGAGTCAGGCCCTAAAAAGAAAATTGGTGGAAGTCACCTCCCCTAATCTACACTGATTAGCAAATATGTAATAATAAATAGGTGCCTAATAACTGACTCAGTACTGTACCTATCTAATGATGGTCCCCTTGATCTTGACCTCTTTCTCAGTCCTCTGTGACCTGGCTCAATAGTAGGCTGGGTTGGACCTTGGGTAGCTTACATGAAACACAACACCAAGTTACAGTTACAGAAAATTATGGCATTGTTTTCAAAATGGGTTGGGAAACTTTTACATGATACTGTACATGCACAGTGTACTTAATGACTGGATGCAGATTAGGAAAGAATACTCAGAAAGGGTTTAGGTTGGTATGTGATGCCCACATTTATTTACAGTGATGCTCTGTAATTGTCCAGATAAGGTTGATAAAATGTAACAGCTTTCCATTGTACTTAACTAAACTTACATACAAATAAATTAATGTTGACAAGTTTGCAGATACACGAACCTTTAATTTTGGAGAACTTCTAAAAAAAATACTCACTAGCTTGCTGTAAACCTATGTCCTTTGGATCAACCCTTTTAAGGTATTTCTCAAACATTGTGGTCTCGTTTTTAAGTACATCGTTGGCATGTCTAAGAAATGCAGAAAAACAGAAGCACACATCACACATCACAGTAAACAAGTAGATCAAGTACAAGTACAGTCATAAACACTGGTCATATCAAGGGAAACTAAACTTTACACGGCAAGATTTCATTGTACATTCAAGAAAAATGACTGTAGCGTTTAAAAGTGACAAACGGAGACGGAGCATATTAATTTAAAGTAAACATTGAGGCCACATAAGCCAAACAGTATAACTGCGTTCATGAAAACTGTTTAATTTTGGTCCTAAATCGACCTGGAAGTAGATTTTCCCGCCAGATTGTGCTACTATTAACCTGCAAATATCACTATCGTGCTTAACGCAAACTTACAACGTCTCCTGCACAAGGTTGTAGAGTTCCTCGTCCGTAAGTTCAGCCAGAGGCTCCTCATCGTGGTCTAAAGAGCTACTCACATCCACATCGGACATCGCCATCTTGATTTTTCTTTCGCTGTGAATATCGAAGGTTTCCATGGCAAACATACAGAACACGCAAACGAGGCTCGAGTTGCACGTGTTCATGGGATCGAGGCAGAACGTTTCGAAACGTTTGGCGGCCATCTTTGAGTTTCTCAAAGTTTTGGTAATTTTTATAATCCGGTTGCATCTGACATCTTCAGCTTGCAACCATGAAACTTGTTAGGTAAGAGAATTGGAGATTCAATGTTGGATCTTTGTCAGGTTGTATGATATCGATGACTATGTCGCTATATTGTTTATTTCCATTTGTTGTGTTGCCCTTGTTGACAGGTTTTTGATGAAGTTGAGCCATGAAACAGTGACAATCGAGCTGAAAAATGGGACAGTTGTTCATGGAACTATTACGGGTAAGCTTAACCAGAGCTAGAAACGTTATTGGTCTCTTCTATGTCATGGTTAATTTACTAAAGTAATTCATTCAGCTACGTTTCTGAGGGTGTATGTTTTGGTTTGTTAGCTTTCAGCTGCTTTCCGTTTAGGGACACCCTTTTTTTTCTTTTAACTTAAGCTGGCCAAAGAAAGCAACATCCACACTTGAAATGTAAACGGGCCCGGGAAGCGGGATAGTGTTAAATTATCTACCATGATTCCTGTCGGGTTTACCATGTCCACAAGCATAAAGATGTATGTTGCATGGAAATTCCCTAACCTTCCAAACCATACTGTCATGATATCTTAGATCACTAGTATGTTGCAGTTGATATCTCTCTTTCCATTGATTCCTCAAGACCTCTACAGTTTCCTGGATAATTTCTTAACAAAGATGACAACTTACAGTCAAACCAGATGTTCTTTTGATGGGAACTCTGCAGTGCAGTGTTCCAATAATGGTTTCCTTCAAGCAACTTGCAACTTTCTTTTCAAGGTTCAGGGAAGTTGCTACGTTGTGGTTGAGTTTTGATGAGTATGGATTTTCGTTAAACTGAAATTATAAACTGAAATTAAAACTTATAAACTGAAGTTATACTACCTCTCAGTCAAACAGGGAGAAAATAATTTCCCTTTACTGACGATTTATCAACAGAATTAATTTGGGAGAAGCAAGGGAAAGTTGAGTTGGAATTGCTTACCTGGTAATTGAACAGAAAAATTCAAATTTGCCCTTGAAGTCGTAGCGTACATTTTCAGTTTTGATGTGTGACTGAAACAATGGTTTGACTATGAACAGGTTTCACTTGCACCTTGGAATAATTTCCTTGAGTCCTTAAAGTTGAAAATCAAAATTTAAGGCCAGTGAAAGTCAGTGAAAAGTAAATTTGGGTCCTTGAAACACCTCAATATTTGTTTACTGTTTGGTTAACAAGGCAAAAATGCGGTTTTTTGCAAAAAAAGAAATGATCTTAGCTCTTCACGTATGTCTATAGTAGAAGAACTAAAGAACAGTTAGACTTGCTGGTGTCCGTTAAACCTGAGTATGTAGTGTTGCATTCTAATTGTACTTATTTTTAGCCGATGGAATCCTTGAAAAGTTCTTGATTTCTTAGTCCAAAAAGGAGTACAAGCCCTGGCATTATACCTAGTCACTTTGTTTTAGTTCACTAAATAAAGATCATCCTACAGAGTAATCAAGTGCAAGCAAATGAAATGGTTGTGAGCTGCCCTGGTATTCTGCAGGATGTCTAAATGCTTGATTATTTGGAATCCTTTTACAGTGTAGAATGTATCCGGTCAAATTTTTAGATGAAGTCTATAGTGTTTATAGACTGTCATACAACAGAGGATTCTGGGTTGAGGTCACAACATGTAAAAATGTTCCAGAAACATACATGTAAATACTTCGCTGAGTTTCCAATGCCTGGCAAGGTTTAGATCTTTGTTTGGGTCATGACCTCAGCAATATAAAACGCTTCCTTCGTACAAGCTTCAGAAATATTCTCATTTTCTCTGAAGTCCCCGTGTAAGGAAACATATTTCCTCTTTTGTAATAATTGCATGTAAAAGACTTTATGTAACTTACAGTACATGTAAATATTAACTTTCTTATTTTGTTTCAATTTGGACTGTAGGTGTTGACATGAGTATGAACACACACTTGAAAGCTGTAAAAATGACCATCAAGAATAAGGAACCAGTTCAGTTAGAGTCACTGAGCATCAGGGGTAAT